>Ga0302225_10000608_pt1 | contig 25587 bp, 21 predicted proteins | sample II_Palsa_E3_2_FD_193515 | JGI IMG/M metagenome (GOLD analysis project Ga0302225, IMG submission 193515) | Peat permafrost microbial communities from Stordalen Mire near Abisko, Sweden - II_Palsa_E3_2 | ecosystem: Environmental > Terrestrial > Soil > Palsa > Peat permafrost | place: Sweden...
GCTTTCGAGCAGGAAGGAATATTTGGCGTTGTGCGCGAGGCGAAGATGCGCGCCGACGGGCGTGAGCATGTCCGCGATGAACGTCTCATAAACGGGGACGAGATTTCCCTGGTGCGCCAGACGGCGGAACGTTTTGAAATCGGGCAGAATCATGAAGACACTTTTTCCGAGCCGGCGAGGGCGCGAAGAACCGCGCGACGCATGGGCGCGACCGGAGCGCGCTCGCCGGTCCAGATTTCCCACTGCGCGGCGCCTTGCGCTAGAAACATATCGAGCCCGGATACTGTTTCGATGCCTCGGCGGGCAGCAAGTTGCAGGAGCCGGGTGACACGCGGGCGATAAATCAGGTCAAAGACGAGCCGGCAATTGAGCTCGCGAGCTTCGAGAGGCGAGCGAGCGACCCGCGGATGCATTCCAACCGGAGTGGCGTTGACGATGGCATCGAAAAATTCGCGGCGAATGGACACGCGCGGCACGGCTTCGGCACCCACGGCGCGCGCGAGGGCTCTCGCTTTCTCCGGACGTCGAGCGGAGATGCAAACCGAAGCGCCCGACTGCGCCAGCGCAAAGGCAACGGCACGCGCGGCGCCGCCCGCACCGAGAATCAGCACGCGGCTGCCGCGTAGGGGCATGCGACGTTCGAGGGCTCGAAGCACACCGACGTAATCGGTGTTGTAGCCGTAGAGCTTTCCTGCACCGCGCACGACGACGGTATTGACCGCGCCGATGGCAGCGGCCATGGGGTCGCAATCATTGAGATGGCGCAGAATATTCTGCTTGTGCGGCAAGGTCACGCTGAAGCCGCGGATGCCCAGCGGCTCGATGGCGGCCAGAAAATCCGGCAGTTGCGTCACGAGAAACGGCAAATAGACGGCATCCATTTTGCGTGCCTGGAAGGCGGCGTTTTGAAGCTGCGGCGAGAGCGAATGGCTAATCGGATTGCCGATGACGCCGTAGATGCGCGTTTTCCGGCGGAGCTGATCCGCGCGATAGAGATTTTTCATGTCGTGGAGCGATACCTGCCCGGGCGCGGTCGCGTTTTCCACCGGCGCGTAGGCAAGCACGCTGCCTTCCCGCAACGCCAGGACGCGAGCGGGCAAGACCACGTCGCCCATGGGCACGGCGACCAGGTCGCGACGGCCCTGCGCGAGGCGGAGCAGGTGGAGACTTTCGGCGAGCGAGTGGCACAGAGCTGCGACCTTGATTGCGTCGGGACGCGATCGCGCAAGATTCGATTCGAGGCGCTTCCAGGAACCGCGCGGACCACTGAAAAAGTGCGCGGAGGCGAGCTGTCGGCCTTCGCCGAGCAGGACATCCAGGAGCTCGGGCGGGCACTTGGCGGCGCTTTCGATTTCGAGGTCGTACCAGCTGCAACCGGCGCGAAGTGCGTCGGCCAGATGGAGCAACTGTCTGGCGATGGTGCCGCGGAAGCGGCCCCCGGCCTCGCGTCGGCGGCAGGTGGCAATCAAAACGGCTCGAGGCGGATTCTGCGTAAGCCGGGCGAGGAAACGGCCGATTTCGCGGTCGTCTGCCAGCCAGTCAAGGCGCATCTCGATGGTGCGCGTTTGGCGGAGGGCCAGCCCAAGCTGGCGCCACATGGAGCGCGCGTCTCCGGCGGCCACAACGGCGCATATTTTGTCCCTAACCTTCATGTTTCAGCGCTCTTCCAGTAGTTATTCGCGCTAACCCGCGAACGGGATCGAAGCCGGACCCGCACTGCAAGCCGGCCTCCCAGCGCCGCTTGGGGACGCGAATTGGCTCCGTCCTGGCCCAATGTACAGGTGAGTCCAGGCTTCTACCATGCGGTACACAATGTGTAAAGCCCAGGGGACCATTGTCTTGACGAGTCCTGGTACGTCTATTACAGTCAGACCATCGGTCAATAGCTGCGGGCAGCACCGCGGGGAAGCGCCTAGTTGAGGGCGCGAGGAATTCAAAGGAGCGAGCATTATGCGTGGGAAAATTGTCCTTGCCGGTCTGATTTTGAGCCTGTGCGGAATCCGGGCCTCGGCGCAAGACAGACACCTGTTTCCGATTGCGAACGATCTCTATTGTTCGGGGGTGGTATCGAGCGAGGCGGTCCCGCGCGACACGTTCATCATTTCGGGCGAAGGCTCGAATTACAAGGTGACGTTTCAGGAAGGCGACTACGTCTTCGTGAACAAGGGCGCGACGCAAGGGGTGAAAGTCGGCGACGAGTTTTCGGTGATCCGCAAGACCGAAGAAGCCATCTTTACCGAGTGGGCGAAGTGGCAATTCATTATCCTGCGCAGGATGGGGACGATGTGGGAAGACGAGGGACGCGTGCGCGTAGTGGTGGTCCATCCGAACGATGCCATCGCGCAAGTGGAAAATTCCTGCAACTACGTGCAGCGCGGCGATATTCTTCTGCCCTTTGCAGAAAGGCCAGCGCCGCCGCTCAAGCCCGAAGATAAGTTCGACCGCTTCGCGCCACCGTCGGGCAAAGCTACCGCAATGATAATTATCGGGAAAAGCTTCACGGTGCAGTTCGGGAACAACGATATCTTTTACGTGAACCTCGGCGCGTCACAGGGCGTGAAGGTGGGCGACTACTTCCGCGTGTTCCGCTATACCGGAACCGAGCACGAAACAGCTTACCAAACGGGCCGCTTTGCTTTTGATGCGGATGGCTATGCGGGAACGTACGGTTTCGGCAGCGTCCCCTCACGATACAAGTGGGACAACACGCCTCGCGAAGTGGTGGGCGAAGGAATGGTAGTGCGCACGGGGCAAAATTCGTCAACTGTGCTGTACACCTTTGGCCTGCGAGAAGCTTTCGTGGGAGATTACGTCGAGATCGAATAGCGCTTTTTGCCGGTTATCGCGCTGACCGAAAATCTGACTCGCTGAAGACCTCCGCGGTAAACGCCTGGATCCGAGTTGCGGGATCCTGCCAAGCGTCCTTCTCAAATCCGGCCTTGGCACAAGTTTCCTCCAGAAACCGCCGGGCGTTCCAGTGAAACTGCGCCGCTACCTGCGGAAGCAGAACTCCCCGTTCCCATCCCCGGCTGACAAGTAAGCCATGCTTGCCAATTTCGATCTGTTCCAGGGTGACGTTCTCGGGCGGAGAAAGCACGGACAGCTCGATTTCGATTTCGTCCAATTCTTCAGGTTGAACAGCGTCAAAGCGTGGATCGTCGAGCGCGGCAGATTTTGCGCAATGGACGACGACTTGGGCTAACGAGATGTTCGCGGAGAGTTGGCCAATGCAACCACGCAGGCGGCCACGGCGGCGCAAAGTGACGAAAGCACCGGCCGCCTGCGGACAAGTTTCGTCCTCGGGAAGAGGCGCGAGTGGCTCGGCAGATTCGCGGCCTTGAACGGCCTGGGTGAGAGAGCGTCTGGCAAGTTCCAGAAGGAATTGCTTTTCGCGACTAGGGAGTGAGGACATCCTGCGGCTTTTCTTCCGGCTTCACCATCACCACACCACGACGCCTCTGCTGCACGCGGAAGTTGATCTGGCTCCAGAACATCTGAAAATAGTGCATAGCCGATAGGACAGCGCTCACTACCACGAGCCAGAGAAGCGTGGTTCCGAGCGGCTTGAGGGCCGGATGCTTGGCCGTGAGGATCACAGCGCAGCCGGCCAGAACCTGCAAAATCATTTTCGTTTTGCCCAGCGCCGAAGCGGGAATGATCAGGCCTTCGGAGGAAGCGATGTCGCGCAAACCCACGACCACGAATTCGCGGCCGATGATGATGACCACCATCCAAGCGGGGACCAGTCCCATTTCGACCAGAGAAATGAAAGCGGCGGAAATCAAGAGTTTGTCGGCGATAGGATCGAGCAGGATTCCGAGAGTCGTTACTTCACGCCGCTTGCGCGCGATGTAGCCGTCCATGACGTCGGTTGCGGCCGCGACAAGCAATATCAGGACGCCCCAAACTTCGAAATGGATGGGAAATCCGTCGAAATCCCAATTCGGCTGGCGCGTCAACAGGACGACGACGAGAAGCGGAACAAAAAAGATGCGGAGAGTCGTCAGACTGTTTGGCAGGTTCATATTGATGCTTGAGAGAAGCCCGGCTCGCCCGCGAACGGGTCGGCCGCGCGCTCGTTCACTATAATCCTGCGGAGTTTGGGAAGTCAACGGCGCGGCTTGGCGAGGATATCAGAGCAGCAACATTTGTCCGGCGCGGGCTCTTAACGAAACAGGCAAATCCATCTGCTAGTAACTCTTAGGAGACGAATTGCTGCACATCTGTGCAAATTCAATTGGGGGTTAATAGAGCGAGCATTGGCTGAGGAATCTTCGACACGTGCAGTAGAGGTGCAGTTAAGAGCACCATTTTCAGTACTTTAGGAGCGTTGATCAGCCCTTGGGATTGGATGGGGCCTGTTTTTCGAGCGGTCTTTCAAAAATTCAGCGTCATCTTTTTCCACAAGTTTTTCCACAGCGCGAACGCGGAAAGGGCGCTAAATCATGCAGGTAGAGGGGACCAGGATTGCCGGTTCCGGGGAGAATCGGGCGCGCAATTTGCTCCGGCGCGCCAAGTTTAGTGTTTTGAAGCTACCTCGTTCATAACGGAGCACTCGCAGACGGCATGACAAACTCTTCGAGGCGCCGCGCAAGCGATTCCGGCAATTCGGCATGCAAATCCATGTGGCCATCGAGCACCTCCGACTGAAGGACGCGACCACAGGCATGTACGAGCGAGAGATGGCGGCCATCCGAAACAGGAATCCGCAGGTGCAATTGCACGAGCGGGTCCACCGGCATCACTGCGTCAATTCGCGCGAGGAGCTCGTCCAGCCCGGCGCCGGTGGCGGCAGAGGTGAAAACGGTTTGCTCGCGGCGGCCATTGGAATTCTTCAAGACGGCAAGATCTTCTTCGGAGAGACGGTCGATTTTGTTAAGCACGTTCAGGCGCGGGCGGTCCAACACTCCCAGATCGGCCAGGACTTTCAACACGTCGGCGTCCTGTTCGGCGTGGTGCGGATTGGAGATGTCCGAGACTTGGAGAATCAAGGCGGCTTCCTGAACTTCCTCAAGAGTGGCGCGGAAAGCGGCAATCAGATCCGGCGGGAGATCGCGGAGAAAACCCACGGTGTCGGAAAGAAGCACGCGGCGGCGCGACGGCAAACGCACGGCGCGGACAGTGGGATCGAGAGTGGCGAACATCTTAGAGGATGTGAGAACACTGGCGTGAGTGAGGGCGTTAAAGAGCGTGGATTTTCCGGCGTTGGTGTAGCCCACGAGCGCGATCATGCCGAGCGGAACGGCCTGGCGCGCGCGGCGACGGGTGGTGCGCTGGCGGCGGACAGTTTCAATCGAATCCTGAATTTTGCGGACGCGGTCGCGGATGCGCCGGCGGTCGGTTTCAAGTTTCTGCTCGCCCGGCCCGCGCGTCCCGATTCCGCCGCCTAGCCGGGAGAGCTCTTCGCCGCGGCCTGTGAGCCGGGGCAAAAGATAATTTAACTGCGCGAGTTCGACCTGAAGCTGGCCCTCGCGCGTGCGCGCATGGCAGGCGAAAATATCCAGAATCAGCTGGGTGCGGTCGATCACTCGGACACCAACTCCTTTTTCAAAATTGCGGAGCTGGCCGGGAGTGAGATCATGATCGACGATTACCAGCGGAACGTGGCGCATTTCCGCTTCGACGCGAATTTCTTCGAGCTTGCCGCGGCCTACGAGAGTCGCAGGATCCAGCGCGTCGCGAACTTGCAGCAGGCTGCCGGCAATTTTCGCGCCCGCGCTTTCGGCTAACTCTTCGAGTTCCTGGAGCGAATCGCGGCCCGCAGCCGTGGGATCGCCCGCGCGCCCGCGAGGAGCCTTTTTGAGGCCGATTCCAACGAGCAAAACTCGCTCTCGATTGTCCAAGGGTTGTGCAGTTTTCATTCGATGGCCTAGTGGCGGACCTGCCGGAGACCAGGAGGGCTCGTTCTCATCTACGGGACATTATACGCCGGTCGGCAGGGCCAGGGAATCGGCGAAGATGGAGTGAGCGCGAGGGACGTTGAGCGAAGCGCGGAGCTCAGCGCGAGGCCCGGCCGGAGGGAGCGGAAGCGGCGAGGATGAGGTCGGAAAGAAATTCGCCGAGTGTGGGGCCGGCAAGATGGAATCCAGGATCTCGCGTGGCGCGGTCAACCCAACCGAGATGCACGAGCAGCGCGACTTCAGACCATGACTCGGCGGCTGCCGGCGTGAATCCCACGTCGCGGAGGACGCTCGCGATATGGGCACCACGCTTCTTTTCGATTGCGGTGACGCGGCCGGCGATGCGGTCGTCTCGGCGCGCCCAGTCACGCAGAGCGGCTTCCAGGCGGGCGCGCTCGTAATCGGCGCTTCGCTCTACAAAGCGGGCCCATCGCACGGCTGCTCGCGGGTCTATCTCAGGCGAGGCGGCCAGCCATTCCGTTTCATCGTTTTCCCAACGGCCGAGCATCTGCGCGAGCAGGTCTTCGCGATCGCGAAAATGCCAGTAGAAACTGCCCTTGCTCGCGCCCAGATCGCGGGCCAGCAATTCGACGCGGACGGTTTCGATACCTTGGGCGGTGAGACGCGCCAAGGCGGCACGAATCCAATCGTCGGGCTGAAGAGGCGAGGGCCGAGCTGGAGATGCGGAGGCCATGTTTTACGCGCGTTCGGCTTGGACGATATCGAACATGGTTTCGAGCGTCAAGTGTTCATGCGCCCGGCATCCGCAGAAATTCGAGGGCGGCAGCGGCGATTTCCGGGTCGTCACCGAACCCCTCGAGCGAGTGAACGGCAGGCTCCTTGCGAAACCATGTGAGTTGGCGCTTGGCGAACTGGCGCGTAGCTTGTTGGATTTTCTTGACGGCATCTTCCATGGTTAAGCGGCCGCCTAGATGTTCACGCAGATCGGCGTAGCCAATAAATTGGAATGGCTTCGCGTCCGACGGGACGCGCGCGGAAACCAGGCGACGGACTTCGTCGAGCCAGCCGTCTTGAATCATTTTCACGGTACGCGCTTCGATTCGGGCGTAAAGGGCCGAGCGTGGCGGCGACAGTCCGATTTTTTGTATGTCGTAGCCTTCGAGACCTTCCCGGCCACTGCCGTGAATTTCACCGACGGCTTTCCCTGCCAGCATTCTCATTTCGATGGCGCGAATCACTTTCTGCACATCGGGCGGAGCAATGCGGGCAGCGGCTCCGGGATCGAGCCGAGTGAGCGCGCGATGCAAATATTCCGGACCGTGAAGTTTTGCTTTCGCGCGCAAGCGATCGCGCAATTCTTCGGAGCGTTCCGGAGCCTCGGCCAAACCCAAGAGGAGCGCGCGCAGGTAGAGTCCCGTGCCCGCGGTCAAGATGGGAAGCTTTCCGCGTTGACGGATTTCCTCCAGAACAAGAAGCGCCCGGCGGCGATACTCTCCGGCGGTGAAAATTTCGTCCGGTTCAACGAGATCAACGAGGTGATGCGGAATCCCGCGCTGCTCGGCGGGCAGGACTTTGGCCGTGCCGATATCGAAGTGGCGATAAACCTGAGTGGAATCGCAAACGAGAATTTCGCCGCCAAGGCGCTTGGCGAGCCAAATCCCCAGAGCCGACTTCCCGGAAGCGGTTGGGCCGAGGATGACGATGAAGCGCGCGGTTGGATCGGCGACGGTCATCGCGAAAAGTGCGAGTAACGCAATAGCAGAAAGAGGAACGCGAGAGCGGCTAAGAGAATCGTTCCGACGACCTGGGTGCGATTGAGTTTCACGGAAGCTCTACTGCTCGGAGCCCGGCTTTATATTGTAGTAGAACGCGGCTCGCAATTCGATGAACGGGCCCTTGAATTGCGACGGAAGGGGAGGAAGCGGCACGGAGGTGTGAATGGCGGCCATGACCGCGCGGTCGAGCGCTTCTTTTCCGGATGTCCTTTCCAGAATCGGCTCGGTCACATAGATGGTGCCATCGCGATTGATGTGAAATGTAATTACGACAATTCCCCTCTCTCCCATGTAGTAGGACTCAGGCATCACCGCTATCCAATTTTTCATGACGATGGCGTGGAGCTGGGTCATGTAGCTGTCAAAGCTCACGCCCTCGGTGTCGGTGAGGATGCTCATACCGGCGCCGCCGATGGGGCCTTGGCCGCCGCCGCGCCCAGCGCCGCTGGGGATGCCGCCGCCGGTATAAACTCCGCTGCCTCCGCTGTGGTTGATGGCGTCTTGTATCTGGTTGTCCATCATCTTGCCGGGCGATGCATTCGGCAGACCAAGATTCAGGCCGGGCTTGGGCTGGACCGAGGGCTGCACCGGCAAAACGGCGGAAGGAACCACCGGCGCGTTCGAAGCAATTGTGCCTGGCGGAGGAGTTGCATTCGGCCTGGGAGTGGGCGCCGCAGGCAAATCGGAAATGGGCTTCTCCGGATTCCCGGGAGGAGGAAGCTCGGCCATATGCGATTCCGGTCTCGGCGGAGCCACTCGATTCAGCGTCTTGCTGCTGATCTTGGGCGCCGGAGGAGTGGGCGTTCTTGAAACGGCGTTCACATCGGATGGCAGGTACACGACGCCCAATTCCTTGCTGGCCAATTCGATTTCGTCGCGAGTGGGAACGTGAGGCGGAAAAAGTTTCGGGAGCGAGATCAGGAAGATTATGAAAGCGACGTGGAAGCCAATCGAGAAAGCCCGCGTCAGGAAGTCTTCCTTCGCACTGCGCTTGTCTTCCGATTCGACGAGAAGGTTCGCTTCGCCGGTATTAAAGACGTCGGGCTCGACGAGCTCGCGAAGCGCGGCGGTCATCTGCGGCGGCTGATCGAATTTGTCTATCTCGCGCTGCTCGGGCGGCTCGACGAAGGCAGGCACGACGACGCGGGAATCGAGAATGGCTATGGGGATGTGTTCGGTGATGGGCCCGAAATCCTCAAACGGTTTCGCCGGCATTCCGCGGGCCACGAGCGTGCGGTCAACCAGGACGCCGAGGGGAAGGTGCTCGGGAATATTGGTCTTGCCATCCAGCGGTGGCGCGTCGGAAAGTTCCGAAGGCACGACCGTGCGGTCGTCCATGTAGGTTGTCAGACGGCGGGGCGGCTTCTTCGAGTCCTCCTTGGTGAGAGGGCGCACATCCGTCGGAACCAAAGTGCGCGGAATCATCGAGAATCCTGTGGAGCCAAAGCAGCCAGTTGGACGCGCTGGGCATGTTCGAGGATGCCCGCCATCACGCGGTCGGCGAGTTCGAGAGCGCGGCGACCCGCTGGCCCATCCACCACCGGAGCGCGACGGGTGCGAATCGAAGTGAGGAAGGAACGGAGTTCGGCGCGCAACGGCTCTTCAGGAGTCGTAGGCATCTGTTCGAATTTAATTTGGGGCTGCCCGCTGCCTGTTTCTACGCGCACGCGCAAAACGTCTTGGCGCGCGAAATCGAGCGAGATGTATTCGTGCTCCTGGAAAAAACGCATCTTGCGGACGCGCTCGGTGGATACGCGGCTGGCGGTAAGATTCGCCACCGTTCCGGCGGCGAATTCGATGCGAGCCTGCGCGATGTCCACTTTGTCGGTCATCACCGGAATACCGACAGCTTTCAGATCCACAACGGGCGCATTGACGAGCGAGAGCAAGATGTCCAAGTCGTGAATCATCACGTCGTAAACGACGTCGATATCGAGGCTGCGCGGGGTGAAGATGCCGAGGCGATGCACTTCGAAAAACATGGGACGCGCGACTATTTTCTGCACCGCGACGACGGCTGGATTGAAACGCTCGACCTGCCCTACCTGAAGTATGCGGCGGCCGCGTTGCGCCGTGGCGATCAATCCATCGGCTTCCGCAAGCGACGCGGCGATGGGCTTTTCGACCAGGACGTCAAGCCCGGCATCGAGCAGGCGGCAACCGACGCTCGCGTGCTCTTTTGTCGGGACGGCGAGGCTCACGGCCTGCACGCCTTCGGCCGGCAGGGACTGGAAATCACGGATAACGCGGGTTCCGAATTCCGCGGCGACAGTTTCCGCGCGTTCCAGATTGCAATCCACGACGCCGGCGAGTTCCGCGCCTTCCGTTTCGCGCCACACACGCACGTGGTTCCGGCCAAATTCGCCGACACCGACGACCGCAACGCGGATGGGCTTATCGCTCACGATTTCTTTTTTCGCTCCCCTTTTTGCGGCTCAGGGGCCGTGCGTTGTTCGGGCGCGAAGGCCTCGATGGCAATGCCTGCATCGTTGGCCGCGCGAATGAGTTCGTCGCGATCGAAAAGCAACGTGCGGCCGGCATCGATGGCGAGAGCCGTGGCATTCGAGCGGCGCATCACTTCGATAGTCGCAAGCCCGATCACCGGCACGTCAAAACGCATGTCTTGCAGCGGCTTGCTCACTTTCACCACCACGAGTCTTTGGCCGCCAGCAATGCGCGCGGCGCGCTCAATCGTTTCGTCCGTGCCTTCCATGGCCTCGATGGCGACGCAAGCGCGATCGCGCACAACCACCATTTGGCCGAGGTCGAGCCCCGCAATCTGGCGCGCAATCTCGCGCCCGTAGGCGATGTCGGCGGCTTCCGATTCATCCGGAGCGCGCCGGGTCAAAACGCCGGGGCCGGGCAACAACGGACCGAGAAATTTGGTCGAGTCCACCAGATCGATGCCTTCTTCTTGCAGCACGCCGGCGACGGCTCCGATCAGCGAATTCGTATTCTTGGCCGGCAGCGAAAACAAGAGCTTCGCGAGCCGCCAGTCCGGTCGAATCGAGCTGAAAATTTTATTATGCTTTACTTGTCCGGCCATCACCGCGTGCTTCACACCTTCCTGATGCAGCAATTCGATCGTGCGGCTAAGCTCGCCCAGGCTGACCCAATGCACTCGCCTGCCGACTTGCTCGAGCCGGGGAGAAGCCTCTTCGCGAATGGCGATGACGACCATTTCGATCCCGCGGCTGCGCGCGCCTTCGAGAACGAGAAAAGGAAAATCCCCGTTTCCTGCAATCAGTCCCCAGCCCGATTCGGTATGTTCTGCCGTTGCAGCCACAGTCGCCCTTATTTGGTGAGGCCGCGCTCGGCCGATTCGATAAACCGGATGAGTGTTAAGACGTCCTCGGAGTCGGCGAGGGTTTCACGCATTTTTTCGAGCGCCTGCGAGGTGTTCAACTTCGAGCGCAGGAGCAGGCGGTAAGCTTTTTCGATGGGCTCGATGCGAGCGGGGGAAAATCCGCGGCGTTCGAGACCCACCGAATTCACGCCGTAACACTGCGTATCGCGCGGAGCGACCACTTTCGAGAACGGCGGCACGTCCTGGGTGATGACGGTGTGCGCCGCGATATAAGAATGCCGGCCCACGCGGCAGAACTGATGCACGGGGCAGAACGCGCCGACGGTGGCGTAGTCCTCGACGGTGACGTGGCCGGCCAGCGTCGCACCATTCACGAAGACGGTGGAATCGCCCACGACGCAATCGTGTCCGATGTGAGCGTAGGACATGATCAGGTTGTGGCTGCCCACGCGCGTGACGCCTCCGCCCTTCACCGTGCCGCGATTCACGGTACAAAACTCGTGGAATTCGTTGGCGTCTCCGATTTCGAGCGAAACACGCTCACCTTTATACGTCAAATCCTGCGGATCTCCGCCGAGCACGGCGAAGGGGTAAACGCGATTTCCAGTGCCGAGGCGCGCGGAGCCCTGTACCACGGCATGATGCTGGAGCACGCAACCATCGCCCAATTCAACTTCCTCGCCGACCACGGCGAAGGCGGCGATCTTAACGTCACGCCCGATACGCGCCGACGAAGATACGTCGGCGCGCGAATCAATCTGGCTCATCGGGCCTTCTCGACGGAATCCGCGGCGGGCACGGCGTCGGAGTCCAGATCGACCATCTTGCACATGAGAGTGGCTTCGGCGGCAAGCTCGCCGTTGACGGTGGCCTTGCCCTGGAGTTTGCAGAATGTTCCGCGCCAGGCGAGAACGTTCACTTCCACGCGCAGTTGATCGCCGGGGACCACAGGGCGGCGAAAGCGAGCGCCGTCAATGGCGACGAAATACAGCAATTTCTTTTCGCGGTCCTCGACTTCCTGAAGCAGCAGAAGACCTCCGGTCTGGGCCATGGATTCGATGATCAAAACGCCCGGCATGATAGGTTTTCCCGGAAAATGGCCCTGGAAGAAGCCTTCATTGATGGTGACGTTCTTTATTCCGACGATTCGCTTCCAGCGTTCCATTTCTTCAATGGCATCAACCAGCAGGAACGGATAGCGATGTGGAAGGATTTTCTGGATCCCGTTGATGTCGAGGATCATCGTTGCCCTCTAAGTGTGTGGAGTTGCCATTCGCGCAGGTCACAGCCGCTTGTTTCTCCATCACGCAATCCGGTAATTCTATACGAAAACCGAAGCGAGTGGGAATGGCGCGGAATCGCGGTTGCCGCTCCTGTTGGCTGCTGCTAGCATACCCGCGCCATGAACAGCGACCGCCCGACTGCTGTGCGCAGCGCCATGCCAGAACTGCTGCGGAGATTGCAGGCCCGCGAGCAGGAGATGGGACGGCTGCTCGGCAAATTCGTGCGCTGCGAATCGCCGAGCCAGGACAAGGGCGCGGTTGACACGTTCGGGAATATGGTGGCGAGCGAATGGCGGCGACGTGGCGCCAAGGTAAGCATCCTGCGGCAGAGAGAGCGTGGGAATCATGTGCGCGCGGAAATTAGCCTCGGCGGAGTCGGGCCTGCACGCGGGCAGATCATGGTGCTGGGGCACCTGGACACGGTCTATCCGATGGGAACTCTCGAAAGGATGCCGTTTCGGATTTCGAAAGGGCGCGCGTGGGGGCCGGGAACGTTTGATATGAAGGGCGGGCTCGTTCTGGCGCTCTTTGCCGTGGATGCCCTCGGGGCGGCGGGGATTGGAGCACGGAAGCGTCTGGTATTCCTGTGGAATTCAGATGAGGAAATCGGGAGCGATAGTTCACGGCGCGCGATTGAAGGCGAAGCGCGGCGCAGCGACGTGGTGCTCGTCCTCGAGCCGTCGTTTGGACGCGACGGGCGTTTGAAAACACAGCGCAAAGGCGTTGGCGGGGCTGAAATCGTCGTCACGGGACGCTCCGCGCACGCCGGAATCGATCCGGAAAAAGGGGTGAACGCGGTCCACGAACTCGCATTGCAAATCGAAGGGCTGATGAAATGGAACGATCCGCGCCGCGGGATTTCGGTGCAGACCACTGTGATTGCGGGAGGGACAGTTACAAACGTGATTCCCGAACAAGCGCGCGCGCAAGTGGATATTCGCTATTCACGGCTGGCCGATGCGCGAGCGATAGAAAGGCGGCTGCGAGGGATCCGCCCGATACTGAAAGGTGCGCGCGTGGACGTGCAAGTGGCATCCGATCGTCCGCCGCTTGAGCGCACGGCCGAAGTGCGCGCGCTTTTCCACCGGGCTCGATCGCTGATGCGGGAAATGGGGCTTCCGCTCGGAGAAGCTTCGACCGGCGGAGGATCGGACGGGAGTTTCACTGCTGCGGCCGGCATACCCACTCTGGATGGACTTGGTGCCGTCGGCGACGGACCGCACAGCCCGCGCGAGCACGTCTTAATTCGCGCGCTTCCTGAACGCGCCGCGCTTCTTGCCGGGCTTCTCAGCACACTATAGAAACGCGGCGATTTTGGATGGCTGCGGGCAGCGCTCCGTCAGCGAACATCTTCGCGGCGGAGAAAGGCGATGGCCTGCTGCTGCAGGTCTGCGTAGTCAGAACGCAAAACTTCCCGCGCGGCTTCTTCGGTGGAGGGTGCAGTTGCAACGTGTTCCAGCAGGCGGCTGATGTCGCTCACGCCGCCATTCTGGATGATGGACTCGACCACGGCGAGCGACCAGGCGTACGCCGTCGCGGCAGCGCCTCCCGGGAGGCCCATCCAGGAGCCTTCCAGCATCCCGAGCGTCGGTACCCTTCCTTCATTCGCGGCGTCATACAAGCCCGCCGCTGAGGAACTGCTCCGGCGGCCTTCCATATATTGCGCGACGCCTTCTTGCAGCCAGGTGGGCGCGCGCCCATGCGATTTCTGCCCCACGAAGCTGTGCGTCAGCTCGTGCTTCAGCACGTGCGCGAGCTCGGGAGTGACGCTGGACAAGCCTTGCACCGGGATGCGCAGGCGGCCGTCATTGATGGCGCCGGCCCAGCTGGGCGCGCGAGTGATGTCGGCGAAGGCCTGATTGGTATAGAGGATGACGCCGATTTGTTCGGGCGGCGTGAAATCGAGCTGCCCTTCGAGGTCGCGAAAATCATCTTCGAGAACGTGGAGAATGTCGCGGGCCAGGTCGGGTGTGGCTTCGCCGTTGTACTTCAGCGCGAAATGCGCGGTCTCGCCCTCGCGGTAACTTTCTTCCTCGTCTTTGTCGCGTTCGGCCTTTTCCAGAGCGCGCTCGACTTCCGGATCGCGACGCAAACTTTCCGCGCGTTTCCATTCGGCGACGGCGTGCTCGATGTTGTTGGCGCCGTAGTAAGCCCAGCCCATGAGTTTGGCGATATCGGCGGCGGATGGAGAAGAGTCGGGAGTGATGCGCCGCGCGCGTTCGAGCGGGTCCAGAGCCGCCGTGAATTGGCTTTCGCGCAGATACAGGACCGCGAGATTCAGCAACAGGCCGGGATTGTCCGGGGAGAACGAAAGAGCCTGGCGATAGTGATCGATGGCGGAGTTAATTTCGCCTTTGGCCACCAGAAATTGTGCCGCAGCGTAATGCGCGGCAGAAACTTTCTCTACCGCAGTTGCGCCGCCGGACCTGGCGCTCGTTTCCAGCTGCGCGATGTAGCCGAAATCGATGGAATCATTATGAATGGTGAGGAGAGCAACATCGCCATAGCCGCGCACGGGATCGATCTGAGGAGCGGAAACGGGCGGCGGGGCCGAAGCGCGCGAGGAGGAGTATCCGAAATCGTCGCGATCGATGCGCTCGACGATCGATTTGGGAATGGACATCTCTCCGGCGGGAGTTTCGTAACTCACGCGGTCGCCGTTTTCGGAGACGTGACTCGCCACGATCCGGCGGCCATTTTTCAGCACAATCGTGTCGGCAACCGCGGACGAGGCGGTGGCTGCGAGTAAAGCGGCGATAAGCGGCGCTACGTGACGCACACTCCGATTTTACCAAGCGACCGCTGCATGGCTCGCCGGCGCTTGTCGCTTCATGTCCTAGTTGTTACAGTCGCCTGGTGCCATACGCAAGGCGGCTTTCGCTCCGTTTTCTCCTGCCGGCAGCATGCGCTGCAATGCTCGCTGCAGCACCGCGCTGCATGGCGCAACATGCCGCGAGTGGCGCTACGGCAACGGACTCCTCGAATGCAATCCCTTCCGCAAATGCAAGTCCTGGGCCGCAAGCGATTCCCAACGAGCCGCACGCGCTGTATCAAGCGCTCAACGAGCTACGCGCGGATGGCGCGCGCGTTTATACCCTGCGTCAATTAACTCTCCGGCGGGACGTAATCAGTTTTACATTCACGGAGGGAAAGCTCGCGTTCCTGCAGTCGCTCGGAGGCCGCATTACAGGCGCCGTTTTCACCGGCCGGGGACACGTGCTGGCGACTCCGCGAGAGCGCGGCGAACGGCGTTCGCTGGCGCAATATCTGGGCGTGCCCATTCTGGATCAAAGCTTTTCGCGCGCGTATTTGCGCTTCACGGACGAGACAGCCGCGGAGATCGAAGCACAGCTCAAGTCCGCGGAAAACGAACCCGAGAGCGACGCCGAATTCGCCGGAGCCTGGAACACGATTGCAGGGCGCCTGGCGCCGCCGCACTCGCTGCGGATTATGCTGGACTTACTTTCCGAAAATCCGCTGCCGTATTTTTACGCGCTGTTGCAGAGCGATTCCGTGGGCGCGTTCGATGTGCTGGTCGATGACCGCCGCGAGGAGCAGGTCCTGATCGGACAGCCGCGCGTGGCCAATGGCATTCCGACGTACGACGTCTGGGCCTCTTTTCGGGCGCAAAATGCGCCGGAGGTCCCGGTGGAGATTTTCGCTCCGCTCGATTATCGCGTGGAATCGACCATCGCGAGCGATCTTGCGGTCGAAGGAAAAACAACTCTGCACCTGACGGCGTTACGCGGCGGGGAGCGTGTGATCCCACTGGAACTTTCCCGCAAGCTGGGCGTCGAAGAGGTTCATTTGGAAGAGGGCCAGCCGCTCGCTTATTTTCAGAACGAAGACCTGGGACGCCGGGACATACTTCGCAAGGGAAACGACGCGGTCCTGGTGGTACTGCCGGCGCCGGCGCGTGCGGGCGAGCAATTCCGCGTGCAAGTTTCGTACCGCGGCAGCGTGATCACCGATGCGGGTAACGGCGTCGAATTCGTCGGCGAGCACGAGACGTGGTACGCGCACATCGGAGGCGGCGATCACTTCGTTCCGTTTGATTTATCGTTCCGCTGGCCCAAGCGCTTTACGCTTGTGGCCACCGGTACGAAAATTGAATCGCACGAGGAAGGAGATTCAAGAACGGGCCGCTGGCGATCCGACGTCCCCTTTTCGGTGGCGGGTTTCAATCTGGGCGAATATAAAACGGAAACGGCCGGCGAGCGGCCCAGGATTCAGGTCTACGCGAACCAACAGCTCGAGGACGCGATCGTGGCCCGCCTGGCGCTGGAGACGCCGCCTCCTTCGCTCCCTTCGGTGATTGACCAGGCTCCTCCGCAGATACAAGTCCCCATTGCTCCTCCTCCGCTGCCGCCGAGCCCCGCCGCGGTGCTGAAGAGCCTGGGCGCCGCAGTTCTCGACTCCATACACTTTTACGAAAAGCTGAACGGCGCATTCCCTTTCGATCATCTGGACGTGGCGCAAATCCCCGGCACGTTCGGCCAAGGCTGGCCGGGCCTGGTGTATCTCTCGACGCTGGCGTTTCTGCCGCCGGAAGCCCAGGAGCGCGCCGGATTGGGAGAGTGGGCGCAAGGAGAGGCGCGCGACTTGATGCCGTTTCACGAAGTAGCGCATCAATGGTGGGGCAACCTGGTGGGTGCGGCAAGCTATCGGGACGCCTGGATTCAAGAGGGCCTGGCGAATTATCTGTCTCTGCTTTACGCGGACAGCAAGAAGCCCGGCAATCATCGCCTGGCGGCCTGGCTCGAACATTATCGCGCGAACCTGATCGCCAAAGCGCCCGGGTCAACCGAAATCGTGGATGAAGCCGGGCCCCTGAGCCTGGGCGGGCGCTTGGCTTCCTCGAAATTTCCGGACGCCTACAACACAATTCTCTACGGCAAAGGAACCTGGGTGATTCATATGCTCCACGAAATGCTGCGCGATCCCAGCGCGAAGGAAGATCCCGACGCGCGATTCCGCAAGCTACTGGGTTCCCTTCTCACCGACTATCGCTTTCACGCTCTTTCTACCGCCAATTTTGAACGCGAGGTCGAGCGCCAAATGACCCCGGCGATGGACCTGGAGGGCACCCACCGCATGGACTGGTTCTTCGACCAGTGGGTGCGCCAAACAGGGATTCCGCATTACACCGTGAAATTCGAAGTGAAGCCACGCGGGAAGGAATTTGTGGTTAGCGGCAAGATCGGGCAAAGCGGAGTGGAAGATGTTTTTATCGCCGGAGTCCCGCTCTATGCCGCGCGCCCCGGAATGAAACCGGAAAATCTCGGCGTGGTAGTTACCACTGGTCCGGAAACCCGTTTTCATTTCGTTTCCCGAATTCGTCCCACGCGAATCCTGATCGATCCCCGCCTCACGCTGCTCTGCCGCACGGATTAAATCCCGCGGCGTACGCATTGCAATAGGCCCTCGGGAAATTTCCTGCCGATTACATTTTTTTACACAGAAGTTTTTAGGGATTCAACTTGCACGCGCGGTTCTGCGGTCTTATGCTATGCAGTCCTAAGTGAGGCATCCCGCGAGCGGCCGGGGATTCGGGCCGCGGCGCTAAATTGTAACGCTCTCATTGCATATCAGAAGCACTTGGGACCAGTGTCCGGCGCTCCGGGTGGGGTCACTCGAGCGGACGGCAGCGAATTATCGATGCCCCCTTTAAGCAGGTTTGCAGATATCTAACAGATTTAAGGGTGGGTTACTTCGTGGATCCTGAGGGTTCACAAAACATCGAAGCGGGCCAGGCTCCGATTCTAGAGCCGGGCCATACGCTTGCGACGGTCACCGACAAGATCAGCTCGATCGTGCTCGGCAAGGGCACGAGCAAGGGCTGGATGTTCGGCTTCGCCATCTCCTTCGCCCTCCTGATGCTGCTGAACGTCGCGGTGACGTATTTGTTGGTCAAGGGTGTGGGGATTTGGGGCATTCGAATACCGATCGGCTGGGGATTCGCGATCGTGAATTTCGTTTGGTGGATCGGTATCGGCCACGCCGGCACTTTGATTTCCGCAATTCTTCTACTATTGCATCAGAAATGGCGGACCTCCATTAACCGCTTTGCTGAAGCGATGACAATTTTTGCGGTGGCCTGCGCCGGCATGTTCCCGCTGCTGCACATGGGCCGGCCATGGATGTTCTACTACCTGCTTCCCTATCCCAATGCCATGTGGATGTGGCCGCAGTTCCGCAGCCCGCTGGTCTGGGACGTGTTTGCCGTGTCCACTTACGCCACGGTGTCGCTCCTGTTTTGGTTCGTGGGCATGGTCCCGGACCTAGCCACTCTTCGGGACCGGGCGAAGAATCGCGCGGCGCAGGTCGTTTATGGCGTGCTGGCCATGGGCTGGCGCGGCTCGGCGGTTCACTGGTCGCGATACGAAACGGCCTCGATGCTTCTGGCTGGGTTGGCTACACCGCTGGTCATATCCGTACACACCGTGGTGAGCTTCGATTTCTCGGTGGCAATCGTTCCAGGATGGCACAGCACCATCTTCCCGCCCTATTTCGTGGCCGGCGCAATTTATTCCGGATTTGCCATGGTAATTACGCTCTCCATTCCGATTCGAAAGTTTTACCACCTGGAAGATTTGGTCACCATGCGGCATCTGGACAACATGGCCAAGGTCATGCTCGCTACCGGCGTCATCGTAGCTTACGGCTACATGATGGAAACCTTCATGGCCTTCTACAGCGGAAATCAGTACGACCGCTTCATGATCATGAACCGCATGACCGGACCGTACGCCTGGGTTTATTGGCTGCTGATCACCTGCAACATCGTGATTCCGCAAATATTGTGGTCGCGCAAAGTGCGCAATAGCGTTCCGATCTTGTTCGTCGTGGCGCTGATTGTGAACGTGGGCATGTGGCTGGAACGGTTTGTGATCGTGGTGGTGAGCCTGCATCGCGATTACATTCCATCGTCCTGGGGCACTTACATTCCCACGCGCTGGGACTGGGCCACTTACGTTGGAACGATCGGGCTTTTCCTGACGCTGTTTTATCTGTTCATCCGCTTCCTGCCGATGATTTCGATCGTGGAGATGCGCTCATTGGTCGAGGAAACGAATGAAGAAAGCCGTCCCAAGTAAGCGAGGCTGAAGGTTTAGATGTCGCAGATATTTCATCACAGCACGAATGTTCTCTCGCGACTGAGCATTTACGGGGGTGTGTTCATTGTCGCGCTGCTCGGTGCGGCGCTGTATGGCATAGAGCTCTCGCCCTGGTACACGGATGTAAATGTGGCGCGCGAGCAGCCCGTTCCCTTCAGCCACAAGCATCATGCGGGGGAACTCGGGATCGATTGCCGCTACTGCCACACCTCGGTCGAAAAGTCGGCGTTCGCGGGCGTGCCGCCGACGCAAACTTGCATGACCTGCCATTCGCAAATCTGGACCAACGCCGCGATGCTCGCGCCGGTGCATGCCAGCTATCGCGACGACAAATCGATTGCGTGGACGCGCGTAAACGCGCTGCCCGAGTTCGTCTATTTCGATCACAGCATTCACATCAGCAAGGGCATTGGCTGCACTACGTGCCATGGCCAAGTGGCGGAAATGCCGCTGACCTGGCGCGCGCAGACTTTGTATATGTCCTGGTGCCTGGATTGCCATCGGCAGCCGGAAAAATACGTGCGCAGGAAATCGGAAGTCTTCAATCCGAATTATCACGCGCCGGCGGACCAGATGGAGCTCGGAGCGACACTCGTGAAGGAATACAAAATCAAAAGTTTGCAAAACTGTTCCGTGTGCCATCGATGAAAGCTGGAAAATCAAGATTATGAGCTCAGACGCAAACATACCGGACCGCAATTCGATCGATCTTGCCGCCGCAAAGACGAAACTGGCGCAGGGCGGAGAGAAGCGCTTTTGGCAAAGCCTCGAGGAGCTGTCCGAAACGAAAGAGTATCGGGAATTCCTCGAGCATGAATTTCCCCACGATACGGCGAAGAATCCCGAAGGAATCGACCGCCGGGACGTTCTGAAGCTCGCGGCCGCTTCCGCGGCCCTTGCCGGGCTGAGCGCCTGCACCAAACTGCCCACCGAAAAAATTGTTCCGTACGTCAAGCCGCCCGAGGAAATCATTCCGGGCAAGCCGCTCTTCTATGCGACTTCGATGCAACTCGCCGGAGTCGCCGCGGGCTTGTTGGTTGAAAGCAACATGGGGCGCCCGACGAAGATCGAGGGCAATCCCGAACACCCCGGCAGCCTCGGAGGCACGGACGTCTTCGCGCAAGCCTCGGTTTTGACCATGTATGATCCCGACCGATCGCAAACCGTGATTCACGAAGGGCGGATCAGCGATTGGAACGCGTTCGCCGCAGCGATGGGTAACGCGCGAGTGCGGCAAGCGGCAAAGGGTGCGGGACTCCGGATACTGACCGAAACCGTGACGTCGCCTTCCCTCGCCGCGCAAATTCGCGCGGTCTTGGCGCAGTTTCCGGAAGCGAAGTGGCATCAGTACGAGCAGTGCGGGCGCGACAACGTGCGCGCGGGTGCGAAACTGGCTTTCGGCAAGCCGGTCAATCCGGTTTACAAATTCGATAAAGCAGACGTAATCGTGTCCCTGGACGCGGATTTTCTTACAGCGGGCGCGGGCCATGTGCGTTACGCGCGGGAATTTTCGGCGCGCCGGTCAATGGAGTCTCCGTCATCAAATCCAAACCGGCTTTACGTCGTCGAGTCCATGCCGACCAGCACAGGCGCGATGGCGGACCATCGCAAACCCCTCAGCCCGAGCGGCATTTCGGGCTTTGCGCACACGCTTGCGGCATCGGTCGGAGTTGCGGTTCCAAATGGCACGGGAGAATTTCCCGTCGAATGGACGCACGCGGTCGCAAAAGACTTGCAACAGCACCGCGGATCTTCGCTGGTGATCGCGGGAGAAGAGCAGCCTGCATTCGTTCATGCTTTGGCGCATGCGATGAATGCCGCGCTGGGCAATGTGGGCAAGACCGTTTACTACACGGACCCGCTCGAAGTGAACCCGGTTGATGGAATCGAATCGCTTCGCGACCTCGTGAACGATATGAAAGCGGGAAAAGTGGACGCGCTGCTGATTCTCGGCGGCAATCCTGTTTACGACGCGCCCGCCGATTTTGATTTTGGTCCGGCATTGCTCAATGTGAAACTGCGCGTTCATTCCGGACTGTATTACGACGAGACCGGAGAGCTTTGCCACTGGCACGTTCCCGCGACACATTACCTCGAATCCTGGGGCGATGCGCGAGCCTACGACGGCACGATAGGCATCATTCAGCCGCTGATCGCGCCGCTGTATTCCGGTTGCCATTCGACGTACGAAATAATCGCTCTGCTCGGAACCGAGCCGGGCAAATCGAACCACGACATCGTGCGCGATTACTGGAGCGGGCAGCGTCCGGAGAAGGACAGAGCGTTCGAGGCGCTCTGGGAGCGCTCGCTGCATGACGGCCTGATAGCTGGAACTGCCTTGCCGGCCATTTCTGTTTCAGTGCGGTCGGATGTCGCCAAGGTGGAAGCACCCGGAAAATTCGAAGAGAATCCCGGCCAAGAAATTTCGTTACGTCCTGACCCGGCGATTTTCGATGGACGCTTCGCGAATAATGGATGGCTGCAGGAACTTCCCAAGCCCAATACGAGATTGACTTGGGACAACGCGGCGATGATCAGCGCGGCCACCGCGCAGAGTCTGGGACTCGCGAGCGGTGATTACGTGAAGCTCAAACTCTTCGACCGCGAGACAAAGGCGGGCGTCATGATTGTTCCAGGCCACGCCGACAACACCGTGACACTCCACCTCGGCTACGGCCGGCGCCGTGCCGGCAAAGTCGGCACCGGCCCCGGATTTAACGCCAATTTCATTCGACAATCGGCAGCACCGTGGAGCGCGTTTGGCCTGCGCATCGAGAAGACGGGCGAAAAGTATTATTTTGCGGTCACGCAGCATCAATACATCATCGACCGCCAGGGTCACGGGTCGGAAGAAGAAAGCGACAACGCTTTCAAGCGCGATCTGATTCAAGTGGCCACGCTCGAGGAGTTTCGCGCCAATCCGAATTTTGCCCGCGAAGGAAATGAACCCACGCCGGGACTCTCGCTCTATCCTGCCTTTAAATACGAAGGTTATTCCTGGGGCATGTCGATTGACCTGAACAAGTGCGTGGGGTGTAACGCTTGCGTGGTCGCTTGCCAGTCCGAAAATAATATTGCCGTGGTCGGCAAGGACCAGGTGATCGCCGGGCGCGCCATGCACTGGATCCGGATCGACACCTATTTCCGCGGCGGCCTCGAAAATCCGGAAATGTATTATGAGCCCATGCCGTGCATGCACTGCGAAAACGCGCCGTGCGAAGTGGTGTGTCCGGTCGGGGCCACGACCCATAGTCCGGAAGGGCTGAACGAGATGACCTACAACCGTTGCGTGGGAACTCGTTATTGCTCGAACAACTGTCCTTACAAAGTGCGGCGGTTTAACTTCTTTCTGTTTTCCGACTGGCATACGCCGAGCCTCTACGGCGTGCGCAATCCAAACGTGACCGTGCGCAGCCGCGGCGTGATGGAGAAGTGCACCTACTGCGTGCAGCGCATCAATGGGGCGAAAATCCGCTCGGAGGAAGAAAACCGCAGCGTGCGGGACGGCGAAATCGTCACCGCCTGCCAGGGCGCGTGCCCCGCTGACGCCATCGTGTTCGGCAATATCAATGACCCGAATAGCCGCGTGGCAAAGCTCAAGGCTCAATCGCGAAATTATAGTTTGCTGGCGGAATTGAACACGCGGCCGCGCACGACCTATCTGGCGCGCGTGCGGAATCCTAATCCGGAGATTCACGAATAAGAGATGAAACGCAAAGCTATCTACGGACTCCTGGCGGAATTCGAGACGCCGGAACAGCTTCTGGAAGCGGCGCATCGCACGCACGACGCCGGCTACAAAAAGATCGACGCGTTTACCCCGATGCCGGTCGAAGGGATGGCGGAAGCGGTTGGGTTCGAACACACCACGCTGCCGGCGGTCGTTTTCACCGGCGGATTGCTCGGCGGGCTCTTCGGCTTTTTTATGTGCTATTACGCGAACGTAATCAGTTTTCCGCTGAATATCGGCGGCAAGCCGTACAACAGCTGGCCCTTCTGGATACCGATTACGTTCGAGCTCACGATTTTGGGCGCCGCGCTCTCTGCTGTTTTCGGCATGTTGGCCATGAACGGCCTGCCCACGCCGTACCATCCGGTTTTTAACGTCGCCCGGTTCGCGCTGGCGTCCAAGGATCGATTTTTCCTTTGCGTGAAGGCGCGCGACGCGAAGTTCGACTTGACCAAAACTGCGGAGTTTTTGAGGAGCCTAAACCCGCACGGAGTATTCGAAATTGAAGCTTAATTTTCATCTCGGCGTGCTAGCGGGAGGCAATGCAGGCGCCGGCCCTGTGCCGTCCTGCGTCAAGAAGCTCACTCTCTTGAGCGGAATCGCCTTGCTTCTCTGCGGCTGCCGCCTGGACATGCACGTCCAGCCGAAATATCTGCCCTACAACCCGAGTAATTTTTTCGATGATGGACGCTCGGAACGGCCGGTCGTGCCTGGTACGGTCGCGCGCGGGCAGTTGCGCCTGGATGAATTGCTGTACACCGGCAAGGAGAACGGCGTGGTCGCGGATAAATTCCCCTTCCCTATCACGCGCGCCGATCTCGAACGGGGACGCCAGCGCTACAACATTTATTGCACGCCCTGCCACGATTACACCGGCAGCGGACGCGGAATCATCGTGCAACGCGGCTTTCCTCCGCCGCCGTCGTTCCATACCGGCGAGTTGCGCCAAGCGCCCGCCGGACATTTCTTCGAAGTCATCACCAACGGCTACGGCTCGATGTACAGCTACGCCGCGCGCGTGGAACCGGAAGACCGCTGGCGCATCGCGGCCTACATTCGCGCGCTGCAGCTGAGCCAGAACGCTGGCCTGCAGGACGTGCCGGAGAGTGAACGAGGGAAGTTGACGGAACAAAGTGCCGGGAAAGCGCCGGGGCAGCCGCAATGAACTCACTGGAACAATTCGAGCCGAAGATTGGGCGCGCACAGCGAAGCGCGATGCTCGTGGGAGCGTTGGCTCTCGTGCTTTGCGCGCTTGTCGGCGTGCGTAATCCGGAAGCCACGCAGCAAGCCTTCCAGTCTTATTTGTTCTCTTACGTTTTCTGGTTTTCCATTCCGCTCGGATGCATGGCGCTTTTGATGATGCATCACCTGACCGGCGGCTGGTGGGGGTATCCCATCCGGCGGCTGCTGGAGGCGGGAACGAGAACGTGCCTGGTGATGGCCGTCTTGTTCATCCCCATATTGCTTGGAATTAAGAAGCTGTATCCATGGACGCAGTGGGCCGTCGATAAACCGACGGACCCCAGCTTGCATTTCAAAGCGATGTACCTGACGGAGAATTTGTTCATCGTACGCGCGATAATTTATTTCGCGATTTGGCTCGCCATTGTTTATTTGCTCAACAAATGGTCCGCCGAGCAGGACACTGCAGGCAATACTCAAATGGCCTCCGTTCTGGAAGCTTTCAGCGGCCCCGGGCTAATCCTTTGGGGAATCGCGGTCACCTACTCCGCGGTGGACTGGGTGATGTCGCTCGAGCCCATCTGGTTTTCGACAATTTACGGAATGCTGTTCATGGTGATTTCGGCTTTGGCGGCGATGGCCTTCGTGATTTTCGTTCTGCGCCTGCTTTCGAATAGCGAGCCCATCAAGGATGTGGTGACGCTCTCGCAATTCAACGATCTCGGCAATCTGATGCTGGCCTTCGTGATGCTGTGGGCTTATCTCTCGTTTTCGCAATTCCTGATTATCTGGGCCGGCAACCTGAAAGATGAAATTCCGTGGTATATGGCCCGCGCATTCGGCGGCTGGGGAGCCTTGGCCGTTTTCCTGATGGTCATGCACTTCGCCGTGCCGTTTCTGCTGCTGCTTCAGCGCGGAGTGAAGAGGCGGCTGCGCGTTCTTTCCACCTTGACCGGCATGATGGTGGCGCTGACCCTCGTGGACGTTTATTGGCTGGTCGTTCCGGCCTTCAAAAACGAACGAAGCGCGCCGCAGCTGCACCCAGCGGACTTTCTTGCCGTAATCGGAATCGGCGGCATCTGGGTCGGCACCTACATCTGGCAGCTCAAGAGGATGCCGCTCTTGCCGCTGCACGACCCGCGATTCGAAGGAGCGCTCCAGCATGAGCATGGAGACTAAGCGCCCCGGCGATCAGTCCCCTCAGGGCGCCCATGAAACACCGGGCGCGCCATCCGAGGGATACGAGCACCGGGACACCAACACCAAGAGCCTGCTCAAGTACGAGTTTTCGCTGGTGATCGTTCTGGTGGTCGTGTTCTTCGCCATGAAGT
>Ga0302225_10000626_pt1 | contig 25111 bp, 14 predicted proteins | sample II_Palsa_E3_2_FD_193515 | JGI IMG/M metagenome (GOLD analysis project Ga0302225, IMG submission 193515) | Peat permafrost microbial communities from Stordalen Mire near Abisko, Sweden - II_Palsa_E3_2 | ecosystem: Environmental > Terrestrial > Soil > Palsa > Peat permafrost | place: Sweden...
TCATCGAGCAATCCAAAATCGCGTTCGAACATCTCCACCCATGCGAGGGCTTCCGCACCGGCGAGGACTGGCTGTGCTCGTTGCAAGTGCGTGAATGACGGCATTACCGTGTCAGCGCTTCGCTTCGCCAAATCAACAAAACTTTTGACGAGGTCACGGATCAGAGTTGAGAGGCTTCGATAGCTATCCACCAACCAAAGCTTCATATCCAGCGCCACCTGATCGTTCCGACTCCGCCCCGTATGCAGCTTTCTCCCAGGCTCGCCGATGCGGTTGGTCAACTCGCTCTCGACGCACATGTGAATGTCTTCCAGCTCCGGCTTGAAACCGGCCCACTTCGGGCCGTCGCGGTCGATCTCGGCTTCGATTTCCTTGAGGCCTTTGACGATCGCATCGCGCTCGGCATCGGTGAGGAGGCCGACCTTGGCGAGCATGGTGGCGTGGGCGATGGAGCCGGCGATGTCGTGTCTGTAGAGACGCCAGTCGTAGGTGATCGATTCGACGAATTGCTGGGCGATGGCGTCGGTCGATTCGGCGATGCGGGCTTGCCAAGATTTTTGGGGGTCGGACATGGGGAAGAGTGTAATCTAAACCCCTGTGTAGCCGCGAGCTTGCTCGCGCTTTTTGACGCAAATACGAAACGCGAGCAAGCTCGCGGCTACACGGGTCTGATGAATTCCCAGTGTTGCCGCGCCATCCCCTCTTTTTCGGGATGCCGATTGACATAATCAATCGCGTTGGTCAATTGCGCCTCGTCGTTGATAAACACAGACCAGCAACTTTTCGCCCAGGGCGTCGGCACTGGACTATACGCCCGCATCGGGTGCGTCCCATCTTGTCTCATTTGTGATGTCGCCCGCGCTTTGAGCACGGCCACGATACCTTCAATATCTCGTTCAGAAGCGCGCGAAGCAACAACATGCACATGATCGAAACCAATCGCGCAGGCATGCAATCGAAAACCAAATTCCTCACACGCCCGCGCAAACCCAATGGCGATGGATCGGCGGCATGCATCATCAAACCGCGCCGGCGAATATTTCAGATGCTCTTTCGCCGCCCGGCGAAATTGAACATCATGGGGATCATGCGCATAAGACCGTTTAGCCGCGACCTTGGTCGCGTTTCCCCCGAAACGGTAAAGCTCCCACGCATGAACAAACGTCGACCACGAACCCCTCGGATCATTGGGCAACCAAAATCCGTATGCGGTAAAAATGGCGTGATACCAACGAACCATATACCGATTCAAACGCCAAGCTTCCCACTGGCGAAATATGCATCGACGCCGCGCGCCAAATCATATTCAGGCTCATACCCCAGCTTCGCCTTGGCTTCGGTTAAATCCGTCTGCGTCCAGTCCTGCGTGAAGCTGTAGGGATTCTCAAAATAATCAGGGGCCAGATCGGTTTTCAGCACGCGGTTCAGTTGGGCGACCACTTCGTTAAAACTCCAGGCGGCTCCCGCGCCGGCGTTGAACACGCCGCTGACGGTGGACTTCATCGCTTTGAGGTTGATCTGCAGGACATCGGCGATGTAGACAAAATCGCGTCGCTGCTGGCCGGCGGTGAAGATGCGCGGACGCTTGCCGGCGCGCATTTGCTTGGCCAGTTGATAAATCATGCTGGCGAATTTGCCCTTGTGCGCTTCGCCGGGACCGTACACGTTGGAATAACGCAAGCCCACGATCGGCTGATGTATTTTTGCACGATACCGCTCGGCCAATCGCTCCATCGCCAGCTTGGAATAGGCATACACATTCAGCGGGTCGGGCGGCTGGGATTCTTTCATCGGCACCTCACCCTGGCCGTAAATCGAACAACTGCTAGCCCACACCACGCGGCTTTGCCATTCGACGGCCAGGTCCAGGAGCTGGCGAAAATATTCGACGTTGTTAAGCATCATCAGCCGTTGATCGGTGACGGTGGTGTCGGTGATGGATGCCTGATGAAAAATGACGGGGAATGGGCCGGCCGATCGCAGGGAATCCAGGTTGGATGTTGGGGCGCGGGTGAGCATGTCACCGGGGAAGGCGATCAGGTTATTCCAATGCGCGGAGGAAAAATCGTCGGTTCCGACCACGTCGAAGCCTTGGGCCGCCAAGTGATGGGCAAGATTGGACCCGATGAAGCCGGCGGCTCCGGTGACTAAAACACGCACTCTTAAATCCTCCAATGCAAATCAGTGCAATCGACGGCTACGGTAGCCGATGGGGCGGGCATTATAGAAGCTCAGCCGTAACAAGGCCAAAGCGGGCATGACATTGCCACTTTGGCCGCATTACTGCGACATGAAAGACGAATTGCCGGGGCGTTCCCAATCGAGCTGGAACACCTCGCCAAATAAGCATTCCCATTAAATTTAGTATTTTCAATGGCTTATAAATTATCTCTCTGGACTATTTGTCATTGGCGTCATTCTTGCGAATAATCTGCGGCAGGCTTGTTTTTTTGTCGTTAGAAACTATTGCCCATTCTTCCCCCGATGTGGAAGGTTCTTTTTCTTCCCACAACCCAGAGAACCTTTCCACCAGCTCCATTCGAGCCGACCTTGCCCGGGTCGGCTTTTTTTGTTTTTCTGCTGAGTCCGAAATCACTGGGAGTAGCGCAGATCGATTTGAAAGTCGCTAGCCAAAGGCGTGGTGCTGTTTACAGTGAATTGATCGGGCACATTTGGGGCTAGTATTTTGGACAACCAGCCGCTGGGCTCGCCGAGGGGTCGGCCTTGACGGTCGAAGAATGTGACGCGGTAATCGATGTAAAGCTGCTGGTTACTCGTAGATCGGATCGGCACCGTGATGAAGAGCAATCCCGCATCGTCGCGCGAAACCTGGGGCGTGTCGACAGCGGTGTGCCAACGCAAGTCATCGGACGTTAGATGTATCTGCTGGCGCGTATAGCGATCCTGCCGGGCCTCAATGGGCGGGTTCACGGCGCAGCCACTTAGAAGCGGCACGACCGAAAGCAAGGCAGCAACAGCAAAGAAGGTATTTGGTTTCATGGTATTTTCCAACATTGCATCTGCTCAAGGTTGAGGATTGGCATTAGGCAGCGGAGCCGTCCAGGTGCGAATCATATCGACCATCAGCTCACGGGAAATTGTCCTGGTGGTCCCATCAATTTGGCCGTGATCTATTGGGGATTCCATATCGACGGTGGCATGTCCGATCGCCTGGCCGCCTTTGACGTTTATGGCACGCACTTCAAGCTGTAACTGCAAACCGCGCTGCGTCTGCTGCACGGGATGGGCTTGCACCTGGACGAAAATATCGGCGTCCAATCCTTCGACCGGGCCGGCATGGCCTGCCTGCAATTCCTTAATCTGCTTTTCGGATAGTTTTTGGCGAACCGTCGCCGGCGGTGTCACGGCGACTTGGCCCTTGTTACTCAGCCAATCGGCTAGGCGATTCTCGATCCCGGCGTAATCCACGGCGCCGGCGGATGCCTGATCATATTGATCGGAGCGAAGATAAGTTGCCGAGATGGCCTGCTCGCCTGGGGGTTGCGATGTAAGCCAAGGCTCGGGAGCGCTCGCCGGCACGATTTGTCCCTGCAACGTGTGGTTCACAAAAATCACAATATGCGGCTGACCGACCTGTTTATAAGCATCGAGAAAATCCCGCTGCACATCGGCAAATGAATGCTGGGTGGGCGATGGAGTCGAAGCGTTCGGTGGTGGCGGCGGCTCGGGAATCGGTTGGTTAGGAAAGCGCAAATCCACCCGATTGTCTTCCGGCGGCAGCGGCTTGACATAATCCATTGGCCGCATTTGATCGGGATTAGCGGACGTCGGCACTGGCACTCGGTTCGGCGGCGGCGCGGTATCGCATCCGCTTTGGCTAAGCAAGCCAATTGCGCCGAGCATGATCCAAACGGAAAAACGTCGCACAAACAACCTCGATCAAAAAAATGCCGACCGCGAAGTCTACCGCCATGAGACTACCGGCGGCCATAGCCTCGCCCTCGCCAGTAGACACAGTTGGCGGCCGAAGGTAAGGCAATATCGACAATTGCCGGTTCGTCACTCGCCAAGTAAGAATGTGCGTGTCTAAATGTGAGTTGAATACCGCGCCTCAAATTATCCACGGATGCCGAGGAAAGGAATTGTCAAATGACAAATTATCGCAAACTATTGTTAATTATGGGCTTAGCCGCCATGATAGGCGGCTGCTCGCATGAATATAGTGACGAGCGGCCCGATGTGCAGTCGCTCAGTGCGGATGACAGGGGATTGCAGAGCAAAGATGTGGTGCAGGCATCGGATCAGATGGCTATGGATTTGCTGCAATTTCCCGAGCTGAACGACAGCCGAACCCAATGGACGATCGTCGTGACCGGCGTCGAGAATATGACCAGTGACTATCGCGCTAATTACGATATTTTCATTAACCGTCTCAAAGCAAATCTAGCCCAGCAGGGTCACGGAAAGATACAGCTAATCCAAAATCTGGACCGTTATCGCGGTTTGCAGTCGAGAGAGCTCGAAGGCGGAGCCGCCTCTGCTTCGCCGGGAATGCAGCCGCAGTTTGCGCTGACGGGCACCGTGACAAATCTGCCCAATCGAGGAACAGACTATTACTTATTCACGTTCGAGCTTGATGACTTTCAAACGCGCGCTTTGGTGTGGGGTCCCAAAAAATACGAAGTGAAAGTGGCCCGCTGATGCGCGCATGGATCTTCCTGGCTGTTTTATGCGGACTGCTATGGTCCGGTGGTTGCGCCAACGATACTGCCGTGGCGCATGGTTACAGCACCGCGCTGGACGGCACCGATCTGGTGGCCATGACCGATGACATGTCGCGGAAAATCATGGCCAGCCCCGCGGTGCAGGCCGCTTTGAGCCAGGAAGGGAAATTGCGTGTCGTCGTTGAGCCGGTGGAAAACGACATGACCGCCGAGATTTTGCCGGCGGGGCCGGCCCAGGCGTTCACGGGGCGGCTGCGAGTTTTGCTGGCGCAGCATAATCCGAATGATTTCATCTGGATCATGAACCGCGATGCATGGCATTTCCTTCGCTCTAAGGAATTGGCGATCGATCCCGGCCCGCCGCCCGACGAAATTCAGCCGCGTTATGCATTGACGGCCAGATTCAGCTCCCTCACCAAGGAAGATGCCCGGCGGCGTTCGAGCTATTACCTTTGCCAATACGAGCTAACCGATATCAATCACCGCTATGTACTTTGGTCGGATAAATATGAAGTAAAGAAAAACGCGGTGAAGGAATTTCTGGATTGAGACTCACGATGTCGAAATCTGTAGGTTGGATCGCCGCCACGGTTGCCGCCTGCGGAATGCTCTTGATCGGCGGGTGCGGCCCTACCCCGCAGGAAATCCGCGCGCAACAAGGCGTGGCGGCATATTTCGCCGGCGCTTTCTCCCAATCCGCTCGCATCCTGCAGCCGCTAGCCGCCAAGACCGATGAGAATTTCGTCTTGAACAACTGCCGTCTCGGTTCCGCGGCGATGGCCGATTACAACTTCGATCAAGCCGAGGACGCTTTTCTCAAGGCATACGAAGTGATCAACAGCGTCGGCGTCAATCAGGGCGGCCGATCCGTCGGAGCGGTTCTTGTCAGCGAGAAAATCAAAATCTGGAAAGGCGAGCCGTTTGAACGGGCGATGGCCAATTTTTATCTTGGCCTGATTTATTACATTCGCCATGACTACAACAATGCCCGGGCGGCGTTTGAGAACGCGCTCTTTAAGCTGCGTGATTACGATCCGAAAACGGACAAAGATTCCGCCCGTGTCGATTCCAACTTTGCCCTGGCCAACTTAATGCTCGGCCGCTGCTGGCAGCGCCTTGGGGAGGATGACAAGGCGAAGGCGAATTTCGATCGAGCCGTCGCTCTGGTTCCCTGGCTGCGCGATGTCGCTGATTTTCAAACCAACGCAGAATCGAATGTACTGCTGGTGGTCGATTTCGGGCATGGGCCCAGGAAAATCACAAATGCGGATGGTGCATTCGTCGGGTTCGGGCCAATGCCGTGGCAAGTTGGGCCGATTATTTTGCCGACCGTGACCGTTGATGGCGCCGCTTATCCGGTGGGCGGCGAAAACCGTCCGACGGTTGATCTGCTTGCCTTGGCGCAGGATCGCCGCTGGCAGGACATCGATACGATTCGCGCCATCAAGGACATTGCCGGCACGGGTTTGATCGCCGCCGGAGCCATCGACTCAGCGACGAATTATCGCAATAACAATTCGCGGACCGGCACTGATTTGGCTTTGATCGGAGCAGGCTTGCTGTTGAAAGCATCCAGCCAGGCGGATGTGCGGCAATGGGAGACGTTGCCGCGCACGGTATTTTTATTGCCGCTGAAACTTTCGCCGGGCAAGCACGATATTACGGTACGATTTCCGCAGGATCCGAGGATTTACCAGATTTGGCGTGACATGATCGCCCCCACCGATGGCGAAGAGACGTACTATCTGCATCTGCAGCTGTACGACACGGGTCCGTACTATTGGCCGCCGCATTCGCAGCAACCACCGTCGTCAGGTGCGCCGCCGAACGTTCCCCCGCCGCCGTCCTAATCGGCTTGTTCCGTCAATTGCAATTGCTCGGCAAGCAGCAAAGCGCGCGTCGGCCCGGGCAGACCGAATTCCACTTCATATGCTTCGGTTGGGGCAAACCACTTGCTGCACACGACACCGACATCGCCGCGTTGCAGTTGCAACTCCGGGATGTCCTGCATTAGTCGAACCGTGTCGTCCACATGGGGTGTCCGCATAGAAGCCTCCTTGCATTTCTACCCACTTACACTGGGACTAACGGGGGAAATCCATTCCGCCGTTGAACCGAGCCACCAAACACCCTAACTTCCCTACTTTGAAGGCGTAAGCGTTGTAGCATACTGAAAACGTGTTACGCAATGGCTGTAACGCAGAAAATTTGAAAAATGCTCCAGATTTTCCGTGCGGCGCAACTTTGGATAGATTCCAGGCGTGCTTGGCAAGACCGCTCAGTTCCGCCGCCGATTGCTGAATTGGTACAGGCAAAACCGTCGGGATTTGCCTTGGCGAACCGCCAGCGGCTGCCCGGATGCATATCACGTGCTGGTCAGCGAACTGATGCTGCAGCAAACGCAGGTGGCCACGGTTATCCCCTATTTTCATCGGTTTTTGGCCGCTTTTCCGACCTTGGCCACTTTGGCCGAAGCTTCGGAATCGCAAGTTCTTCGGCTCTGGCAAGGGCTTGGATATTACCGCCGGGCGCGGCACCTGCATCTAGCGGCCCAAGCGGTGGTAAGCCAACATGGTGGCCGCTTGCCGGACAATGTGGCGACGCTGATGACATTGCCGGGAATCGGCCGCTACACCGCCGGGGCCATCGCATCGCTCGCCTATGGTCGCCAAGCTCCGATTCTGGACGGCAATGTAGTTCGAGTCCTGTGTCGCCCATTCCTCTGGTTGGTCAGCATTTGACAGTTTTTGACTGTCGTTGCCAAAGCTTTGTTTCTCCGTTGCTTCTGGCGATTCCGCTGGTTCCGAGGTCATTGCCTGACATGCACTGCTCGCCGCTGACTGCTGCGCATTTTGCTGCGTCCGGAGTGGCACTGGACCTTTGGCCGAAGCCCGGTCAAAGTCGGCGTTTAGATCAATGGACATGGCGTAATGCTTGGCAGCAACCGCTGGGGAATTGCCAATCCACTTGCAGACCGTTGCCAAATCGAATTTTCGCATCAACTCCGATTCTCTACTCGCCCGCAGATTTTGAAACAGCTTGGGCCATTGCTTCTCCCCAGCGCTCTCTATGATTCCTTCAAATCGAGTACGTGGATTCAGACATTCAAGCCGACTTTTCACAATGACAAATGTTGCGCCTGGTTCCGCTTCTTCGAACAATTTGAGCAGATGGGCGCGTAGCTCTAGGAACAACGGAACGGTTCGTTCGCTCTTACCCTCATGGTGCTCGGTTTTGCGAGAAGAAACGCGGATGTGTCCTCGTTCCCAGTCAATGTCAGTCCATTTCAGCGCGTAAATCTCTGATGGGCAGCGCAATCCGCCATAGCGGGCCAAGGCGATGATAACCTTCCACTCTGTATCCGGGGCCTCGGCAATGATGTTGTCTATGGTCTTGTGTGCCACAAACATTTTGCGGGCGTCGTTCTCCTGCTTACCGGCCTTTACCCCCAAGAATGGATTCTCCGTTGCCAATTTCCAGCGGATCGCCTTGCGCCACATGGTCCTGGCAGCAATGACTCGCCGTGAGATCGTCGGCGTTGATAAATTTTCATGATGCTCCAGCCAGGCGCGCCATTCATCTGCATCCGGAGCACTGATGCCCCGTAGCTGCCGCTGGCCACCAAGAAATTCTTCGAGATTTCTGCGCACGTTGCCATAGGATGTGCGCGTTGAATCCTTCCCGGTCAGTGCCTTGAAGAATCGATCCATGAATTCTTGCAACGTAATCTGGGCCAAGCCGACCCCTTCGGCGAGTCCAACTGCTTTCAAGCGCCCGAGCATCGCCTCATCCAGATTGGCAAGCCATTGGGAAAGTTCCGCATCATGCGGACGATTAGCTAGCTTGTCGGCGATGATCGCCTCGATCTTCGCACACCAGGATTCGGCGAGCTTGGAATTCACCCGGCCCAGGCGTACTGTTTTGCGCGGTCCGTTCGGATACAGGCAAAATTCGATTCGCTTCAGACCATTGTCATAGCTAACAACACTTGCCATAAATAATCACTCCTAAAAATCCCGCCCTTTTGATTTTTAATTATTGTCTTTTCCAGAGCCCACTGGAGGGCAACCTTCGCTTAGCCACTTTTCGAGGGTCAGCCGGTGCCAACGGGCGAGCGTGCGGAGCTTAAATGGCGCGGGCATTCTGCCTTCGCTTACCATCCTAATCACATGGCGGGTGGAACAATTAAGCAATTCGGCCACTTGCTGCACATCGAGCAGGGCTGGCAATTCTTTCAAACCTTGTAATGCCGACATTTTTTAACTCCCAATGACCAGCGATCTATTTCCTTCAAGCCCGCCGGGCAGTAAATCAAGAACCTACACCGGAAACTTCCGGTGAAACGAAATCTCTCTTATAGCTGGGTACCTCGACGCCGCCGTGTACTTTGCGGCACGTTGCCCTTAGCTAGACGGGCAAACTTAGAGGACTCGCATCTGAGTCCGCATTTTATCAGATGTGACGTGCCCCGAAAAATGAAATCTTCCCTCGCTTCAAAAAAATTCGTTTGGCAGCCGAAAAAACTGGTTTTCCAAAACAAATCCATTTATCGAGAAGGATTTTCGCCAGTTTTCCTCTGGTGGTGTCGAAAAACTAGTTTTTGGTTTTCGTAATTAGCGAAAATTAAAAGAGGACTATTTATTTCTTTCGAGGCCTCCCCGGTGGCCGGTGCTTTTTCTTAAGCTGATCAACTGCTCTGCTTTCAATCATCCAGTCACGCCCAAATTTTGTGGCCGGAAGTAACCCCTGTTTGATCAGGCTTTGAACACGTCGAATTGAAAGGCCCAATCGCTCCGCTGTTTGAATGGTATTAAAGACCGCCATCACCCCATTAAATCCGCACAGACGCCAAAATTAAATGAGGGGAGAATTGTCTTGACAAACTAAGCGCCGTGACGTAGCTTTTTCTGTGATGTCCGGCCACTAATGCCACTCCTTTCCAATCGTTAGCGGAGACCTGGTCGAGTACCTGGTTTCTATCGAATCATCGAGGGTGAAAATCATGGGACGCCGCATAGATAGAGACAGGAAGCTGAAGCTGACGAATGGGAACCGCTTTCTTTCGCCGGGGGCGAAATCGCAAGGCCTTCATCAAGTCAGCTTCACATTCAAAAAACAAGATTCCGGCCAGGAAGAGGCTTTCAATGATGCACTTCAGCTTTTCCTGCGGGAGCTGGTTCGCCAGGAGCGGAATCAAAAAGGGGGACTGTGAGATTTCTAGAATTAAAGAACCGAAAATACATCGGCTTAGTGCGGTGCAGCACGCAGGGGCAGGCAGATACCAGCCTCGACGATCAGTTGAAAGTTCTTCGCTCTTTTGCCGACGAACATGAGATGATCCGGGTTGACGATGTTGTTCTTCCGGCCATTACCGGCTCAATCCCGGGCGCTCGAACCGACATTGATGCCATTATCGCACGGAAAAACGAGCGAGATGATTTCGACACCCTGCTGATTCACGATAGCACCCGCCTCACTCGGGCCGGGGCTCAGCATGGCAACAAAATCAGGTATGAGCTAGCGGCGGTCGGTGTGAAAATCGTAGGGGCGATGGATTATGTTCCTGAGAACGATTTTGCTGATGTAATTCACACCCTCCAGTTTTCGGCCGCTAAGCAAACCGCCAAAGCTATCGCAGCCGGTTCTGCGAGGGGTTCGCAATCCGCTTTGGTCGCTGGGCGTGCCGCCCACTGTCGAAAACCTCCCTATGGCATCGATCGGCTCTATCTCGCTGAAGATGGGTCGCCTTCACACATCATTCGGAACCTGGCTAATGGTGAGCAGTTGAAGCTCGATCCGACCACTGGGGAGATCACCGCCCGCTTTGGACGCCGGGAAAAATCCGGAACGCCAGCGCATTATATTAAGCAGAAAAATGAACGTATTGAACTGGTTCCCGGCGACCGAGCACGTGTCGCCGTCGTGAAGCGAATATTTTCTCGCCGATTCTGCGATAGCTGGGGTGCCAGCGGTATCGCATTGGAATTGAATACTGAAGGAATTCCGGGAGCTACCGGCGGCCTATGGTCCATATCTGTCATCGAAAATATTCTGCGTAATCCGATCTATCGTGGCATCGGTATCGCCAATCGCTGTTCCAGCGCGATCTACTTTCGCCGTGCGGCATCTGCACCGGAAGTGGTGAAAGTGGATGCGCAGACGCTGGCGCAAAGGAAAAGACCGCCGCTTCAAATTCGACCCTCATCTGATTGGATCAAACGAGAAGAACCTCGTTTGAAAGAGTTTCTCGACCCCGCAATACAGAAGCTGGCCGCAGTCAAACAACAACAACAATTGGAGCATCAGTCCCTGGGCCTGAGCCCAAAGCCGAACCGTGATCGCCATCGTGAATCGGAATTTATTTTGAAGAATATTCTGCGGTTGCCTCCGGATCAGGGAAGTCTTCCACTAGCTGGCCGTCGCACCGGACCAAAGGGGAAAAGACGGAGGTATTATGCCGTTAGTCGTGCTATCAGCTGCCCCACCAACGAACCTCTTCTACGACGTATGATTCCGGCAGAGGCGATTGAGTCGGCGATCCTGCAAATGCTCTGTGACTGCCTGTTATCACTACCCAATCTGCGCGGTCATGTTCGAGCCGCCATTAATGCAGAAGCGAAGGAGCGAGAAACGATTCCCGCTGAAATTGCTGAAATCACAAAGGAACGGGAATCACTGGTTCGGAAAATCGAATTCGTCGTTGACCAGTTGGATGAGATTGGTGCGGACGCCCTGAAGAACAAGCTTGCTCAGATGAAAGCACGGATCGCAGCAATTGATGCCCGGCTCGCCGAATGCCCTGCGATTAGGAACAAGTCGGTAAGCGTTTCAGAAGATGCGATCATTGAAAGGCTCGGCAATCTGCCGAAACAGATTAAGCTGCTGCCCGCAGCAAGCCTTCGCCCGCTGCTTGAAGCATTCATCGCACGAGCGGAGGTCGATCTCGCAACCAAAGATGTGACCGTCGAATTGCGGCTGCCACCCTCATTGTTGAAGGAAAACTCATTGTGCCTGGTTGAGCCATTTGCATCCAAAACAGGCAACCGGGCACACGCCCGCAATAACACCCCGCTCGTTAAAACGACGATGTTGTGGCTTCGGCCCCTCCGAATGTATCGGCCTCTGAATGCTGCCGCCGCTGCGTGAACGGTGCCCGTCGGTCGATAATCCCTTGCTGCCATTTTTGTCGCATTGTAGTTTTCTAGGAGAAGGTCATGCCGCTCGCCGCACTGGCCTCACTTCTCAAGCTGATCGCCATCAGGCTGAGCGCCGTCCAGAACATCTGTGAAATCCCACGCATCGAACAGCAATGAATTCGAGTCACTTGATATTTCCAACTGGTCGGCAATCGGCCTGACGGTTGTCGAAAATGGCGTTTTCACTTTGCTCCCAAGCGAGTGAGCTTTAACAGGAAGTTCTTTGGAAACGGAATGGGGTCGCTGATGGATTGCCGGGGCCGACGATGCTGGGACCTTGACCGATGGCTTCTTCGTCGCGGGAGGTGCTTTGGCAGACTGCGGTGTGATTGTCGCTGAAGGAACACTGACAATCACCGGTGATGCAAATACCTTCATGGAGAAAGGTGTGCTGGCGTTGACAGTTTTGGGAGCCGCAGCCGTATTGGCAACTGGTGAGGGCACTATCGCTGAGGTCACCACCGGCGTAGGTGGCACGCTTGCCGCGGTCGGATTGCTCACCGTTGGTGTCGGCACGGCGTCTGTTGGCGTAACCGAAACGAGCGGTGCGGCAGGAACTGTAGCGATCACCGGCATTGCCACAGGTTCAACGGATGGCGACACAGGCGTTGACAGGACTGGCGATGATGCATCTACGTTGCTGACCGGAGATGGCGTGGTGATCGTCGATGGGCCTGTTTGCACTGCGCTACCGCTGACCTGAGCTTGTGATTGGGCGACTGACGATACGGTCTGAAAATAATTGCTCAAAACATAATCCAGATCGGTGATGTCCGTCACTCCATTTCCAGTGAAGTCGCCGGTAGCCCATGTTGTCCCAGAGAAGTAATTACTTATGAGGATATTGAGATCGCCAATGTCAACGACGCCATCCAGATTGGCGTCGCCGTAAATGGTGGTCCTTGCCGTCGCCTGAGCAGCAGTCGGCGTGACTTGGACATTTCCAGCGCTATCGATAGCCACGCTGTAGAAGCCGTAGGTATGAGCTTGGTTTCCAGTGAATGTGGCGCTTGTCAGCGTCGTATTGGTCAACCAAGGCGTAAAGGCACCACCGTTATCCGAAACGTAAATGGTGTAACTGGCAATCGGGCTGTCGCCACTCCCTTCCTGACCAGACCAACTGACCGTGAAGAACACGGGAGAATAGCCTGACGGAAGTGCCGCAACGCTGCTGGTCGGCGCCACTGATGCAGGCTCGATCGTAAATATCTCGAACGCGCTGGAAGGCAGATAATTGTTGTCGCCACCGTAGCTGGCCACGACAGTATATGTACCTGCCGTTGTTGGCGAAGAAGTCAGGGGCATACCTGTTGCCGAGGGGCCGTAATAATAGGCAAATGTGGGCAAGCCGGATGGCGCGGCAGCACCTATGACACCGGCGACCGTAGCCGTAACCCAATTGGTCACGCTGGTAGTCCCGTTGGCGATGATTGAGACTGGAGGTGCGCTGAGCATAGTCGTGGTTGGCGCTTGATTGACGGTAAGAGTCGTTGTGGAGCTATCGGTCGCGCTACTCAGCGTCGAATCGCCGGCGTATGAATACAGAATTTGATACGGTGTACTCGAAGCAGGCAAAGTCGTGGTATCCAAGGAAGCGGCAAAGTCTCCCTGTGCGTTAATCGGAGCATCAACGGTAACACCGTTTAGCGTGATGGCTACGAACTCGTCATCCCCCGGCACGACGGTTCCCGAAGAGATTGTTCCCGAGACGATCGCCGTGCTATCCCCATAGGTGATGGTTGACGGAAGCGCGAGGTTGCTAAACGCGGCAGGCAAAATCTCCGGCAATACTTGCCAGGTGACGGACGGATTGCCCGCCCCAGTATTGCCATCTAAGTCCGTAATCGCTCCGGTGTTCAAAGTGAGTTGATACTCCCCCGGCTCCGAACCAAGTGATTGCAGCCCGTCGATCTCGTAGGTGTTTCCACCGACATTTGTGATAGTAACGCCGCTGGTGATCAGATTCGGACCGCCGTTCAGCGTAAGTGATAGGGCCTCGTCGGTGAACGTGGTGGGGTTGATTGCTTTCCCAAACGTCAATTGGACGGATGGTACAGCCTCTTGCGGCGAAGATTGCGTGACCGCCGAAAACGACGCGGTCGGCGGCGTGTTGTCCAGGAACACATTAATAGACGCGTCAGGCGATAGATTTCCCGCTTGATCGACCGCTTCAACGGTGAAATCATTCTCGCCCGATGCCAGGCTCAGAGGCTCACTAAATGTTTGGCCGGAAACGGTGGCATATCCCAGATCGGTTGATCCTTCGAAGACTTGGACAAGAAGCCCCGATTCGCCAATTGACCCCGTCAATGTCACCATACTGTTGGTGGTGACATCATTCCCGCCCGAAACACCAACCTGCGGGGTGATATTCAGATTGGTCGGCGCAGCCGGAGCGGTGGTATCCAGCACCCAGGATTGTGATGCGGAACCTATGCCAGCATTGCCCGCAAGATCAGACACACCAGCCGCGTTGACTGTAAAAGTGTAGGTCCCGTCGATCGGCGCAACCAGATTCTCAAAATTCGAGATTTCAAACTCGGTCGAAGACAATTGAGTGATGACAACCGACGAAGTTATCAGATTGGCCCCGCCGGCTTTGCTGAAACTAAGGTCGCTATATGTGAACGAAGAAGGATTAATGGCCTTGGAAAACGTCACATCCAGCGTGGGCACCACGATGTTGCGTGGAGATTGCGGTGTCGGTCCCAAGCTGACGATCGTGGGCGTGGTAGTGTCAACGACCCACGTCTCGCTTGCCGAGCCGACACCCTGATTGCCTTGGGCATCAACCATGCCAGTGGCGTTGACGGTCAACACATAGGTACCAGCCGATGCGGTCAAGCTCTGAAGGCCGTCAATCTCAAAGCTCGTGCTGTTGACGGGATTGACCGTGACGCCACCGTTGATCAAATTGTTGCCGCCATTCAAGGTGAGCGACAAATCCTGGTCGGTGAACGATGACGCGACGATTGTCTCGCTGAGTACCACGTCGACCGACGAGACGGCAGTGTTGCGAAGCGATGGATTTCCCGCACCCACGCTGACGACGACCGGAACACTCGTGCCGGTGGCCCACGTCACTGACTGAGAGCCGGACCCGACATCGCCAAATCCGTCGTTGACTCCTGCGGCACTGACAGTCAATACGTAATTACCATTCGAGGCTGTGAGGGTCGACAAACCGCCGATCGAATAAGTGGTCGGCGATAGCTTGGCAATCGTGACGGCGGAATTGATCAGATTGGGTCCGCCGTTCAAGGTGAGATTCAAATTCCCGTTGGTGAACGTGGTGGGGTCGATCGCTTCATTGAAAGTGACCGTGACTGTCGGCAACGCTCCACTTTGCGGGCTGGAGATGTTCTGAATCGACGCAATCGCCGGAGCAATCGCAGTGATCGGCTTGTAATACACGGTGTACGAACCGGTGCTGTTATCGTCAAGAATGTGAAGCTCGTAATCGATCGTCGATTTGCCATCGGGACTGAAAGTACGATCGGTAGTCCACGCCTGGTCGCTCACGGGAATCACCGTGCCATCCGACCGCACCACCTTATAAAGCGTGTAACCTGCGCCCGGATCGGGAAGCTGCAAGTAATCCCATCCGCTGGTAACGCTGGCTGTGACCTGATATACGCCAGGCGTCGAAGTGGACGCTGACTGCACATTACCAGCGATATTGACCGGCACAGTAGTGCCGTCAGAGAAGTAAATCGTATCAGGCAGATTATTGAAGTTCGGCGTATCGTCGGCCAGGTAATCCATCTCGCCGGTACTGTCCGCGTAGTTAAAGTCCCCGGCGTGAACGAGGTCATGTGTCACCACGCTGCTGATCAGGCTTGTATCCAATCCTCCCAAGGCATCGGAATGAGTGAAAGTCGCTGAGAAATTGGTGAGAATCCCCTGCAGTGAAGAGGTCAGGAGAAAATCTGCATCGGCAGTCTGGCCCGGAGCTACATCTCCCAAGTCCACGGTGAGCGAGGGCGACTCTTGTTGGGTGCCAACCTGCGTGCCGATGATCTGGAAGGTATCGAGCAAGCCCTTTTCGTTTTCCACGATCTGCGGCTGGGCGGTGGTGATCGACAAATTATTAGCGGTCCCTCCTCCCACGTTCGTGACCAGCATTCCCAGCGTGGCCGGCTCGCTTGGAATGTTCACATTCGGCTGCGAAGGATCTTCGCCAATCACATCCTGCTGCAGGAAATAATTGAGTTGAAGCTTGGCCTGCGGATAAATAGTGATGGTCGAGGGATAGATATTCACTGACACTGCGCCGCCGACTGGATCAACGTAACTAAGAGTGCCACCAATATAGTAAACCGTTGGCCCATTCGCTGCGGCGGAATCATCTGGGATAAATGTGTAGTTGACCGTACCGCTGGCGTCGGCCGGCAACACCCCTGTCCCGTCGACAGCGGTCAGCGAACCGGTAAAAGTAGGAGAGGAAATGTAGAACTGCCCGTTAACTGGGTTGCCGTTGGCGTCTGTGATGTTCAGAACAAGCTGCATACTCGTCAATGCAGCCGACTGATTGTTGGTGATATCCAGAGTTCCGGCAAAAGCATCGCGTGTCAACGTTGCAGATTGGTCAATCTGGAGTTCAATGGACGCGCAGACACTCCCATTCTCGGCGTCATTCGCCAACTGTAACAAATCGCTATCAAGCTCGGCAATTGGATCGGTGTAGCCGTTCGCCTGACTTGTCGTTACGGCCTGTTGTTCATTCCCGACAAGGGTGGACAAGGTTGAATAGTCAAGAAAATCCGTACTTTGACTCGAGGGAACCTGAGACGTGTTGTATATCCCTTGATCGTAATAAGTGACTGTGCGATTCCAGCGAGAAATGAATTCTTCCGCGTCAGCTTGGGAAACAGACTGCGGCAACGTACTCGCTAGCAACTGCGTCTGATCCGCAGAGTCGATGGATCCGTCTGTAGTGTGACCGGCGTCGGTAAAGAAGTCTGTAATCCATTTGGCCGACGTTGCTGTTTGACTGGCATCTAGCCCCCCTAAATCCGGAAGAAAATACGAATAGAGAGCCAGTATCGTCTGGGCGGAGGTAATATCGCGACCTAGCTGACCCGTAAGCGATGCAATTTCCGCAGTCTCCGCGTCATCGGTTGGCGCCAGCGCGGTGTTGGCAGACGAGCCTCCAAGAAGATTGTCGGCTTCGACAGCACCGTTAATTGTCGCCTCTAGAATCGAGAGCGCTTCGAAAGTTGACTCCACGGCCGATGAATTTTCTGAAGCCTGCCCCGTGTTAGCGCCAGAGTATCCGAATAGTGTCTCAACGATGTTAAGCGGTGATTCCGTGGATAAATTGACCGATGGGTTATCGCTTACAGCATTATCAAATTGGCCGACATCTGCATCAGAGCTCACTTCGTGGACTACATTCGGATTGTTGCTTACGTTGATTTTTATGTCGAACGGAGGTTTCTGCGCCAAAGCGCGATATTCGGGTGATGACAGTGCGTAAATCGCGCCTGCCACGGCGCCGGCTGCCGCTAAGAGCACATAACAATTGACTGGGGTAGCCGTGTATTGCAGGGTTTCTCCCGATAAGCCGATCGTCGAAGGCGAAGTAGGAGGAGGAGGAGGGTTAAAATCAGATTGAATCGCTATTGGGTCGCACAATCGGCCTGGAACGGTGATGCTTGATTCAAATGATAGTGTAATCTTGAATATACCACAAACGAAGCTGTATGTTCCCGATACCTTAAGTGTGCACAAAAGCGAGGAAGGTGGAGTTGCACTGGCTTTGGCCAGCGCCGCGTTCGAGACATTTGTACTTGTTTCGATCGGTTGATACGTCACGATCACCGGCACCGTCACGGAGCTCAATGCGGGCAGAGTTTCAATATCATTGGTTAGGGCGCGGAATGTGTACTCTGGATCGCTCGGGAGATTCAACGTAACATCATCGGCGGCAAGAAGACCACGATTGGTAAGAGTGAGGTTGATCTGTGCACTTTGACCGGGTTGAAGCGTCGGCAGTTGCGCTGGCCCTGAAAGCGTCACCACAGGGGCTGGAACATCAGTCTCAAATGTCGTCTGCAACTGAATCGAATATTGATCTTGAATTTCGGTAGGCACCACTTGCCACGTGTAGGTGACCGTTTGATTCGTGAGGAACACTTCGTCGGTATTGGTGATTCCCGGCTTGACGCTATAACTGGATTGGTACGAGGCATGCCCAGCAGCTTGCACTTGCATCGTATAGGTGCCGGCCGGAACATTGGTCAGAGTCACTTGGCCGGTGCTGTCCGTCGTGCCCGAGGCGATGATTTGCGAATTGTCATAGGGGTTCAGCAGTGTCACGGTCGCTCCCGCGACATGTGGCGCACCCGCGGCGTAGAACGTGTAATCATCGTCAACGAGAACCTGAACGCTTCCCACTTCCCCGCTGATGGCTTGGAAGGTGAAGGGAACCGAGACGCCTCCGCCGTTGAAATTCAGGGCGACATTGCCTGTATACTGCTCCAACGCCAGATCAGCCGCTGGACTGAGGAGAAGGGTTATGGTCGCACTGGCCCCCGGCGCAAGTGAAGAAAGCGTTGCGGGTGAGGCAAGAGAAAGATACGACGCGGATGGCAGACTGACTTGGATGTTGCCGGTGGGTGCGCCGCCGGTGTTGGTTACCTGGAAGGAGACTAGCGTCTGCCCTCCAACGAGCATGCCGACATTGAGGTAACCCGGATTGGCGACCAGCTGCGGAGTGACCGGCACCACATTCACAGCCACTGGAATATCGATGATCGCGCCCTCGTTGCTTGTAACCTGAATATAAAATGCACTGCTCTCAGCCCCGTTGGCTCCGCTGGACGTAATCGAATACGACAGCGTGCCCTGGCCTGAGCTGGAGAGGTTTGATGGCGGCGTCAGGTTTACCGTGAGATCGCTGGCGGCATCGATGACGGTTGCCGACAGGCCGGTCAGGGGCGTGTTGCTTAGATTGTTCAGCGTGAACGTGCCGGTAATTGGCGTGTTGGGAACAACTCTGAGCGTCCCGATGCTACTAGGTGTGGCGGTCATGCCAACAATCTGGAAAGTTGTTTGCGTCGCAGCGCTGGTGGCACCGGGGTAATCGGCGCCAACTGAATATTGCCCCGCCTCATATTGCAGCGGCTGGAATATCGTGGAATAGTTGCCGTTGGAATCGGTGGTGGCTTGCAGCTCGCGCGTGGTTCCGTTGACAGAAATGAAAATCCCCACGGGAACATCCGCAGCAGGCTGTCCGGTCGCGGTATATGTTGCTGTTCCACTTAACGGAATGGCTGTGCCGTTAGAAACCGGCGATATGATCGATGTTGAAACTGTGGCGTGATACGGCGCGATGTCGTTCAGCGTTTGCGTGCTAGTGCCGGTGTTATTGTTGTAGCTCAGTTCCTGGACGCTCTGGTCGGCGTCGGTAACCACCCGAACGGTGTACGCCCCCGTCTGCGTAGGCAGCGTCACCTGATCGCTTTGCGTATAGGATGCGCCGGCATCGAGGTCGCTGCTGGTGTAATAGACAGTGTCAATCGGCGTGGTGCTGAGCGTACCGCCTACAGGATCGAGGAAGACTTCGTCCGCCCATGGCCCTGATGCCGCGTACATGCCATTGTTTAGAACTGTCCAGGAAACCTGAACAGTGCTGCCTGCGTCTCCCGATGTCGGTGCGGTGACATTGGAAACGGTCAGATCGGGCAAATCAACAGTGGTGACGCCGATGTCAACCAGTGCCGTCGCCAGCCCCGGTGCGCTGGCGGATATTTGTGAGTATTGCTCGCCGTCAGCCAACCCATCGTCGATGCCATTAATCTCGAACGTCGCCGACGCCTGACCGGCGGGAATTGTCACCGTTTGCGGAACGGTCGCATGGGTTGTGTCGCTGCTGGCAAGCGTGACTACCAAGGGATCGGTTGTGGAAGTGTTCCTCGTAACCGTGCCCAATTCACTTCCGCCGGCGGAGATTGCGGCTTGCGGCAGCGTTATTGTCAAAGCTGGGCCGTTGCTATTTACCACCGTCAGAGAAGTGGAGGTCTTGGTCGAGGCCAAATAAGCGCCTTGAATCGTAATGATCTCGGCCGTGATGGTGACGGATTGATCTCCCTGATCCAGTCCATCATTCACGGCGGCAATGGGGAAACTCACCGAAGACTCGCCGGAGTCAACCAGAATCTGCGACGGCACTGTGGCAGCCGAGGTGTTGTCGCTCGTGAGGAAGATGATCATCGGGGCGACCGTCGTCTGACTAAACGTGACTGTCCCCATCGTCGCATTGGCACCGGCGGATTGGCTAATGGATGTGTCTGCGAGGCTCAAACTTAACGTGGGCAAGTTTGTATCGACAACATTGATGATCGCTGTTCCATCGGCGAATCCAGCCGCGGTTGCCGTGATGGTGACATTCGCGTTGCCGTCGATCTGGTAGTCTTGAATGACCGTGAGCGGAACCGTCACGGAAGTTTGCCCGGCTGGGATGGTCACCGTTGCCGGAACGGTCAGCTTCCCTGTCGTGTTGCTCAGCAGCGTCACCACAAGCGGCGTATCGCTCGGATCGTTAGTGGTAATGGTCGCCGTCGCAGCGTGGTTGGTGGCGTTCTCATTCACCGAATTCGCATTCACGGACACCGAAAGTGCCGGAGTATTGATGTCCGTCACGGTAAGCTGAGCACTGGAGGAAAGCAGTCCGCTCGCACTGGCCGTTAACGTCGAAGATTGTGTTCCCCGGACAATTCCTTCGTCGATCGTGCCGATGGCGAATGTTGTTGACGCCTGGCCCGCAGGGATAATCACCTGCGTGGGAGCCAATACATCGGTTGTGTCCGAATTGGATATCGTGACCGTCAGCGCCGAGGCAGTGCTGCCATTTCGCGTCAAGGTCGCCGTAAGCGCATCCGCTCCGGCGTTATTACTGACCGAATCGCTCGACAGCGCCAATGTCAAAGCCGATGGAACGGCCGTTGGATTCGAGGCCACCGCCGTGTTGTTGGCGGTATTCGACTCGGCCACCTCGCCGTCAGGATTCTCAATGACGACAAACCAGACATTTCCCGTCACATCGGCTGGCAACTCCACCGTCGCCGACCGTGCAACAGAGGCACCATTGGCCAAGTTACCTGAGTAGGTAAGCGCCGACAGCAATGTTGGATCGTCACCGGCTGCATCGCTGGAAAACAGAATCTGCTCAGTCCAGGGCCCATCGGCTGCCGACTCGCCCGTATTGGAGAGTGTCCAATTCACGGTCACCGGCTGGCCGGGGACTGCTGTAACCGGCGCGGTCACACTGCTGGCACCCAAGTCAGGAAGTGAAGGCTCAGTAACTTGGATGGCCGATGATGATGCCGTGTTTCCGGATTCAGTCGATTTAATGATGATGTAATAGGTGCCAGCGGGGAGCGAAGTAGCTGGTGACGGCAATGTGGCCGTGTCATTTAACGTCGTTTGGCCGCCAATGCTCAGTGGCTGCGCGGGGAGAGCCTCGGTTCCGATGAGCACCGACGAGGAATTCAAGCTCGTTGAATTTGAAAGGTAGATATCGTCGACTTCGCTGCCAGACGTGGGTTCGTTGCCCTCATTCTGGTCCGTCCAGCTTAACTGGATTGAACCGCCGAATACGGCTGTGGATGAAGTCGGTGTCACGCTCTGCGGCACCAGGTCGGCGAGATGGAGGGTGGCGGAGGCATAAAAGCCATTGGTCATTCCGCTCTGGCCCTGATCCATTTCATCGCCAGCGAAATCGGTGATGTCCGGGCCCACCGCGAGTTGATATTGGCCTGGAGTATTTTGTGTTGCGAAGTTGATCTGGAATACGTTGGCCGAAATCTGATTGACGGAGGTAATCGAAATCGCGCCGTTTGGCCCCGCTAGCAAGACTTGAGAAGTCGTGAACGTGGAGGCGTTGATTCCCTTGTTGAAAGTCACATCAATCGAAGAGAACGGCTGGTAAAGGGACGATGAGAATGAGGTAGAGGTAATATACGGCCCGAAAGTTTTGTTCGCCGTCAAAGTGACGGCCGTTGAGCTATAAGTCGGATCGAGTTCGGTCTCCTGCCCGAGGCCACTTCCGGTCACCGAAGTAAATCCGCCGGTAACGGACGCCGCTGTGAGCGGGGTGAATGATTCGCCCAAGGTGGGGAAGAAGCCGTTAATCAGCCCAAGTTGCAAAGTGCCGTCAATGCTGACAACACCGGTGACGATCAACTGGTCATAGCCGCTACCGGCAGTCGTGCCGCCGATATCGATTTGAAGGGCGCCGCCGACTGCCTGCGTGTAGTTTCCTTGGATCGTCAAACTGCCGGCCGGGTTCACTGTGCCACTGCTATTGATGAGATTTCCGTCAAACGTTCCAGTTGAGCTGAAGAATGCTCCACCTCCAAGCGTCAAATTCGTTAGCTCCAATGCACTATCGAGATCGAATGTGATGTAAACGCCACTGATCGTAAGGGCTGTACTATCAGATATGATGCCTCCGCCGCTGGCTTGGAGGGTAGGTATGTAGTAATCGCCGGAGCCGATGCCGACAAAATTCGCCAGGACTGGAACGATGATGCTGCTGCCGGTTCCATTGGCGAGCAGCGACACCGCGCCCGTAATCGCTGTCATCGTCAGCAGATTGATTTTGCCGCTGGAGTAGGCCTCTAGGTTCAGTCCGCCCCCCAAGCCTGAAATCGGAGCCAGCGTCGTAAGGTTCGGAAGGTTCAACTCGCTGCCGGTTCCGCTGGCTTGCAGTGTGCCGTCGCCTTGGTCGTGAGTAATCTGCGGCAGCGACAAAATCGCACCATTGCTTACATAGAGGCTCGATCCGTCAATGTCCGTCAGCCCGTTGAAGTTCACCGCCTTGTCCACGGTGATGCTCCCGTAGGTCACGCTGGTTAGTTGGCTGGTGTTCATCTGACTGCCGACGCCCGTGATCGTCAGGTTCACACCCACTGTTGTCGTAAGGAGCGGGTCGATTATTTCTCCACCGTCGGTAGCGCTGATGCTGCCGCTGACGCTGGTCAACACTGGCAGATTGACTACACTGCCGGTGCCGTCGGACGACGCACCGATGTTAGTGCCGTTGAGACTTGCCAAGAGCGGCAAGCTAATTTCGCCCCCGTTTTGAGCCTCAATGACGAACCTGTCGGCGTTGCTGATGATCGTCAGATTCGGCAAGCTGATCACGCTGTTCGTTCCCGTCGACTGCCAGTACTGCCACCAATTATCGTTGGAGTAACTGCTCACGTTCGGCAGCGACAAGGTTGCACCATTGCTTACATAGAGGCTTGATCCGTCAATGTCCGTCAGCCCGTTGAAGTTCACCGCCTGGTCCACGGTGATGCTCCCGTCGGTCAAGCTGGTTAGCTGGCTGGTGTTCATCTGACTGCCGATGCCGGTGATCGTCAGATTCACACCCACGGCTGTCGTGAGGAGTGGGTCGATTATCTCTCCACCGTCGGTAGCGCTTAGGCCTCCGCTGAAGCTGGTCAGTATTGGCAGATTGATTATGCTGCCGGTGCCGTCGGACGACGCGCCGACATTGGTGCCACTGAGGCTCGCCAAGACTGGCAGGGACACCTCGCCGCCGTTTTGAGCCTCAATGACGAACCTGTCGACGTTGCTGATGCTGGTCAGATTCGGCAAGCTGATCACGCTGTTCGTTCCCGTCGCCTGCCAGTACTGCCACCAATTATCGTTGGAGTAACTGCTCACGTTCGGCAGCGACAGGGTCGCACCGCCGCTTGCGTAAAGGCTGGACCCATTAATGGTTGTCGGACCCGTCGCCTGAAATACTGTGCCTTGGCCAGCGGCGGAAAGCGAAGCGGCACCACCCACTGTCAGCGAACCACTGACCGAAGATTCTCCGGAGGTGACTGTCAGACTGTTGGTAATATCTAGATTAGCCGTGCTCTGAATGCTCGCAACTGAGACATTTGTATTGACATTTATCGTAGTGCCCGGCGCATCAATGACGACGGCATCGGCCGACGTGGGCAATGCGTTATTCGACCAGTTATTCGGATCGGTCCAGCTCTTTCCATCACCAGCACCGGTCCATGAAACCACCGGCAGGCCGGCGGTCAACGTTAGCACGGTTGAGCCATACGTTGCGTTGAGTTGAATATTCTGTCCGAGACTGCCTCCAGTGACGGGAGAAAACTGGCCGCTAATGGAAGCCGCAACTACCGAATTAAATGTTTCGCCCAGAGTGGGGAAAAAGCCGTTCGTCAGTCCGAGCTGTAACGTTCCCGCGAGGGTAGCTTGCCCAGTAACGACCAACTGGCCATAGCCGCTTCCAGGAGTTGTCCCACCAATATTGACTTTGAGGGTTCCGCCGTTTGCCTGGGTGTAGTATCCTTCGACCGTGAGAGTTCCGGCGGGCGTAATGAGACCGCTGTTGTTGATGATATTTCCGTCAAATGTGCCAACGCCGTTCAGGCTTGATCCGGCGTTGAGCGTGAGATTCTGCGTGGACAAGGTGCTCGAGTTGTCGAAGGTTACATTTACGCCTACGACGATCATGCTGGAAGGCCCAATGATCTCTCCCCCATCGGTGGCGCTGAGATAACCGTTGTTGCCTGTGTCGATAAAGCTGGCCAGTACCGGGAGGTTGACCACGCTGCCGGTGCCATCGGAGGAGATGCTTACGTAACTGCTGGTGATGCTGGCCAGGGCCGGCAGGCTGACTTCACCCCCACTTTGCCCCTGAATATAGAGCCAGTTCTGCTCCACGTTGGTTATGCCGGTCAAGCCCGACAGGAGGATCTCGCTGCCAGCACCGCTGGCCTGCCAGTATCGGCTCCCGCCACCGTTGAAACCGTAGCTGCTGACATTGGGCAGCGACAGCGTCGCGCCGTCGCTCACGTACAGGCTCGATCCATCAATGTCGGTCAGCCCGTTGAAGTTCACCGCCTGGTCCACGGTGATTCCGCCATAGATCAGGCTCGTCAACTGGCTGGTGTTCATCTGGCTGCCGCTGCCGGTGAGGTTCAGATACACCCAAACTGTTGTTGTCAGCATCGGATCGATGATCTGCCCGCCGTTGGTGGCGCTGAGAACGCCCTGGCCGTAGCCGCCATCATTGAAGCTGGCCAGTACCGGGAGGTTGACCACGCTGCCGGTGCCATCGGAGGAGATGCTTACGTAACTGCTGGTGATGCTGGCCAAGGCGGGCAGGCTGATCTCGCCGCCGCTTTGGGCCTGGATGTACAGCCAGCTTTGCGTGACGTTGCTTATGCTGGTCAGATTCGCCAGCAGTATCTC
>Ga0302225_10000628_pt1 | contig 25078 bp, 21 predicted proteins | sample II_Palsa_E3_2_FD_193515 | JGI IMG/M metagenome (GOLD analysis project Ga0302225, IMG submission 193515) | Peat permafrost microbial communities from Stordalen Mire near Abisko, Sweden - II_Palsa_E3_2 | ecosystem: Environmental > Terrestrial > Soil > Palsa > Peat permafrost | place: Sweden...
AAACCCTGGTAAAGATCCGCGTCAGCAATCCGGGACACGGGCCGCACTCGATCATCGGCCCCATCTACGTCAACCATGCCGAACCCGGCGACGTACTCGAGGTCCGGTACAAACGGATTCGCCCGTTTGATTGGGGAGCGGTATTCAATAATACGGGGTCGCTCGGAACCGGGCTGCTGGCGCAGGATTTCCCCGAAGGACAAGTGAAGTATCTGAAGATCGACTTTCCCAACAAGACGGCGGAGTTCAATCGCAACATTCATGTACCCATCAGACCTTTTCAGGGAACCTTGGGCGTGGCGCCTCCGGATGGTTTCTATTCTCCTCTAAGTCCGGGAGTGACCAGCTCCGTTCCTCCAGGTCCTCACGCCGGCAATACTGACTTGAGCGAAATGGTCGAGGGATCGACTATGTTTATTCCGGTGTGGAAGCCGGGAGCGCTGATCTTTACCGGTGATTCCCATGCCGTGCAAGGCGATGGCGAAATTAACCTTTCCGCGCTGGAAACCCGCATGAAGGAGTTGCGCATCCAGGTGGTACTTCACAAGCAAAAGAATTTCGCCTGGCCGGTGGCGGAGACTCCGACTCACTGGATCACTTTAGGCTTGGATAAAGACCTCAACGTGGCCATGACCCTGGCGGCGCGCAACGCCATCAACTTTCTGGCCACACACGCCGATCTCACGAAGCTCGACGCTTACGCTTTGTGCAGCATTGCCGTCAGCTTCCGGGTAACGCAGGTAGTGGACATCGTCCGCGGAGTGCACGCCATGATCCCCAAGAATCTTTTCGCGGAAGATCTGCGCAAGCAGATCAGCGTGGTTTAGTGGCCTGAAAAATGAAGGTCGCAGTCCGGCCTGCATTGCGACGTCACTTCAGCGAAGGCTCCAGCCAAAGCAGCACTCCTGCTTTCTCCATGTGACGGAAGCCATCCGTGGCCACTGCGGCGATAAGCATGAGCGTTCCGTTGTAACCCACGTGCGCCAGAAAACTTGACGCTACAGATTTCGTTATTGCCCGCACCGTGGTGAGGACCACACCGACCAGAATAATGATCAGAACCGCCGACCAGGAGCGATATTGCAGGTAGTGCATCAGGCCGAAGGGCAGCGCGGTGAGCAGAATTCCCCAGACTGCTCCCAGCCTTCGCGCCAGCACGGGATAAAGAAACCCGCGAAAGAAAAGTTCTTCCATCAGAGGTCCGATGGTAATGGCGAAGGCCGCGGTGAGATAAGCATCCAAGGGCCGGTCGAAAAATTGATCGAAGGGCGTCGTCTTGGGCAGGGGCAGAAATTTTCCCAGGAAGTCGAGGCTGAGCATGAGGACGCCCAGACCCACGAGACTCACTCCGGCAAGCCCCGGCCAATTCCAGCGAATGGCTGGCCAGAAACGCGTCTGATATTTTCCTTCGACCAGCAAGATCATGTAAAGCGCGACGGCGACATAAGCCAGAAGCTCGGAAAGCAGCGCCAGCGCAGGCTTCTGGGCAACCTCAAACCAACTCTCGTGCGGGTAAGCGAACCGCCGCGCTCCCAGAACAATGAGAAGCTGCACGACCAAAATTGCGCCCAGCGTCAGCGCTGCAATCAGCAGCACTTCCCATCCACTCCATACGGGATTCTCACCCGCTTTCGGAGCACGAGGAATCGGCAGGAACACAGGCGGCGGAAAGGGTTCGGCAATAAGCTCGGCTGAAGTCTGCGGCTCGCGGCCTGGCGCCTGCGGCTCGAACTGCGGATTTTCGGGCAATGACAGAAAGATCCTTTCCTCAACGGAGAACCGAGGACTGGCCACTCCCACTTATCTCATGAATGCTGGTTCGGCGTTGTTGCTTCAACAAGAATTCTACGATAGTTGCCGGCCAGGCCGGGTGCAGAGGCCTCAAGTGATTTCCGCTAGGACTCATGCCGGCCGAAGTCGCGCCCTTACCAAACGTTTTTCGAGACGAGTCCTAGTTGGCGGGTGGGCCGAGCACTTCGCGGACTTTGCGGGAAAGGTTCTGCAGGGTGAACGGTTTTTGCAGAAACGCCTTCTGCCCTTCGGCGGGAAGCGGGTTGGCGAAAGCGTCCTCGGCGTAGCCGGAGAGGTAGAGCACTTTGATGCCGGGACGCGCGGGCAGGAGTTGCTGCACAAGTTCGTGGCCGCTGAGGCTGGGCATGACCACGTCGGTGACGACGAGATGGATGATATCCGGATGGTTGGCGGCGAGGGCGAGTCCGGCGTTACCGTTTTCGGATTCCAGGACGCGATAGCCGCGGGACTCGAGCGTCTCGCGAACAAGCTGGCGAACGGACTCTTCGTCCTCGACGAGGAGGATGGTTTCAGACCCGCCGGCGGCGGCGAAGGAAACAGCAACGGCGCTGTCGGCCTCGGAGGGTTCATCGACGCGCGGAAAATAAATGGTGAAGACGGTGCCGCGGCCGAGTTCGCTCTGCACAAAAACGTAGCCGCCGCTTTGCTTGATGATCCCGTACACGGTGGAAAGTCCGAGGCCGGTGCCTTTGCCTTTTTCCTTTGTGGTGAAGAAGGGCTCGAAGATGCGGGCCTGGGTCTCGCGGTCCATGCCTTGGCCGGTGTCGCTGACCGAGATCATGACGTAAGGCCCGTGCTTGATGAAAGTATTTTCCGGCCGGTAGGAGTCGTCCAGGATGACGCTGGCGGTGCGAATACAGATTTTTCCGCCGCTCGGCATGGCGTCCTTGGCGTTCACCACCAGATTCATGATGACCTGTTCGAGCTGGCCGGCGTCGGCGCGGGTGCAGCCGACCGAGGTGGCGAGACTGGTGGTGAGTTCGATATCTTCGCCGATAAGCGGGCGCAGCAGACGCTCCATGTCTTCGACTATGGCGTTGACGTCGATGACCTTGAGCTCGAGAAGTTGCTTGCGGCTGAAGGCAAGGAGCTGGCGGGTGAGCGTGGTGGCGCGGTCGGAGGCCTGCTGAATGGCTTCGGCCTTGGCATGCAGGGGATGGTCGGGAGTGAGCTGGTCGAGCAGAACTTCGGTGTAGCCGCTGACCACCATGAGCAAATTGTTGAAGTCATGAGCAATACCGCCGGCCAGTCGGCCCACCGCTTCCATTTTCTGAGCCTGCCGGAACTGGTCCTCGAGAACGCGACGCTCCGTGATGTCTTCGGCAATGGCTTCGAGAACGTCGGCGGGCGCGTCGCCGCCGGCAACGGCACGGCCGCTGATGCGGACCGTGATGGCTCCGCCGTCCTTGCGCTTCCAGCGGACTTCAAAGCCGTCCATGCGCCCGGTGCGGCGGAATTCGTCGACCAGGCGCGAGTATTCGCCGGCATCCAGGAAAACATCCGTTTGAGGATTGAGCGCGAGAACCTCGCGGGCGGAGTTGTAACCCAGCATTCCAATGAGGGCGGGGTTGACGTCAAGAAACTGGCCTTCGAGGCTGGAGCGGTAAATCCCGTAGACGGCGGTTTGCACCAGCGAGCGGTAGCGCACTTCGGAACGTCGTAAGGCCAACTCATTGCGCTTGTGATCGATCGCAGCCGCCAACTGCCGCGCGATTAAACTGAGCGCCTCCTTGTCGCGCTCGCGGAAGCGGATGGCTTCCGAGTAACTCCTTACTGCGAGCACTCCGAAGGCGTGGCTGTTGACCTGAAGCGGGATGCCCAACCAGTCGAGCAGAGTTGCGCCGCTGTATTGTACCTCGCCGCGTTTCTCCATTTCCCGCATACGCTCGGGAGTGCAGAGCAGGGGCTCTCCAGTGCGGATCACATACTCGGCGAGGCCGGAAGCGAGCTTCGCGGGCGCGGGCGCGGCTTCCCGCTCGTCGACGAAGTAAGGAAAGTTCAACAGTTGCGATTCGTGATCGTAAATGCCAATGCAAAAATTGCGGGCGCACACCAGTTCGTCTACCACGCCATGGATGGCGGCGTAGAACTGTTGGAGATCGTGGACGGCGCTGGCTTTCTCGGCAATACGGTACAAGGCGGAGCTTAGGGCTTCCGCACGCTTGCGCTCGGAAATGTCGCGATAGATGGCGTAGAAAGCGGCGGCTCTGCCGTCCACGATCAAGGGGCCGGTAGAGACGGAAACGTCGAGCAGGGAGCCGTCCTTACAGCGGCGTTGGGTTTCGAGTGAGAGCCGTTCGCCGCGCTGCAGGCATTGCGCGATCCATTGCGCTTCGGCGGCGCGATGGGGAGGAAAAATCAGCGCGTCGATGGACTCGCCCAGGATCTGCGCGGCTTCATAGCCGAACATGCGCTGAAACTCCTGGTTGACGCACACCGTTTGGAAGGAGGAGTCAAGCAGGAGGAGCGGATCGGGTGAGTTTTGAAAAAGCTGTTCCAGGTATTGGCGGCGAATCTCGAGAAGTTTCTCTGGATTCGTCGCTTCCGGACCTTTCTTGGAATTCTTTTTCGCGGAAGCTTTTTCTGCTGGGCTCCATAACAAAGAAGAGGGATGCGCGGCCGGGTTGGGGATGTCCGGTGGGACAAACGTAGGCGGGGCTCCGCGCTCCAGCGCCTGATGCAAGCTTCTGGCGCGCATGAGTTCCCTCGATTGCGCGGGCTGGGTGACACGATCACCCATTTGTTGGCTCCCCCCTCTGAAGCCCAGCAAAATGCATGGTAGATCGGGGAAGGTTTACTCGAAAGTTACTGAGGTAATTGCCCGGTGGGAAAGTTGCCGATAGCACAACGAGCACGAGGGCGGCGGTTTTGAGGGTGAAATGCGAAGTCCTTGTCGACACGCTCAACCCCGCGAACGGCGGAACAGAAGCGTGATGAATACTCGTCAGTCCTTGCCGGCGAGCATTTCGCAGACGCGGCAGATCATGTCGCGCTGGTTGTCGCTGAGCGTGAGGAACTCAAACCCGTAGCGCAGCCCCTGGCGGTAGCGAACAATGGCGCGAACTTTCAGCGGATAGGGGCTGAGTGGAAGAGGAATATCGAGGGCGACGATTTCGCCGATTTCAAGCTCACCGGTGAGCGTGGCGCCGATGCCATCCTGACCAAGTTCGGTGGAGCGTCCCCAGCAACTGCGGAATTCGCCGTCCTGAAACATGCGGACCTGCAGCCGGGTGTCGATAGGAAAACGGGGGTAACGGCGAGCGCGAAGCTGTTGCGCTTCAGGGCGGGCGGGTGGCGCCAGCGGATCGCGCGCGGTTTTCTTGCCTGGAGCTGCCATATTCGTGGTCAGTGGCTAGTGGCCGGTGGTCAGTGAACGAAACTTGATTTTACTGACCACCGATCACCGATCACTTTCTAGTTGCCATGCAACAAGTAGCCGGGCTCAAGGGGAAGTTTGCCGCCGATCTTGACGACGGCGACACTGCTGTTGATGGAATACACATCCACCACGCCGACGGCGCCGGGGGTGGACGCCACCTTGTTCACCAGCTCCTCATCAGAAGTAGCAACGAGGATGGCGGGATGGCTCGCGCGGCCGTGATTCGAGGTTACGATGAGGCCGTGGACCTCGCCTTCGGACATGCCATAGATCTTTTCCAGAACCATCTTCATTTCCGGGGCGGACGGAGAGCGCATGACAAAAGTGATGGGCTTGCCGTCCGGCCAGCGATTGGTTTCGGCTTTGCAGACCTTGACCAGATCGGTCAGCGTGATGGCGTTCACGCTATTCGACTTATTGGAAACCAGCGCCATATCCCGCGCTGCCGCCAGCGAGCCGGCAAGGAGTACGAAAATGGACGCGCGCAAAACGCGTTGATAGAACACTCGTGGTCTCCCGCAAAGACACAACCTGACCACGATTGTGCGCGATGAGGGGGCATCCATTAAAGGTAACTAAGGTCACAAAGCGCGGAGTCGAGCGGAACATGGCGGGAAAAAACGAGCGCGGCTCGGAAGCCGCGCCCGTGGCATACATTGATCGTCAACACCTATTTCCTCAGCTTTGCCGCATGTGGCCTAATCAACGGCCGCACGACGAACATGTGCGACTTGGCCACCGCTGGGGAAACCGAGGAAGGATTCTGCTCAATGAATATCCCCGCCGAGACTTGGCCACCATCCGTCTCTATAAACGGGAAGTTTGTTCCGTCCACGGTGTAGAAGGTGAGAAGGAGTCCACCGTTTAGGGTGTCCGCGCTTGGGACAAGGATCGAGCCGCGACCGTTGGAATCCGGTGGGGTGTAAGTGCCGCTGAGCACCTGACCAAGGGTAGCGGGGCCTTCGACAACCGAGTTTTCGTCAATCAGCCCAGTCACGGTGGTTCCGGTGCTGTTGGCAGCGAACTCGGCGATGTCATCCACCTCGGATCCGGCGCTTAAGTTGAGGCCGGAGAGGTTTAGCCCGTAGCCTTGCGACGCGGCGAATGTGGTGGACGACTGCGCGTACCCGGCGCCTGCCGCGATTCCGGAGTCGTCGATTTCCAGCAAGAGCAGGCCCCCGCTGGAGGGATAAGCGGCATAAACTGAGCTGCCGGTGAAGCTGCCCCCGGCGAAGTTGGTCAGAGTGTACCGGCCTGTTTCGGTTGAGCCGTAACTGGCGGTGAACGATAGCGGCGATACCGAAACGCTCTCACCTTCCGTGACGTCCTCGGTGCCAGTGATGCCAGTGCTGCCGTCAGTAGTCATGAAGCCGCCGCCCGCAAAGGCAGTGTCCGCCGGGTAGATGCCCTCCAGGGTGAAGGCCATGGTCTCGGCCGGTATGGTGGTGGTCGTTTGCGAGTACGCGTCGCCGGCGAGCGTCGCGAACGTGTCCATCTCAATAAACTTCAGATGCGTGGCATCGATGGCATACACGTCGAAGATCAGCGCGCCGAACTTGTTGGTGCTTAGGGTGGTCGACGGCGAAGAGGATGGCCCGACAACAAGCTGGCCCCCGAGCGCCTGGTCTGGGTAGCCGAAGGTGTTCACGTTGAAGTCTTCGAGGCCGGCAATGGCCCCGCCAGATCCGATGGTGAAGTTGCCGACCGTAGCGTACGCTCCGCCGGTAGGACTGAAGTCAGCACCGGAAAAGCTGAAGGCGTAAGAACCAACGGGCGTAGTGCCAGCCGTTTGCAGGTCGAGAGTGCCGCTGCCGGTACCGACGCTGTCGAATTCGGTGACAAGTCCCTGGGAACTGGAGCTCAGGACGAAATCAAGGGTTATGTTGCCAAATAGTGTGGAGTTGACGAGTACGGCTTGGCCCCGTCCATCCGCCCCGATTTTGTAGGTACTGTTGCTGTTGATCGACGCGTTGGCCACAGGAGGGACTACGGGCGACGACTCCGCGAAAGCCACGTCATTAATATCCAGGCTGCCACCGGTGATGCCCCCGTTGCCATTCGCCGTGAAGCTCCCAACAATCGCATAAGGCGTGCCGTTAACCTCGTCTGTGCCCGAGACGGAAAAGACGTATGTACCATTGAGATTGCTGACGCTAAAACTGCCGCTGGGCGGGGCCACGCCCACGCCCACACCGTTGCTGTTGCCGCAGCCGGCTAGAAACAGGAGCGCGGATAGCGCGACGAGCAGAACGATACCTTTGCGTACTGACATAACTACCTCCCTGGGAGAACAAATCGTGGAATCGGGTCACCTTTAATTTTGAGGTTAGCACAGGTGAATTCGATTGCCTTAACCCGAACCACGGAAATAAGTAGCGTGATCCCACTAAGAAAAACGCGCAAGATGCAAGTTATACATAACTTTACATTCTGGGCTTCACGTTCTGCGCTCGATTAAGCAGTCCGGATTCCCGATTCCGGCATCCAACCCGAGACAGCGGTCTGAGTCTTTCGATGCGCGGAATTGTCAGGATGGCAGCAAGAATTCCGGTAGCATGAGGACAGGGACGCACTCGGGATGAGGGGTTGAGCTTCGAATGACGATCTTATTTGGATGGAAAGTCCGGAGGCCGCGATACTGGGCCGCCATTGCGGGCACGCTGGCGCTCGCGATGAGCGCAGTGGCGTGGGGACAGGGCGGCGACGGTCAGAGCACTCCGCCCGCGGCTGGGACGGGCAAAACCCCGCAGAACAATCCTGCGGCGCAGGCCGCAGCGGACAAAGGCGACAAGGACAACAACAACAACAACAAAGACGATGGGTTGGTGATTGAGCCGACGGAATTGCCGACGACGTATCCGCAGGGTCCATATCTGGTGCGCTTTCAGCCGCGGGGCAACTACGTTCCGGTATTGCACTGGCGGGTGGAGAGCGGCACGTTGCCTCCGGGCATCAAGCTTGAAGAGGACGGAGTGTTGCGCGGCGCGGCCGAGCGCGCGGGAGAGTTTAACTTTGCCTTGTCGGTGAAGGATGGCGGCCAACCACAGCAGGCCGTACGGCGCGGCTTTGTCATCAAAGTGGTGGAAGCGATCACGGTGGCGTGGAAGGTTCCGCCTCACGTGACTGGAAACCGCATCGATGGCAGCGTGGAAGTGTCGAACACGACGGTGGACGACATCGATCTGACGTTCGATGTAAAGGCCGTGGCGGAGAACGGGCGGGCCACCGAGATTGGGTATCAGCGCTTTCCGCTGAAGAGAGGCACCCTCGAAATGGCGGTGCCCTTTGGCGAGACGTTGCCGCATGGCGCGTATGTCGTGTATGTCAACGTGAACGGCGAGGTGGCCAAGAGAAATGCCATCTACCACGAGCGGATGCAGACCCCGGGGCCTCTGCAGGTGGTGGTTGGCCCCTAGGACAGTCCTCGCTTTTCTGCCTTACGGCCCGGAGATTGCCCGCCGGTACGGTGGTTATGTTGACTTGAGTTTGGCATTTCTGGAACACTTAGCGGTACGTTGTGTCGAAATTGGTTTTATAATTCTTCCTCCTCCTCGGGCTTATGGAACTGTTGCTGAATCTATTGTGGGTGCTGCTGGTACTGCCGGGCTACTGGCTGTGGCGGCGGAACGCGGTTGCAAAGATTGAGCGGAGGTTCAGTGCCTGGCAGTGTTTGCTGGCCCTGGGATGTCTGCTGGTTCTCCTGTTTCCCGTGATCTCGGCGACTGACGATCTGCACGCCATGCGGACCGAGATGGAAGAACCGGGACAGTGCAAGCGAACGGTGCGACAGGCCGCGACGGAAAAGAATTCCGCTTGGGTAAACCGGTTGCAATCCCCTCCGGCCGCGGTGGCAAGCGCAATGTGGCTGCCTGCTCCGGAAGCGGAGCGGCACGAAACTTTTGTTGTCGGTTCGGCACCGCAGGCTGCGCCGTGTATTTCCCGTGGCGGCCGGGCTCCTCCTCTTTTCCTCCTCGGGTAGTTCTCCGAATCTGTTTGCCGAATCATGTTCGCCGAATTGCTGATGGGGCAGGAAGAAATCCGCAGCGGGCATGCTTCATCTTTAGGAAATCCTTACGGCGGGAACCGGATACTCCTAAGAAACGTGCCTTTGCTGGCGGCGAATCGCGCCGTCAAGACCTCGCAAGCTGCGTCTCCACAGGAAGTCCAGGGGAGCTTGGACGGAGTATTTGATGCAAAAAACATTTTGGTGGCTCTTACTTCTGGTGCCGACGGCCGCGGGCCTGGCTGCGGCGCAGGCCGCACCCCAGACGCCGCAGTCCCCGACTCAACCCTGGACATGGGAGCAGGTGAAAGAGCGTCTGGAACTGAACAATCCAACGCTGCTGGCTGGAAAACTGAATATCGGAGAACTGCAGGCGGAGGAGATTACGGCGCATTTTCGGCCGAATCCGAACCTCGGGTTGCTGGCGGACCAGATCGATCCCTTTCCCGGCGGGCCGGCGCACGGGCCGTTTGCCTATTGGCTGCCTTCGGCCACAGTGAGTTACCTGCACGAGCGGGCGCACAAGCGGGAATTGCGGACGGAAGGCGCGAAGCAGGCCACCGCGATCGGCGTTTCGCAACAGCAGGACCTGGAGAGAAATCTTCTGTTCAATTTGCGTGGAGCGTTCGTGCAGACTCTGCAAGCCAAGGCCGTGCTGCAGGTGGCGAACGACAACCTAAAGTACTACGACCACGTGCTGAAAATCAGCCGCGATCGCTATCAGGCCGGAGATATCGCGCAGATCGATCTGGACCGGCTGGAACTGCAGCGCGTGCAGTACGAGTCGGACCTGCAATCGGCGGACGTGAGTTTGCGGACGGCGAAGATTCAATTGCTCACGCTGCTGAACGACCGCACGCCGGTTGAGCAGTTCGACATAGTGGGTGTGTTCGACTTCAGCGACCAGATCGAAGCTCGGGATGCTTACCGTCAGATCGCACTGGATACGCGGCCGGACTTGAAAGCCGCCGTGCAGACGGTGGAGATGGCGAAGACCGACTACAAGCTGGCGGAGGCAAACGGATCCACGGATCCGACCTTCAGCCTCGATGTGGGCAGGAATCCGCCGATTGATGCCTACATCGGCGTGGGAGTGAATTTCCCGTTGCGAATTTTTGACCGTAACCAGGGCGAGAAGCTGCGCACCAGGATCGACATAACGCGCAATGAGCGCCTCAAGGATGCGGCGCAGGCGCAGGTGTTCAGCGACGTGGATTCGGCTTACGCCACGCTGAACAGCAATGTGATTCTGCTGCGGCCTTACAAACAGAAGTATCTGGCGCAGGCGGTGCGGGTGCGCGACACGATTTTATTTTCTTACCAGCACGGCGGCGCTTCCCTGCTCGATTTCTTGAACGCGGAAAGCGAATACCGCACCGTGGAGTTGAACTACGTGAACCTGGTGGGATCGTACTTGACCGCGGCGGCGCAGTTGAATCTGGCCGTGGGGCGCGAGGTTATCCAATGAAGAACCGATGCTTCGAATCTCTTGCCGGGGCCGCACTGTGTCTGTTTCTGGCTTTTTTCCTTTCCGGTTGCAGCGGCGGCAAGGCCGACCCCAAGGCCGAGGCGCCGCCTCCGGCAACCGTCGAGCCTGATCTGGACGCAAACAATTTTAAAGTGGACCACCCGGAACAATTTCCGCTGGTGGCGGCGATTGAGCATAAGGCGGCGCCGGCCCTCAACGTTACCGGCGTCGTGCAGCCCGATATCAACCGCGCCGTGCCGGTAATTTCGCTGGCTGCGGGGCGAGTCGTCGAAGTGAAAGCCCGTCTCGGCGATGTCGTCACGAAAGGCCAGTTGCTCCTGAGAGTGCGGAGCAACGACGTCTCCGGAGCTTACCAGACGTATTTGAGAGCCGAGAACGAGGAACGATTGGCGCGTATCCAGCTCGAACGGGCTCAGACTCTTTACGACAAGGGCGCTGTCGCCAAGAGCGCTCTCGAACAAGCCGAAGGCGCCGAACAAGATACCAGGGTCGATCTAAATGCGGCAACCGAACAGTTGCGCACGCTCGGCGTCGACAAAGACCATCCTTCCGGCATCGTCGACATCACCGCTCCCATCTCGGGTGTCATTACCGACCAGCAAGTTACGAACTCTTCAGGCGTACAGGGCTTGGGTTCGCCCAACCCCTTCACCATCTCCGATCTTTCTTATGTCTGGATCGTCTGCGACGTTTACGAGAACGATCTCGACGCGGTACGCGTCGGCGAGTACGCCGATATCCATCTCAGCGCTTACCCCAGCAAAGCCTTGAAAGGCCGGGTCGATAATATTCTTCCGGTTCTCGATCCCACTCTCCATACCGCGAAAGTTCGGCTCGAAGTCCCGAATCCAGGAATGCTGCGCGTCGGCATGTTCGCTACCGCCACGTTCTACGGTAAGCAAGCGGAGATGCGCGCCGCCGTTCCCGCCGCCGCCATTCTCCACTTGCACGACCGCGAGTGGGTGTATACGCCGGTGAGCGCTGGACATTTCAAGCGGCTGGAAGTGGTCACGGGAAACATGCTTCCCGGCAATCTGCAAGAAGTCGTTTCCGGTATCAAACCTGGAGATCAAGTCGTCTCGAACGCTTTGGTATTGCAAAACACGTTGGAGCAATAAATGGGAGCAATAAATGATTCGCCGGGTCGTTGACTTTGCTCTTAACAACCGCCTGCTCGTCCTTGGTCTGGCGTTGATCCTTTTCGCCGGCGGGATTGTTTCGTTCGAGCGGCTGCCCATCGAGGCCTATCCCGACGTGGCCGACAACTACGTCGAGGTCATTACACAATGGCCAGGGATTTCGGCGGAACAGATCGAACAGCAGATCACGATTCCTCTCGAAGTCGTAATGAACGGCATTCCGCACGTCGTCCATCTGCGTTCCTTCTCGCTCTTCGGACTCTCCGATCTCAAGCTCATCTTCGACGACGATTCCGACAACGACTGGAATCGCGAGCGCGTTCTCGAGCGCCTGAGCCAGGTCACTCTGCCGCCCGGCGTGAATCCGCAAATGGGCACGGACTGGAGCCCGGTCGGCCAAATTTATTTCTTCACGCTGCACAGCACCAATCCCGCCTATGACCCCATGGAGTTGAAATCCCTCGAAGACTGGGTCGTCGAGAAAAATTTCAAGTCGGTCCCGGATATTGTCGACGTCTCCAGCTTCGGCGGCCCTACGCGCGAATACCAGGTTCGCGTCGACCCAAACAAACTTGTCGCCTACAGCCTGAGCCTGGCGCAGGTCGAGCAACAACTCACCAACAACAACACCAACGCTGGCGGCAGCTTCATACAAGAAGGCCTGCAGCAGATCAACGTGCGCTCTGTCGGACTGGTCGACCGCGCCCAGGACATCGAGCGAACGGTTATCCTCACCAAGAATGGCACGCCCATCCGCGTAAAAGATATTGCCGTGGTTTCGCAAGGCCCAAAGATTCGCCTCGGCCAGTTTGCCAGAGCCATTCACCGCGAGAACGGAACCATCGTCGATAACGACGATGTCGTGTCAGGCATCGTGCTGCTGCGGAAAGGCGCAACCGCCGAGACTGCGCTCGAGGGCATCCATCAAAAAGTGGAAGAGCTCAATAACCACATTCTCCCTCCGGGAGTTAAAATCGTCCCTTTCCTCGATCGCAGTAACCTGGTTCACTTCACCTCCCACACGGTCCTTCACAACCTCACCGAGGGCATGATCCTGGTATCGCTCATTCTGCTTTTGTTTCTGGGGAATGTTCGAGGCGCCCTCATCGTCGCCATTACCATTCCATTTGCCCTCCTGTTCGCCTCCATTTGTCTGGACCTGAGGCACATTCCCGCCAACCTGTTGTCCCTCGGCGCGTTGGACTTCGGCGTGGTCGTGGAAGGCGCAATCGTGCTGATCGAAAACATTGTTCGCCATTTAAGCCACTCCGACGGGACCAGGTCCTCCAACGAAACCATCAGTTTTGCCTCGCATGAAGTGCAGCGCCCGGTGTTCTATGCCATCGTCATCACCATTACCGCGTTCTTGCCGATTTTCACGCTGCAGCGCGTCGAAGGCAGGCTTTTCCACCCCATGGCTTGGACCGTTGCCTTCGCGCTATTGGGAGCGTTGCTCTTCTCCATCGTGGTCGCGCCCGTGCTGGCAAGTTTCGCGTTCGCGAAGGGCGCCCGCGAATGGCAGAACCCGGTCATGACCTATGTGATTGCACGATATCGCGACGCCCTCCGCTGGGCGATTCGCCATCGCGCAATCACGGTCGGTGTGTGCCTGCTACTTGCGGGCGTGGGAAATTATCTGGCTTTCAGCGGGATCATCGGTTCCGAATTTCTGCCTCACCTCGATGAAGGTGCGCTGTGGGTGCGCGGTACGCTTGCCCCCAGCACCGGGCCGGACGAGGGTATCCGGATCGCGAACCAGGCGCGAATCGTACTTTGCTCTTTTCCGGAAGTGCCGCAATGCACCAGCCAGGTGGGGCGTCCGGATGACGGAACGGATAACACCGGTTTCTTTAACACCGAGTTCTTCGTTGATCTCAAGCCGAAAGAAAAGTGGCGGCCCGTTTTTCACCAGAACAAAGAAGAATTGATCGCCGCCATGGGGCGCGAACTCGATAAAATCCCCGGCGTCCTATGGGGCTTTTCCCAGCCCATCGAAGACAACATGGAAGAGGCCGTGAGCGGAGTGAAAGGCGCTCTGGCCACCAAGATTTACGGCGACGATTTGAAGGTTCTCGAGGAAAAAGGCGATGAGATCGTCAAGGTCATGTCCCAGATCAAGGGCGTCGAGGATCTTGGAGTTTTTCGCGTGCTCGGCCAGCCCAATCTGAACGTGACCGTGGATCGCGACGCGGCGGCCCGTTATCAGATCAACGTCGCCGACGTGCAGGATGCCGTTCAGACCGCGGTGGGCGGGAACGCTCTCACCCAGGTCCTCAAGGGTGAGGCGCGATACGATCTCGTATTGCGCTATCTCCCAAAATACCGGGACACGAAAGAAGCGATCGAGAATATTCGTCTGTTGTCGCCTTCTGGGCAACGCGTGTCGCTCGCGCAACTCTGCAAGATTAGCGAGACCGATGGCGCTTCGGAAGTCTATCGCGAGGGCAATCGGCGTTATGTGGCCATCAAGTATAGCGTCCGCGGCCGCGACCTTGGCAGCACGGTCGAAGAAGCCATCAAGAAGGTCGACGAACAGGTCAAGTTGCCCACCGGATACACCCTCGATTGGGAGGGAGAATACGAGAGCCAGAAGCGAGCCAATGCCCGGCTGCTCATCGTTCTGCCCATCACCATCCTCATCATCTTCATCATCCTTTACACCATGTTTAAATCCTTCAAATGGGCGCTGCTGATTATGGCGAACATTGCCATCGCACCCATTGGCGGCCTGCTGGCCCTCTGGTTCACCGGCACCAATTTCAGCGTTTCCTCCGGCGTCGGCTTCCTGGCCCTGTTTGGCGTCTCCGTCCAAACCGGCGTCATCATGCTGGAATACATCAATCAGCTCCGCACGCGGCGCTACACCATCGAAGATGCCGCGGTGGAAGGTGCCGTACTGAGGCTGCGCCCGATTATGATGACCATGCTGGTAGCGACTCTAGGCTTGCTTCCAGCCGCGCTCTCGCACGCCATAGGTTCCGACTCTCAGCGCCCATTCGCGATCGTTATCGTCGGAGGCCTCATCGCAGCTCTCATCATGAGCGTGTTCCTGTTGCCAACGATCTACGTGTGGGTGGCCGGCGAACGCGATGTGCTGCCCATGGCCGAAGAAGGTTTCGAGGCGGGTGAGCACGTGGATTAGGCGCGGGCGTAATGTGGAAGTAACGTGGAAGAGCGGCGCTTCAGCCCCCGTGGCCCGCACTTATTGTCGAGTGAGTTTGGCCGCACAATTTCCCTTGACTTCGATTCCGAAAAGGGCGATCCTATCCCTATCAGCATTTGGTCTTTGACGACTGAATAGCAGCGAGATATAACTCCCATGAATTCAATATTTTGCGAGCCGGTCGCTGATTCTAAGGCAGTTAGCTCAAGCGGGAACGGTTGGATGTCGGCTAAGTCCTTTGATTGTAATATTTTGAGGGCAAGTTCTTTGTTTCCAATATTTTAGCCAGATCAAAGGCGGACCCGAGAGACGCAACTCGTTGATTCCAGATATTTTAGCAACGGCTTATCCAATTTATTTTTCTTGGACTGATCGGCGGGAGCGGGGGGTATAAACTGGAAATCGGACCGAAAGCTGCGTCAAGAAAATTAAAGAGTTCCGAGGTGGTGTTGGGTCCATTCGTCTCGGCCAGTAGCTCGCGTTCGACCCTTGCTTGACCTGCTATCGCAGCTTCCCTTGCGGGGTGCCGCGTGCGATCTTCGCTCGGGCTCCGGGCTCACCGCCAACCGGATAAACCTACCCAACGCCTCGGAACTCTGTCTTGCCTTCGACTGGGTTTCCCGTTCGTCTCGACCAGCGCTTTGCTATAGACCCTTGCTTGCCTTCTCTCTTCACTTTGCAATGAAGAGGGTGACTCAGCTTGAGCCCCGGACGCCGCACCAACCGGAAAAACTTAAGAAACTGTCAAAGAACGATCTTGTTCTACTCCTTCTATCTTTTTCGTCAATCAAAAACCTGCATCTGCAAGATGCCTATTTTCAATCGAGTGCAGCCGGTCCACAGGCGGGTGACCGGATTTTGTGCAGCCGGAGAAGTTAACTTCGCGCAGATACCAAGCGGGGCGCACGTTTTCGCGGTGCTGGACAAGAATGGCGCCGGGATTACGGACTTCCGCGGCCCTTCGCGGCTGTGAAAATCCGGCGAATGCCGCACTGGGCAAGGGATCTCGAAAGTCCCGCAGTTTGGGCATGAGATGCGCGCCGTGAAACCGGGCGTGTCTTCCATGAATGTTAACCATTTGGGCTTAATCGCTTGACAACGCAGGTAACTCTGCTAAAGTGCGAGAAAAGCTGCAACACCCGAAAATGATTTGCAGGTGCCCACGTTATGAAGAATGTTTATGAGGTTTTGAGGCAGAAGGAGATCGAGCTGACCCGGCTGGAGAAAGAAGTGGAAGCGCTGCGGCTGGTGGCTCCCTTGCTCTCCGAAGAAAAGGAAATGAACTCCGACATGCTGAAACCGGCACTGGCCACGGCGGTGAACGGACCGCAGCAGCCCCTCCGCATCCCGTCGCCCCCGGTCGCGGTCACGGCGCAGCCGGTGCGCGCAACCGGTTGGGACGATACCGCCAAGCGCTGGCCGTAAGGCGCAGCGCGCGGACGGGCCCGCATGCTGGTTCGCGCCTTCGTGTTTGTTAGCGCGCTCCCTGTCAGCTTGGGACAACGTTCTGGGCTGGCGTGTTTGGCAGGCGGGCGCAAACTCACTTTCCTACAATTTGCCTGAGCGCGTCCAACAGGCGATCCACTTCTTCCACGGTGTTGTAGTGAACAAGTCCGATGCGGAGGAAGCCACCGGACTTTTCCACGTCCAGTCTCTCGGTCAGGTTCAAAGCGTAGTAGTTTCCATCCCAGGTGAAGAAGCCGAGCTCGCCGAGTTTGGCGGCGAGTTGGAGCGGCGTTTGCTCCGCGGTTTGATTGACCACCCGCAGGGCGAGCGTAGGACACCGCTCCTCGAAGCGCGCAGGATCGGTGATGCCGTAGATCTTCACGCCGGGAATCCGCGACAGGCCGGAGATCAGGCGCTCCATCAATTCATGTTCATAGACGTGGATGGTCTCGAAAGCAGCGACAATCGTGGCGCGGCGTGTGGCCGATTCGGGACGCGCGCGGCGGCCGAGATCAGCGATGTAATCAACACACGCGGTGATGCCGGCGATGCACTCATGGTTGAGCGTGCCCCACTCCCAGCGGTTGGGAACGGCGTCAGTAAGCGGACGCACTTTGTAAGGGCGCAGCCGCTGCAAGTGTTCACGCTTGCCGAAGAGCACACCCATGTGCGGGCCGAAGAATTTGTAGGTGGAGCAGACGAGAAAGTCGCAATCGAGATCGGCGACATCGATGAGCCCGTGCGGGCCGTAGTGGACGGCATCGACGTAGGCGTGGGCGCCGGCAGCGTGCGCGAGGCGGACGATTTCTTTGACGGGATTGATCGTGCCGACTGCGTTCGACGCGTAGCCGACCGCAACCAGCTTCGTTCTCTCGTTGATCTTCGAGGCCAGATCGGCTAGGTCGAGCGTGCAGTCTTCTTCGTGAATTTCAGCCCAGCGGATGGTCACGCCTTTCTCTTCGAGCGCGAGCCAGGGCGAGACGTTGGCGTCGTGATCGAGGCGCGTGACCAGGATCTCGTCGCCGGGGCCGAGGTCGCGGCCAATCGCGCGTGACATGGCGTAGGTCAGCGTGGTCATGTTGAGGCCGAAGATGATTTCGTCGGCGGCGCAGTTGAGGAAGTCGGCCATGGCGGCGCGGGCTGCCGCGAGCATGGCGTTGGTCCGGCGGCTGGTCGCGTAGGAGCCGTCGGTGTTGGCGTTGTCACGGCTCAGGTAGTTGGAGATGGCGTCGATCACGCGCTGCGGCACTTGCGTTCCGCCGGGGCCGTCGAGGAAGGCGGCGGGGTGTCCGTTGACGGTTTGGGCTAGGGAGGGGAATTGTGAGCGGACGTAGGAGAGGTCGAGGGCGGTGGAGGTTTCAACTGTTGGCATCTTGATATTCTCTGCGGTTACTGGGGCAAATGCACGGGCCAGAGCTTCTCGATCTGAGAATACACGTCGAGCATTATGAACTTGTCCCGCCCAATCGCGTCTTTGAAGGGCGCGGGAAAGCTCGCGACATCCGCGTAGCTTGGGATAATTACGAACTGCACCTGAGACAGAGTGAATGAAAAGTCCCCCGGGACCCTCCACTCACGCTCGTGGGTGTAATCGACGGTCTTGCCTTTCAGATTTGTCTTCTTGTAGTCCGCTGGGGCGTATTCGGGTGAAAAGGGTGTCACGAAGGAATAGATGTCGGGGTGAAAGCCCTGCCACGTCGGATGACTTTGCGATTTGAATTCCTTCTGCTTCTCAAAAAGATCTGCTCGCATATATATCGCTGGGCCTCCGCCGGATTCGAAAAGCTGTGCTTTCCTGAACCCGATTCCGAAGCCCGAGTATTGCTTTGCATGAGCCAGCAGTGAACCCCACGGGCACTCGGTGAAAGCGACCGCTCGCTTATCCGTCCAGGGCATCGGCGTCGCCAGTATCTTCTTGCCGTCGAGAATCTTCACTAACCTGCTCTTGGCCGAGCCCTTTCCGGTCGCCTTAATGGACGGATCGTCCGGGTGCTTTTTCGCACCGCACGGCTCGGCGTCCTAGTGAAGTGGGCGACGTATTCGGAAAAGTCGGGGCGGGGCATAATCGTTTACTAGCTTACAGCACGTACAAAGTCCGCCAGCATCCCGTACGCCGTCGCGTACAGGCCTGGATTTTCTTCGGTGACGGCGAGGCCGGGGAAGATGTCGGTTTCAAAATAGACATAGGATGACGTGCCGGCGATTTGCCCCATGGGGTCGGTGAGCGGGACTTGTTCGGGGCGAACGCTGGCTGTGACTCCGGTCTCGTTTTTCTTCGCGCGGCAGATCAGTTTGTAGGGTCGATCTTCTTTTCTAGCGGCGCGCACGGCTTCCCCGCTCAGGTTGCGAATTCCATCGCGTTCGATTTCTTCCAACCGCACTGGAATATCCATCAGAACCGTAATCAGCGCGGCGGTTTTGACAGCGGCGTCCCAGCCGTCGATGTCGTCAGTGGCATCGGTTTCGGCGATGCCGAGCGCCTGCGCCTTCTTCAATGACTCGTCAAAGCTGAGGCCGTTCTCCATTTCGCTCAGGATCACGTTCGTCGTGGAGTTTAGGATCCCGTGAAATCCCTGCAGATGAATCACAGGCAGCTGATCAAACAAAGAAAAAATAGGGACGCCATCCATCACGGTGGATTCGAACAGGAAGCGCTTGCCTTGCGCGGCGGCCAAGTCGCGGAGTTCGCGGTAGGCGTGGACGATGGGTCCTTTGTTGGCGGTGATGGCGTGGGCTCCGTGCTCAAGGGCGGCGCGGATGTGATCGACCGCGGGCTGGCCGGATTCCACGTTGAGGGAGGTAGCTTCGAAGAGGACATCGGCGCGGGCCGCGGCCAGCCAGTCGCGAACGTTTGCCGGCTTCTGATCGGATTCCCGGTCTCTATCGGACAAAGCTTGCCCCTTCGGCAGGCTCAGGGCAAGCTCTGAGCTTGTCGAAGGGAGTGTCCGATCCACACCAGCGCCAGCCACATAGGCTGCGGAATCCAAGCCGTTCGGGTCGGCGATCCATCCCAGGCGCCGCGAGGCGACACCGGTGATGCGCCACGAGATCCCGTGACGCTCGCGTAGCTGTTGCTCACGGTCGAGCAGCAATTGCACGAGCGTACGGTTCACATTGCCGAAACCGAGGAAACAAAGGTTGTAGGTGCGAATTGGTTTCCTCGTCTAGCCCATCACCGTGGTGTGCTCGGGTTTTATTTTGTAAAGCACGCGCACTTCGCCGGGCTGGCCGTAGGGGTACTTATCTACGCCAAGATATTTCTTGGCCATCTTGTCGATGTGGGCGCTGGCGCCCTCTTCCGTGATCTCAACGACGCTGCCGCGGATTTCGAGATAGCGGTATGGGTTTTCCGGATCGATGAGAGCCAGAGAGACCCGCGGATCGCGGCGCACGTTGCGGTCCTTCTGGCGCCCTTTGGCGGAGTTGAAGATGACGTGGTCGCCATCGAAGTCGCACCAGACGGGTGTGACCTGCGGGCGGCCATCGGGCATGACCGTGCCCAGGCTGGCAAACGCTCGCTTCTGGAACAGATCGCGATATTTCTCGGGGATAACGGCGGACATTTAAAACCTCCTTGCGGCGGTGCGATGGAATGGACAGGACATTATAGATCGGTGAGGGAGAGATTGGCCGGACGGGTCGGATTTGCCGCCCGGCGGCAATCCAAAGTATTCTTGCAGACCACGGATTGCAACGCCAAGGAGGAGCAGAGCCATGCGGCTGAAGCCGCTGTTGACATTTTTTGGGTTTTGCGGCGCGACTAAAGGTCGCACTCTTTCAAGACTGAGCCGCGGATCGAAGTGTTTCGAAGATTGTGCAGGCCGGGGGCTGGCTGTGCTGCTGGCGCTGATGCTTGCGTTGTCGGCGCTGGCCGGCGCGCAGGCCGCGAAATATCCCCAGACCATCGTCTTCATGACCGACTTCGGCGTGGTCGACGATTCTGTCGCCATCTGCCGCGGCGTGATGTATTCGATCATGCCGGATGTGCGCATCGTCGACCTCTCGCATCAGGTGACTCCGTTTTCCATTCTCGATGGCGCACGCTTTCTCTATGGCGCTACGCCTTACTATCCCGCAGGAACTGTTTTTGTCGTCGTCATTGATCCGACCGTGGGCAGCACGCGCAAAGCGATCGTGGCCAGATCGAAGCGCGGGCAGTATTTTGTGCTGCCCGATAACGGACTGCTCACACTGGTGGAGCAGCGCGACGGCATCGACGGCGTGCATGAAATCACAAATACGGATTGGATGATTGGCACCAAGCTCTCGTCGACGTTCCACGGGCGCGACATCTTTTCTCCCGTGGGAGCGCACGTGGCGCATGGCGAGGATTGGACCAAGGTCGGTCCGGAGATGGCGGTCTCGTCGCTGGTGCGCTTGGAATTGAAAGCGGCGCGGCTCGACGATCACGGGGTCACGGCGGAAGTGATCGCAACCGACGGTCCATTTGGCAATCTGGTGACGAATCTCGACGCCGAGGATTTTCTGAACCTCGGCTACCAGCGCGGGCAGGGAGTTCCGGTAAAGGTTGGCGGAAAAGAGATGAAGATCAAGTTCGTGAGGACTTTCAGCGATGTGCCGCCGGGACAGCCGCTCTTATATATCGACTCGCGCGGGCATCTTGCGCTGGCGGTGAATCAGGGGAGTTTTTCCGCAGCGTATGGTGTAACGCCGCCGGTGGCGTTGTTTATTCCACGATCTGGAAAGTAGGGATATGCGCCGTTGGTCGCCCGCACTTAGCCAGCTAGGTCGTGTGCGATGCGCGGCAGGACTGCGCGCAGCAGGGATTCGAAACTGGTCTTGACACGTTCGCCGGTTTCCATCACTTCCTGGTGCGAGAGTGGCTGGTCGAGGATCCCGGCCGCCATGTTGGTGACGCACGAGATGGCAAGAACTTTGATTCCCATGTGCCGCGCGGCAATCACTTCAAAGGCCGTCGACATCCCGACCAGGTCGGCGCCGATGACTCGCAGATAATTAATCTCGGCAGGCGTCTCGTAACTGGGCCCGAGCAACGCGGCGTAAACGCCTTCATGCAGGCTCATCTCGAGTTTGACGGCCTCTTCCCGCGCAATCCTCCGATACTCCTGAAAGTAGGCGTGGGTCATGTCGGGAAAACGCACGCCGAAGCGGTCGTCATTCGCACCCACGAGCGGATTGCTCCCCTGTAAGTTGATGTGATCGCGGATCAGCACCAGCGCGCCCTGCTGGTAATTCAGATTGATGCCGCCTGCGGCATTGGTCAGTACCACCGCGCGAATGCCCATGCGCCCGAACACGCGCATGGGGAATGCTACTTGTTGCGCTGAATATCCTTCATAGAGATGCACCCGGCCTTGCATCACGGCCACTGGGATAGCGCCCGCCTTGCCGATCACCATCTGTCCGGCGTGGCCGATGGCGGTTGAACGAGGGAAGGCAGGGATCTCGGCATAGGGTATTCGCACCGCCTCGCTCAACGAATCGGCAAAGCCGCCGAGGCCAGAGCCCAACACCAAGCCGATCCCTGGCCGTACCGAGGTCCGTTGCAACATGGACTGCGCAGCCGTTTCCGCGAGCATGAATTGATCGTCCATAGAGTTTACAAGTCGTCATCCACCAGAAACCGCCCGTGACCGTTGCGCTCCAGCCAATCATATAAGAACGTTTGATAGAGATAAGACGCGACGATTTCTTCCCCCAGCTCGTGGGTTTCCGTGCAAACAAAGGGCAGGCGCAGCCCCGCAAGCACCGCGATGAGAGACTGGGTAATCTGGTTTGGGTTGACCCGGCCGTAGGGATAAACGCTTTTGATCTGGCTGAGTGGAGCGGTGATCACCAGCAGGCCATGAGGAAGCTCGCTCATGCGGCGCAGGCGCTTGATGAAAGCTGCGCGATGTTCGGTGAAGGAGTTCACCAGGTCGGCGAGGTCTTTGCGCTCGACTACGCAGGAATCTTCGATGCCAGCCACGCTGTAATCGCCGAGCGCCAGGGCGCGGGTTTCGATGCCGGAGAACCATCCTTTGAACCGCTGGAACGAAAGCGGAACCTGTTCGCGCGTGTCGACCACCACGACCGGCAGCGGCGTGCGCAGTTGAGTCCCGCCGCGCTCGGCCAGCACGGGCACGATAGGATGAGCCACCGGTGCGGCGCGCATCTGCCATTCCAGGGGCGAGGCAATCAGGGTTCGCGGTTTGCGGGGCATTCGTCTCCATATGGTAGCGCCGGCACTTTGCCGGCTGTCGCGAGCGGCATCTTGGCCTCGGCAGCGGAGGCGGGATGGCTGCCTGCCCGGAGTTTGCCGAAGAGGCAGCCTCCCGCACGGCGGCTACGTTTCGCAATTACGGCTCTAGTACTTTTTCTCGAACTTCGCGAATTCGCCTTCCAGCTTCCACTGCATTCGCGCGCGTTCGCCGGCCGCGAGAAATTGTTCGCACCCCGCCGAAGGAGTTTCCGCGCCCGGCGCGTCGCCCGCACACGCCGAAGCCATGCGAAACACCAGCTTCGTATCCGTCCAAAGGCTCCGGCCCGGCAGAAAGCTGTGCTCCAGGCTTTGCCGCGCCATGCGTTTCAAATCTACGTAAGACAAATGGTAACTCTCAACCGCGCGCAAATATTCATGGGTCATGTCCGATCGCGACACGCCCTCGTCGTCGGTCGCCAGCGCGACCGGAACTCCATACTTCATATAAACCGGCAGTGGATGATCGTCGCCGTTGACGCCCAGAATCATGTCATTCGAGGTCAGCGCGATTTCGACCAGCACATTGCGCTCCGCCATTTCGTGCAGCAGCCCGATCGGATCTTTTTCGTCCATCACACTAACGCCGTGGCCGATGCGCTCGGCGTGTCCGCGTTCGATCGATGCTCGAACGTGAAACGCTAAATCCTCGGGCGGCACAAGCCCCATGGCGAGTTCGCCGGCGTGCAGCGCGATGTGCACCTTGGGATAGACGCTGTGAAGGTAATCGATCATCGCCATGTGCTCGTTGAAGTCATGGAGGGGCACGTACCAATCTTCCGGCATCACCAGATTCAGCCCGACAAATCGCGGATCGGACGACGCCAGTTCGAAGCCCAGCAGAATCTGCGCGAACACGATTTGATGCGGCAACCCCCGCAGCACCTGATACAGATAGCGCACGGTCACTGTGCACCCAGGCTGCGCATCCGGAGTTCCGCACTTGAGAATTTCCCGGGCGCGGGCATCGGCGGCGGCGAGTCGCTTGCCGGTCTCAGCGGCTACCTCCTTCATGCCTGCACTCATCAGCGCTTCGCGCATCTTTGCGAAATCCTGAACCCAATCGACTTTTGCCGCCAGCTGCGCTGCCGTGCCCCCGTCGGCGGTGTGCATGAACTCGACATATTGCAGATGATCCATGCCCGCACGATTCGTAGTCGTGGCGATTGCCTCGGCGACGTGAGTGTGCGAGGCCAGTCCGAACTTGTCGAACGTGGCGAAAAAGTGATCGTGGCCCGATTCGTCACCCGGCCTCCAGTTACGCATCGACCAGGCGTCAATCATCTGGTTGTAGAGTACGTGATCGCCGTAGCTGCACCGGGCCGCGGGTTTGGCTGTGTAGTTTTCGCAGGAGTCGCAGGGTGGAGCGACCAGGCGCGAAGATGTCCGGTCCACGCACAACTGGGCGTCAACCGCGAAGTCCACCAGATCTTCGGCGTAGATGGCGCCATCCAGATGATTGTGCAGATCTCCACCTTTGGGCAGGTCGCGCAGAAACGCCAGCAGCAATGGCGGCTGCTTGCGAATGGATTCCAGGTATCGCGCCGTATGCTGCTCAGCGTTCTGGGCCACAGCCAAACCGCTCAGCAGCAAAAGCAATAGACAACAAGACACGACCACATGCTTGGTTGGTGGCACGATCAACCCTCCCGGGATGAGACCTGCGAGGTCAGGAAAGAAATTGTAATCTCTTGCGCAGGCGAATCATTGAAAAGAAGTAGTCGCAAAGATAAAAGAAGGGTTATGTCTGAAATCTTCAGCGCAACCAGGCGATGGCGCCGAGGACAAGAGCAACGACGAGCAACGCTCCAAGGATGTACTTGTTGGCCGCGAACCACGATTCAGATTGCAGCGCCGAACTCAAGAACGGAACGGAGTTGTCGGAGACGGGTGCCCCGGCCGGCACACTTGAGGCTGCCGCATCAGAAGAAGAGGCGATCGCATGGGCTTCGCTTCCTTCGCCGACCGCCACGATTGCAGCCGAGGCCGAAACCTCAATCGCCGCCGTGATGGCATCGGCTGGAGCGGGACTATGCGGTGCGGCGCGAACCACTTGCGGCTCCGAACTGGCTTCTTCTCGCCACCCTTCAGGCGGTTCCCGGCGAACGCCCGCTGCCGGCTGCGGAAGCACCTGGCCGCGCCATTGTTTCTCTTCGCATTCCACGCAAAAAATCCGCTCCTGCGATACCGGGAAACCACAGGCCTGGCACTTCTGCAGCTTCCTCAACACCGGCGGCACGGGCGTCAACGCCGCAGCATTATCAGGCTGGCTGCTGCCTTCGCTTCGGAGAGCCAGCGACCAAAAAAGCGGTTTCTTTGGCGCCGCCCCCGGCTTTACATCTTCCTGAGGCTCAGGAAGGCTCTGTTCACGCGTCTGGGCGGGCACAATATCCCCCACAAAGGTAGCGGAAATGACTTGCGCGGCCC
>Ga0302225_10000631_pt1 | contig 24985 bp, 16 predicted proteins | sample II_Palsa_E3_2_FD_193515 | JGI IMG/M metagenome (GOLD analysis project Ga0302225, IMG submission 193515) | Peat permafrost microbial communities from Stordalen Mire near Abisko, Sweden - II_Palsa_E3_2 | ecosystem: Environmental > Terrestrial > Soil > Palsa > Peat permafrost | place: Sweden...
TCCTTGTCCAGCCAATTGCCTTTGCGGTCGTGATTGTAGACCGCGCGAAAGACCCAACCATGGCCGTGAAAATCGGCGAATTGCGTGGTCTTCAATTTAGCGTTGAATTCGGGGCCGCCAACAGTTTCCAGAAATTTCTCATCGCTCCAGAGCCCGCGCGCCGCGGCCGCTTCCGGATTGCGCAAATAAGACTGGTAGCGCTGCTCCTCGCTGGGATTCCGTTGCTCCGCGGGATACATTTTGTCACCGTCGATTTCGTTGTCCCACCAGGTGAGGCCGAAATAGGTGGTAACCATGTTCGTGCCCGGGTGAATGTGGCAAATCATGCACTGGCTGGAGGGGATCGATTTCGTGAAGGTGTGTTTGATCGGGTGGCCCGACTCGTTCTTCGGAATGGTGGGATCGGAAGAGGCGCTAAGTCCCGCGTGGCCGTATCTCGCGTAGCTCGCGGAATGCGCCGGATCGACGTCGTTGGCGTAAATCACATGGCACGCCGTGCACCCGCTGCCGCGATAATCGCCGGGGTGGTCGTTGGTTCCCGGCAGCGACAGCACCGGATCGAGCAAGCGCGTTTTCTGCAATCCCAGAAAAACCGGATCCGTGCGAAGTTCCGTGCCAAATCCGCGATCGCTCAGTTGATCGTCGGGCTTGCCGGGATCGTCTTCGCGATTGGGATTTCCCAGTTCCGATTTTTTGCGGCCGCCGCGTTCAAACACGCGTAGCACGTTTCCTGGCTGAGAGATTTCCCAGCGATAGAGCGGGTCGAGTTCCGCGATCACTCCCTTGGTGCGCGTTTCTTCTGGCAGCGGGGGAGGATACGTCTTGATGGACTGCGGTTTGCCGTCGCGATCGTAGCTTTCGCCGAACCGTGCATTTTTCGCCGGGTAGCCGCCATTGTTATAAAGCGCGGCGCCCCAGAGCATTCCGGAGTGCGTCATCATGCTGGTGGAGACCGCGCGTGTTTCCGCGGCGTGGCAACCCGCGGCGCCGCACGTTTCAGGCGCGACGCGCAGATCGCCGGGGTTCACAAATTTCACGTATTCGTACGACTCTGTCAGCCATTTCGTATACGTGCGTGGCGGCACGGCAGAACGATCCTTAAAGATCGCTTGGCGCGCCTTCACGTGGGCTTTTTCCTTGGCGGACTGATACTCGGCAGTATTCTGAGTTGTGCCCGCCGTTACCGAGACGGAGGGGTCGCCACCGTGGCAATCCGTGCAGCCGAGAAAAACCGTTCCCGTCGGATGCATCGTCGGTTCGTCTGTATGAATGTGGCAACTCACGCAACCAGTCGATTTCAGCGAAGCCTCTTCCGAGGTCTGGCCACGCAACGGTCTGCGCGGTAATTCCTGCGCACCAGGCTCCTGGGAAGCATGCGCAGAAGAAGCACGAGAAAAAGAAGGGTGCGAAAAAAACGAAGGATGCGAATCGAAAGATTCACCGCTCCGGAGCGAACCATTGCGCGGCTGCCTGGCAGCGCTGCGCAATTGACCGGCAAACGCGAGCAGCATTGAGGCCGCGCTCAACGCGAGCAGCATCAGGAGTCGTGAGCGACCGGATTGCTGATTCCACCGCAGCATGATGCGAATCCTCAAAACAAAAACTTTACCGAGCCGAACAACGAAAATAAGGTGCGGCTGGAATAAATATCCTTGAATCCTTGGCCCGGCTGCAGCGCCGAAGCGCCGCCGATCAGCAAGATATTTTCACTGAGCGGCGGACGATATTCGAGGCCCACACCGAAATCCTCGCCGATGGGATGGCGAATGGGATATTGAAACAAAATATCCTCGAGGGATTCGGTGCGCATGAAGCGCAGATAATTAAAATTCGCGAAACCCTTGAGCTTGGGCGTGATATCGAAATCCGCACCGGCGTTGGCGAGAAAAATTCCCGGATTCACAAAATTTGCTTGTCCTTCTTCTTTGCTCGAACGCAGGCTGGGGATCAAGCTGCCGTCGGTGGTCAACTGCACGCCCGAACCCGTAAGTCGGATGTCTTCGCGGTCCCAGAAACTGAACAGCCCGCCGGCAAAGTTCGGCAAATCCACGATGGAATCAAATCCACGCGCGCGTCCATCGCGCGGGTTCGCGTCGCCAGAGGTATAAAAAGTGGAGACGCGGTAACGGATCCAGTCGTGGTCGTAAGAAAGTTCCGCCGCGGCCATTTGCGCGTTTACGGTAACCTTGCGCCCCGCAATCGGATTAAATGTATCCTCGCCGGCGGCTTCGTAAAAGGCGTGTGTCAGGTTTAGGCGGCCGATGTGCCCATTTCCCAGCCAGCCGAAATAGCCGACGCTGAGGCTGTGCAGAATGGGACCTACGCCCTGATCGATTACGTTTCCCACCGGCGCGGGGCGCACGAGGAATCCATTGTCGTCGTAATGCAAACCGCCGTCATCTTTATTCCACAAGCCAACGAATTCCGCCGTGTAGCCAGGAAAGAAAAAATCCTGAATGTATACGTTGCCAAGGGTCACCTGCTGGTCGCGCTTATGAAAGGTGTTGAGTCCGCTGTTGGTGTTTTTTTCAAGGAAATTAAAATAAGCGGCGTTGTATTCGATGCGATCGGAATCTATATCGCCAAAAATGCGCAACCCCGGCTCTTCATCGACAAACACAAAGCCGCGAAAATCCGCATTGAATTGCTGGATGCCCGCTCGCGCCGAAACAAAATCATAGTTTGGCCCCAGGTCCGCCAGCTTTACTTCCCCGAAAGCTTCCTGCAGCCCGAGGTGGTAGTCAAAGCGATCCGTTCCTTGCCGCACGTCCGGTCCGACGATGCCGAGCTCCCGCACGTCGAGGTCGTTCAAGCTCAACTCCGGTGTGATGCGGATGCGCCAATCCACTGGCTTGAACGAGGCATCGCCGTGAAACAGATCGAACGAGATGCGCAAGGTCTGGTCTGTGAACGCCTGCTCACCGCGCCCAAAGAACGATTCGCTGCCGGGGCGCGCGGCGCTCACGTCGCTGGGCGACGGGACCCTGCGGCCGTCGAAAAAGGTTTCCGACGTCGCGGTGATGTTCAGAAACACCTGCTGGCCCATCAGTTCGGGCCAAATCGGCTCATCGCCTTTGAACCGGTTGCGGTTGAAAGGATCGTACCAGTGCGGTTTGGTGTAGATGTATTCGCCTTTTTGCGGATAGCGGCGGTAGTCCGGCTGTTCCAGGGCCCAGCGGTCGGGCACCTCGTTGTATACGTCGGCCACCGGAGGCAAGGTGTCTGGAGTTAGATTCTCGATGTAACTTGGATCAGCATCAAGGCGGTGACGGAACTCGCGGTAGGAGCCAAGCGAAGCGAGCGTCCCGGGAGCCAGCGGGGGACCAAGCTCCGGCTGCCGCGGCAACCGCGAACGCGCCTGTGCTGCCGCTACGGTGACCATCGAAATTTCCAGGCTCAGCACTTCGTTGGCGTGCAAGTTCACCTCAGGAACGACAAACGGCGCATAGTCCTGCGCTTCGACGCGCAATTCATAGCGACCGGGCGGCACGGGAAAAATACGGAAGACTCCTTCGCCTGATGTGCTGCGGCTGAAAATCTGGCCGGACTGCAAGTCGCGTAGGACCACCCTCGCGCCAGGCACCGGAACGGTCAGGTTGGTAAATCCCGCATCTCGCACCACCCCATCAAACGCCGAGGTGGTTAGCGCCTGTTGACGGGGAATACGTACTGGCTCCGCAGGCCCATGGGCTTGCTGCGATAACGTCGCGGGTGCTGCGGCAGGTTGCTGCCCACTCTGCGCATCCGCTGTGGCTTGCGATTCTCGGGTAGTCTGAGGTTCCTGCTCCGGCTGTGCGCCCCACATCGTCGGCGCCCATGCCATCAGACAGCACAGCACGCCGAGCAAGCGCCGAAATCGGTGCGGGGACAGACAAGTCATTTGCAAACCAGAATGCTGGGGAATCTTCGTTCCGAACGATTACCGAGCGCCCGGAGTCGCTACTACATAACAATATAAGGGTTGCCGGAGCAACAGTTTTCGCCGCTGACCGGCGGGAGTTCAACCCGCAATGCGCCATCAACGTCGGAGCGGCAGCGTGCGATGCCGGTCCGGAACGGCGATCGCGAAAGAGATTGAGGCGATATGTCGCTCTGTGATAACAATTCGTTTATTGTGCGCGCGACGAACTTCCATTTCTTGCCCAGACTCCCGGATTCCATGCTCGTTCACGCCCGTAGACGGAGGCTGCTGTTTTTGGGTGTAGCGTTGGCGCTGGCTCTGGCGGGTATTTTAGCGCTCCTGCTCGGTGGTTGCGGCGGGGGCTCGAGTACGCAGGCATCGGCGGATCCCACGCCAGTGGCGCAACCTCCATCGCCCTTGCAAGCCGGAGATGTGCAGAACGTGATCCAGGCCGCCGTGAATTCCGTGAATGCGGATATGGTCGTGGCGGTGGTGGACCGCGCCGGCATCGTGCTGGGCGTCTACCGCACGCAGAATGCACCGACGGCGGTGGTGGGTAACTACGGCCAGGTAAGCAACGCCATTGACGTCGCCGTCGCCCTTGCCCGCACAGGGGCATTCTTCAGCAACGATCAAGCGCCGCTTTCTTCACGCACGGTGCGTTTTATCAGCGGCATTCATTTTCCGCCGGGCGTGGCAAATCAGCCGAACGCCGATCTCTACGGCATTGAAAACACCAACCGCGGCTGCACGCTGGTGAATAGCCCCGCCTATCAGGCACTGCTTCCGCCGTCCACGGCGCTCGGCGGCGGGCCGGGACTCGGAATTTTGACCGGCAAAGCCGACCTTTACGACAGCGATCCGAACGCCGTAAATCCCGGCGGCGTGCCAATTTTCGATCAGCCCGCGGGAGAGACCTCTGTGGTCCTGGGGGGAATTGGCGTGGTGACGTCTTCAAGCAATTTGAATGTGGCGGAGTATGCCGCGGTGGTGGGTTCAACTACGCAGCGCGCCAACTCGACAGAAGTCTTGGGATTGAAATCCGTTCCGGCTCCGGGCGCGGTGTTTATTGGTGGCATCGCGTTGCCGTTTGTGACTCAGAAGACCCTGCCTGCAGGATTCAGTGTCGGCCCGGTGGCGGGGAGCGGCGCTTACCTGGCGGGATTCACGCCGATCAGCAGCACGGGTCAGCCGCCGGAAGGCGACCTGATTGCGCCAACGAATGGGCCGCTTGGGGGATTGTCCGTCTCAGACGTGATGACCATCCTCTCCAACGCTGAAGCTACCGCGAACCTGACTCGCGCGGCGATCCGTTTGCCGCTGGGTTCGCGCGCAAAAATGGTCATTGCGGTGGCCGATCTGGACGGCACGCTGATCGGTTTGCGGCGCATGCACGATTCCACCGTGTTCAGCATCGATGTTGCGGCTTCTAAAGCGCGCAACATGATCTATTTCAATAGCAACATGCGCACCGCCGCGGATTTGCCCGGCGTCCCACTGGGAACCGCGGTGACCAACCGCACCATCAGCTTTGGCGCCATGCCGCTGTATCCTCCGGGCATTGGAGGAAACGGGCCGCCGTACAGTCCCGGGCCATTTTTTAATTCATTTTTGTTCGACGCCGCGAATCCTTGCACGCAGGGAATGCAGGTGGGCCCGCCCAACGTGTTGAAGAGCGGCATCGTGTTTTTTCCAGGCAGCGCCGGCCTTTTCCGCAATGGGCAATTGGTGGGTGGTCTTGGCGTTAGCGGCGACGGCGTCGATGAAGACGACTACGTAACCAACGGCGGCACGCTGGGGTTTGAGGCCCCGCTGGCGATTCGCGCCGACCAGATCATCGATCAGGGCGTGCGCCTGCCGTATTTCAAGTTTCCGCGCAATCCTACCGATTAAACGACGAACTTCTGACGACAGCGCTTAAATCAACTGTGGCGCGAACGAATTTATTTTGCGCCTCCGGAGGGATCGGCGGACGTCGCGGTATTCAGATCGAGAAACCATTTGTGCGCGGTATCGCCGGGTGCATAGCAATTTCCGTCATGGGCGTAAGTGGCGGCGCAACGCGAGGTAAAATTTTTGCGGCGCGGCGACTGCGCGAACTGCCACACAGCGGCATAAGCTGTGCCGCTGCGCGACGGTGAGGGTGCGCCTTTTTTGGCTGAGCACCCCGGCGCAGGCGGACAGGCGTCGTTATACACCCAGTAAGTGAACTCGCGCGGGGCTTCGTTGGTGCGGATATCATCGGCGGTGACGATACTTACGCCTTGGCCTTCGTTCACCGGCATCGCGGAGCAATACACGCCGGGGCGATATCCGGCGGCGAGCAGCGCGTCGGCCCAGGCGCGCAGGTACGCGTGATAGTTCGCTGGCAGCCGCCCGCCTTCTTCAACATCTAGGAACACAATCGTTCCTGCCGGAAAACCTTCGCGCTGGGCATTCGCCGCACTATCGCGTCCTTCGGTCTTCCCTTTTTCCGCGGCGTCCGCGGCCGTTTTTATCTCGCGCACTTCGCGCCCGCGATAGAGCACCAAAAATCCAAAACCCAATTGACGCATAAGCGTGCGTTTCCCGGTCCAACTGTTCGAGGTTTCACCGGGAGGCGGGCTGATCCAGAAACCTGCAAACGCGAAATCTTTGCGCAGTTGCGGCAGCGCCGCGTCTCCGGGGTAGAGATTGCGATCGAAGCCGAGATAGTTTTCATTCGCCGAAGAAGCGCCGATATCCGTTTGTCGCGCCGCCAGGACGTCAAACGAAAACAGCTTCGCAAGCGGCTGCAAGCAAACTACTGCCAACAGCAGACGGAGCCAAGCTCGATCAGAGAAAATCATAAGCCTTCAGCAAAAAGAACCTGGAACGTCACTGATCCATGTACTGCCCTTCGCCATTTCCGAACGACCAATTCTCCCAGGAAACCTCCACCAGGTTAATCAGCAAATCTGCGGGATCGAGCCCCGGCGACTTTTGCAAAATTTCCGCCATGCGTTTATAGAGATTGCGTTTCTGCATCGGCTTGCGGCCCGTGCTCATGGTTATCTGCACGAAGACGACACGGTTGCTGCGTTGGATGCCGAGGTATTGTGGATCATAGACCAGCGCCCCGGGAGCGTGTTCCGTGAGCACCTGGAATTTGTCGTCTGGGGGTACGGCCAGCGCCTCGACCATGGCTTGATGCACCCCGTCCCCGATCGCCGCGCGATATTCGGGCGGGGTTCCCGCAAAAAGTGAAATACGCACCAGTGGCATCGACTTCCCTCCTAATTCCGGCCGCGTGGGCACGCAGCCACCTCGTAGTTCGATGTAAAGCCTACCCTTACCGAATGGTCCATCATCGGAAAGGCGGATCGGGCGAATCACCCTTCCCGAAGCTTATGGCCCGCCAGGTTGCCCAGGCCATCGTAGGCGGCGTATTTATATAGCTCGCTGAGCGTCGGGTAGTTGAAAACCTGCTCGATAAACTCGTCGATCGTCAAGCCGTGGTCCAACACGGTCAATCCGATGTGGATCAATTCCGTGGCATTCTCCCCGATGATGCTGACACCCAGCAATTTTTTATCGGACCGCGCAAAAATCAGTTTCAGCAACCCTGACGTATCTCCGGCGATGTGCCCGCGGGCGTTATTTTCGTAACGCGCGCGGCCAACCACGTAATCGATCTTCTTCTCTTTGCAAGACTCTTCCGTTTCGCCGGCCGCGGAGATTTCCGGGATGGTGTAAATCCCCATCGGCAACAGCGATGCGACGCGCTGCTTATACTTAAAGCTGAAGGCGTGGCAGACGGCCACGCGGCCCTGCTCCATCGACGTAGAGGCCAGCGCAGGAAAACCGATCACGTCGCCCGCGGCGTAAATATTGGGGACCGCCGTTCGATAATTTTCGTCCACGGCAATATAGCCGCGATCGTTGATGGCCAGTCCGGCTCTTTCAAGCGCCAGCCCATCCACCGCCGCACGCCGCCCGGCCGCAAAGAGCACGGCATCTGTCTCCAGCACCTTGCCGCTCTTCATCGTTAGCCGTGCGCCCGCGGAAGAATTTTCGACCTTGGCGGGGCGCTCGTTAAACCAAAACTTCATGCCGATCTCGATCAGCCGGTCACGCAGACGCTCGGAGATTTCCGGGTCGAGAAACGGCAACAAACGGTCGCGCCCGTCGACGAGGGTCACCGCGGAGCCCAGGGCCTCAAAAATCGACGCGTATTCACAGCCAATGACGCCGCCGCCAATCACCGCCAAACTTTTTGGGATGCGGTCCATCTGCAAAAACGTGTCGGAATCAAACGTATGCACATCATCGAAACTGATCTCCGCGGGGCGGTTCGGCCGCGAACCGGTGGAAATCAAAATAATGCCGCCGCGCAGCTTTCGGACACTCGCACCGTTTGTTACCGAAACGGTGTGGGCATCCTCAAACGCCGCCTGCCCCGGCATCAGGTCAATGTGGTGCAGCTCGAGGTTTTTCAGGATGCGTCGCCGCTCCATCTCCACCACTTCGCGCTCGTGATGCATGAAGTCGTGCACCGTGAGATTTTCTTTCAGCGAATAATCGATTCCGTATAGCCCCCGCTGCTTTAAACCGGAAAAGTAAAGTGCGGATTCACGGAGTGTTTTGCTGGGCACCGTCCCGGTGTTGATGCAACTCCCTCCCATATGTTCCGCGCGTTCGATGACCGCGACGCGCTTGCCAAAATACGCCGCCTGTGCGCCGGCCTTCTCGCCCGCGGGTCCGCAACCAATCACAATCAAATCGAAATCGTCCCTGGAACTCACGATTGCCTCCACAGACGGAGCGCGCTCGCAGCGTCTGAAACATACAGCATTTTAGTGCTGAGAATTGTAGAAGAACCGGTTCGCCAGGGCGACCTTTTCTTTGGCGTCCTGCTGCCGACCCCGTCCCCGAGCGACATCTTAGGTGTTCGGCTCTACAGCAACCTCCCAAAAACCATAACGGGTTGCCCCTATCGACGATTTCGCGGGAGGGGTTCTAAATGGCAGCGTACCGCCAGACAAAGTGGCAGTGAGATGTGGCGGAAGATTTCTGATTGAAGGAGGAACGCATATGTGGGGAATTATTGGTGCAGTGCTGTTGTTGATGTGGCTGCTGGGCTTTTTCGCATTCCACATAACGGTTGGATTCGTGCACATTCTCCTGGTTTTGGCGATTATCTGCATCCTGTATCACTTCGTCTCCGGCCGTTCCGCGACGGCTTGAGCGCTGCGCAGAGGGACCGCGGATATACGCTTAACCTCAAGGAACTGTTACGGTTAGCGCGGACGTAGTGCGCCCGAACTCATTGGTGGCGTCGAGAGTGTAGGTCGTGGTTTCTGATGGCGTCACCACCATGCTCGTGCCGCGGATCGCGCCCACTGCTGGAGTTACCACAAAATAGGACGCTCCAGTGACGTTCCATTCCAGGGTCACTGCCGTGCCGGCGGAAACATTAGACGCGCTTGCGGTGAAGCTCGAAATGACGGGAGCTGCGCCGCTGGGCAGGTTTTGCTGCGTATAAACCGGATTCATCAGCACGACGTCAAAATCCGACGCCGTAACTTGGTCCAGATTATGCAGGTCGTCGTTATCCCAGCGATCATCGGGCGCTCCGCTGATGTACATATTCGAGCCGTTGTCCGCCATGATCATGCCGTACTGTTGCAGCGTGGTCAGAATGACCTGGTTGGTCGCAGAGAACGCCGAGACATCGAAGTTTGCTTTCAGGCGCAGCCGCATCCCCATGGGCGCGGCGTCAGGGTTCGAAGAATTAGCGGCCCAATGCGACGCAGGCGGCACGAACGCGGCCCGGCTCGATTGCAGTGTGAAACGCAGCGCGTGCTTGATTTGCCCGGCGGCAACTTCATCGTAGCGCGCCAGGCCGGCGAAAATGGAAAGCCCTGCCGCGTCGGCAGAAGTCCACGTGAGCGGCCGTTGCTCGTCGGCAAGCAGATCCCATACCGCTGCGGAATCCGCGTTCCAGCTTCCATCGCTCTGCGGATACGAATTGTACAGCTCGTATAGCCAGCAGCTGCTGTTGTCCAGCACCAACACGTGGCGGTCGCCGGTCCCGGGATTGGGGTAGCCCTCGATGGGCGCGCTTGCCGGAATCGGCATAGGCCCCGGATCGCTTTCGTCTCCGTAGGCCGTGAAGTTGACGGCTACCGGAGTCTGTTGCGCGCCGATAACAATGTAAGGAATTCCGATACTCGAGCCTTGATATTCCCCAGAACCGAAATCGGGATGGACCGGATCGCTTGCTCCGATGAAATTGATGATTGCCGCGGAGTTAGGATCAACAGGCGCACTGGCAATGTTCTGATTCCACAGATTGTCCGCGGGAAAGGGCAGAAACCCGTTGAGGCTTGCCCCTGCCCCCAGGGAGATGCCGCTGCATGCGCTCGGCGGAGGCGGAGGGGGTGGCGGATTGCCGCCGCCTGTCTGCGCCGCCACGGTTACATTGATGGTCGCCGAAGTGCTGCTGCCCGGAGCGGGGTTGCTTACGCTTACGGCAAAGGTTCCGGCAGTCTGTTGCGTGCCGGTTGCGGTCAGTTGCCCGGACGAAACATAAGCGGTAGTAACCGCCGCGCCTGCAAAGAGCACCTGCGCGCCAGAAACGAAATTGCTGCCACTGATCGTAAGCGAGTACGCACCCGCGGTGAAGCTCGCCGGGCTTACCGCGACGATGGTGGGCGTGGGATTCCACAGTGTCACGCTGCTGGTCGCGCTCGCGCTCGCATTTGCCGCTACGGTGGCGCTGATGGTCACGTTGGCGGGATTGGGCAGGTTTGTTGGAGCGGTGTAGTTACCGGAGGCCGTAATGGTTCCCATTGCAGCGTTGCCACCGGAAATCCCATTCACGGACCAATTTACATTTTGATTTGTGCTGCCAGCCACGTTGGCGGTGAAAGCCTGCGCCGACCCGGCTCGCACATTCGCTGTTCCCGGCACGATGCTGATGGAGATTTGTGCTGGCGCCGGCGCGCTGGTGGATCCCGCTCCACCGCAGGCGGCCGCGAAGCCGAGGGCGAGCAAAAGTACGAACCAGAGGAGCGCCCGTCGCAAACTGTTCTTCAGAATTTGCGGGGTAAACACGCATATAGGATGAGCGGGCAAGGGGCCGGCCAACAACTGGGCAAAGGTGCAATTTAAGGACAGTGGCCCTTGGCCCATTACGCAGTCCCGCGAATTGCGGATCACGCGGCCGCTGCGTCACGTCGTGAACAATGTGCATTACGAGTGGGGCAGTCCTTCTGCCGAGGAGTTGTGTTCGAGATTTATTTGGTTCCGGGGAGTTTGTGAAGGCGTGTTATGCTTTTCAAGCCGCGTGGCCGGTGCGGCTGTGGCGAAATTGGCATACGCGGCGGGCTTAAAATCCGCTGGGGTTTTCCCCGTTGCCGGTTCGAGTCCGGCCAGCCGCACCATTGCAGTTCGCAATTCAAACGATACGTCCAGCCGTCTTACCATCTGGTAGAGAACCAGGGCCTCCCCCCAAGTACGCGGCCGCTACCAGGCCTCTTCGAATTTATCCAGGGCCTGCCGCGCCGCGTCGAGTTGTTCGACGGCGTTGGGCGCGTCCGGTGCCGTTTTTTCCTTTAATTCCAAAGTGAGCGGAAGATTTTCGGCAGGCGCGTCATGCAGGAGAGCAATGGCCGCCGGCCAGTCGATCGTGCCGTCGTAAGGGGGCAAATGCTCGTCCTTGTCGCCGTGATTGTCGTGCAGATGGACACCGGCAACAAGCTCGCGTAGCGGAGCAAAACTCTTTGGGATGCGCTCTTCCACCGGCCCGTCGGCCAAGTGCGCGTGTCCAATGTCGAAATTAAATCGCAGCCCGGTCAGCCGCGTCTCATCCACAAAATTGCGCAAGTATTGCGGATCGCCCATCTCCGTGTTGGTGTTTTCGAGCGACAAAACCACCCCGGCATGATGCGCATGCAAAATTAAATGTTCCAGCGAACTGAACGCGGCGTCCCGTTTGCGCGGGTCGGCGGTTTCGCGCGGGCCGCCCATGTGCAGCACCATCCGCGGATACGGTAAATCCTCCGAAATATCGATGGCGCGCTTCAGCTCATCCATGGCCTCAATGCGCCTCACGCGCTCCACCTCGCAGATCGATACCGGCGTGCCACCCTCGCGCGTAGCGCTCAGGTCGCGGCTGGTAGGCGCATGGAGCGACGACAAAAACAAATGATTCGCCGCCAAAGCCGCAGCCATAGCCTGCGCCTCCGTCCTGGAGGTGTAATCAAAATGCCCGCGACTGGCGAAAATCTCCACCCCGTGAAATCCTGCCGCGGAAATCTGGCCTAAAAGTTCCGGCGTCAGTTTCCGCGAGATAAATTGATAAGTAGAAAGGATTCTTTTCATAAGAACGCCACACCATCGCCTGCCGTTGCAGTAAACGGCCGTTCAGACCCGCGCCGCGGCCCTTTGTTCCCGTTGCAGGTCCGAATTTTAAGATTCGCGGCCGTTTTTTTTTCGGTGCAGCAACTCATCACCATGCACGCAAGAAGTCTAAGGCCAAAAGCGAAAAGTGCAAGTAAAGCACGCGAGGCGGTTGCCATAATCAGAGTTGTAGTGCGATATTTTGGGCATAGCGCGACTTTGTGCAGCCAGGGTTTTACACAGCCCTGGAAACGCGATCGCTCTCAGCGTTTGCTGGCAGCAAACCGCAGCCGCATATAATCAGCGGTCCAACGCCCGGCACTATCGCATAGAACCGGTTTGAGCCGTGCGGTGACTTCATCAAGAAAACTGCCGCGCTCCTGCTCCGGCACGGCCGCACAAAAGGGATTAGCGAATGTCTCCAGCCATCCGCGCATGCCCGTCGGCAGCGGCGTGGGACGCGGAATTAGCAGGACGCTGAGTGGCGCAAATCCCGCGCGCCGCAATCGTTCCTCGTATTCGTCAACGGTGGGGAAATACCACGGAATGAAGGACGCAGGCGCCGTGACGCCCCTGCGCTCCAGCGTATCCAATAACGCAACGGTGATTGCCGCCACGCATCCATGTCCGCCCAGCTCACCCACAAATCTTCCCTTGGACTTTAATGCGCGGAATGCACCGGCAATGGGCGCATCCGGATAGTCCTTAATCCAATGCAGCGCGGCATTGGAAAAGACGGCGTCGAACTCATTCTCGAACGTGATTCCGCGGGCGTCCATCATCCGGGCGTCCAGACCGCGTTGCCGCGCCGCCGCAATCATGTCCGGAGCACTATCGATGCCCACAACGCTGGCGCCGGCCGCCACGAGCTTTTCGGTAAGTGCCCCGTCTCCGCAACCCAGATCGAGGATGCGTTCACCCGGTTGCGGCTTGAGCAGGTCCAGCACCGCCTGGCCAAGCGCCGGCACAAAGTGCGCGTTGGCCGCGTAGCCGGCCGCATTCCAGCTCTGTGTGGAAACTGCTTGCGAGGGAGACGACGGCGAAGAATTGGTCATCGCGGTAAATCCTCACTTGTAAAAGTCACGTCCCAGTAGCCCATGGCCGAGCCGTCGCCGCGTGCGCATATGGCGCACAAAGAACGGTCGCGGCGATTAGCAACGTAAGAATATGCGGAAATGCGCGGTTAAATGGCGGGTTCACGAAAGGAAACAGTAAGTGATTCACCGGACACGGTCAACGGGCTGCAATTTTTTCTGGCTCCGGTTTCGCCAGTTGGCGTGCGAACAGTTTCGCTACGCTGTCCAACGTATCGATTTCCGCGACGGACTTGTCCGGCCGCAGCCGCACGATCCGCGGGAACCGCAGCGCATACCCGCTTTCGTGTCGCGCCGACTTCTGAATGTTATTAAACGCGACTTCCAGCACAATATTCGGCTCGACCATCCGCCGGTAGCCCTGGTCCTCAACGGTATGTTGCAAAAAATATTCCGTGTACTCGCGAATTTCGGCGTCCGTCAATCCCGAATAGGCCTTACCGATATTCAGCAACTTCTCTCCATCGCGCACCGCAAAGGTGTAATCGGAAAGCACCATGTGCCGTTTGCCGTGGCCGTACTCCACCGCGGTAACCACCACGTCCAGCGTCGCGAACGGCTCTTTCAGCTTGAACCAGAAACCGCCGCGCCGTCCGGGCATGTAGGGCGAGTCCGCCACCTTCGCCACAATTCCTTCGTGCCCGGCCGCCAGCGAATGGCGAAACGCCAAGCGTACCGCGTCCGCGGATCGGCACTCCACCCGCCCAGCAACACGAAGCGCCGGCGGCGCATTTGTAAGCATCGCATCGAGGCGTTCTTTTCGTTTTGCCAGCGATTCATCGAGCAGCAATTCGCCATCCCGATAGAGCAAATCAAAGGCCACGAATTTCACCGGAATATCGTGCTGCATCCACATGTCCACGCGTTTCCGCCCGAGCCGCTTCTGCAATTCAGTGAAGGGCAGAGGGCGCGCATCGCGCCACGCCAGAATCTCTCCATCCAAAATCAATTCTCCCGGCAGCGCCGCCAGCGGCTGTACCAACTCCGGAAACTCCGTAATTTCGTCCAGCGTGCGCGAAAAAATCCGTACCTTTCCGCCTTTATTTTTGTGCACCTGCGCACGAACGCCGTCGTATTTTTCTTCGACCAGCAGCGTTGCGGACGCCAAATCAGCCGGCTCCTTCTCAAACAGATCCTCCGCGGTTTCCACTGGCGCCGCCAGCATGAATCCTATCGGATGGAACAAACGCACCACCGCGCCCGCCAGTTTATTTTCCGCCGCCAGCGTGAGCGTTTCTGCGATGTCGCCGGTCATCATGTTCGCACGGCGCACTTCCGCGACCGTGCGTTCATAGGCTTTTGCGATGGCTTCTTCCACCAGACTTTCCTTCGAGCCAATCCGCAAATCGCCGGTGATGATCTTCACCACGTACTTCACGTCGCCCGCACTGGCGCGGGCGAAGGCCTTCGCCAGCAATTCCGCCTTGGTCGCCTGCACTCGCGCCGCCGCCAGCTCCTCAAAAAGTTTGGCAACCTCAGACAGGGGCAAATCTCCCTGGCGATTTTTGACACGCAATAATTCCGCCGCCATGTCGCCAAGATCTCCATGTTTCCGGTACGCCGCGCCGAGGCTCTCTCCCCCCTTTCCGGCCGCTTCCGCGATGACCCGCGACAAATTAGCGCCGCCGATTCCCAAAGTCCGCTCGTCATATCCGGCGAAGGCGCATGCGGAGAAAAACCGCGCGGCCAGCGCTGCATCGGTGGTGTCCAGGGATTGGAAGAATTCGCTAAGCAGGCGCACCTTTTCAAGTTTTTTCGTGGTGGCGCCCACGGCATCCGCTGTTTCGACAAATCTGCGCATTTCGCAATCGATCCTCAAGCACGCGGTTTAACGCGCGGCAGCCTTCCGTTCCTGGGCAGCCTTCATTGGCTGGCATTGCGGGCACCAAAATGTCGTACGCGCATCCGCTCCTTGCTTATGTGATTCAATCGGCGTGCCGCATTGGCGGCAAGGCTCGCGTCGCCGTCCATACACCCACAAACTTTCTTCCAGGTTGGAACGTCCCGTAGTTCGCCGCAATCCAGGATACGTCAGCATCTGATCGCCCGAAGTTTCCGTGACGTTGGCGAGCAGGAATTTTCTCGCGGTGCCCACCAGACACTCCAATTCCTCCAGGCTCAGCGTGTCTACACGGCGAAATGGATTCACTCCGCACGCAAAACAAACCTCGGACTTAAAAACATTTCCCAGACCGGCGATGACCGATTGCTTGAGCAGTGCCACACCGACCTCGAGATCGCCATTCACGCGCAGGCTGGCCACCGACCGCGCCGGGTCGAATTCCGCGCCCAACACATCCTGCCCCAATTTTCTGAACCCTTCGCGGCGCCGCAGCGTATCCGCGGTGTGAAATTCCGCGATGGGCACGTTGAACGCCACCGCCCAGATTTTCTCCGTCTTCACCACGATGCGCATATCGATGGGACGCCGCTGCCAGGTTTCACCGGGGCGGTAAATATGCCAGCTTCCGCTCATCAGCATGTGCGTGAGCAAAACCAAATCGCCGGAAAAACGCATCAGCAGCCATTTTCCCTGCGCCTCCACTTTTTCGATGGTGCGTCTGTCAACTCCCGAATCAAAATCCACGCGCGTCAGCTTCGGAAGCACGCTCTCAAACCCGGTGATCACTTGTCCCGCCAGCGCCTTATGCAGCGTGCGCGCGGCGCGGAAGATTGTGTCGCCCTCTGGCATCAGGCCGTCCCCGTAATTTCCGGCTCGCTTTCGTCAGCGTCGTTGTCGCTCGACGTGCCGTCCGCTGCTTCTTTGGCTTCCTCGCTTGGCATGGCGATGGGCGTCACGCGTCGCATTTGGAATCCCAGCGCGGTATTCACAAATCCCGCTTCTTCGAGAGAACGCGCCAGGAAATGTTCGCGTGCAGGGGCATCGTTGATGCTGCCAATCAGCAGACCAGTTTTGCGCCCCTGGCGACGGATCGCCACTTCGGCAAATTTCTTACCCAGTTCGCGCGCGAAATGCGTGAGCTCCGGCTCCGATTCCGGCAGAAAGACGCGCACGGCGGGATTTTGCCGCCGGAAAAACGCGGCCAACTCTCCGTTGATCAGAATTACGCCGGCGCCACGCGTGCGCGACATCATCGGCGGCGAAAGAGAATTCGTCGCGCTCGTATTTATGAGTCCTCGAACTTCCGCCGCGGGTTTTCGTGCTCCGGGAATCGCCTGTTCGATAGAGCCCGCGTTCTGTGAGGCGCCTGTGGTTTCAGCAGGGATTCCGTCCTCGCCGTTTTCTTCCGCGTTCTTGCGCGGCCATGGCAGCAACGTGCCATAGGGATTGGCGGGATCGGTCGCGGCCAGAAATAGCACTTCCGGCGCTTGCGGCTCGGAGCGGAGGCTGCGCAGCAGGTCGACGGCGCTGGGCATCGCGAATTGCGCGGCGCCGAGCCCGGCCACGAACATTCCTCGGCGGACCCAGCCGCTGTCTTCCATGGTTTTTAGCGCCGGATAAATCGTGGGATATCCTCGCGGAATGTTTTCCGCGATGGCCGTTTCGCGCAGCACGATGCCGTGCCGCACCAGCAATTGCTGCGCAATGTTCGCGCTCCATTGCGTCACGGTGATCGGTGTCCGATTGTATTGCCCGATCAGCGACCAGCGCCCCTGCGCCGGCGCTCCGGTCCCGCTTCGGGAACGCAGCCGGCGCAAGAATTCCGCCGAGCCCGGCGCTCCGCCGTCGAACGTTGTGCCGCGTTCGTGTTTTGTTTCGCGGGGACGCAACAAATCGCGCAGAGGATGGAACGTATCGTTGGTGATTTGCCCAGACCACGCGAGTTCCCAAAACGCTTCCCGCGTCTCGCCGGGAAATCCGCCGCCCAGCGCGGCATGTATTCCGGCGAAAAACGATGCGCCATTCTTGGTTAGAAAGTCGAGTATCTGCGTGGCCTTTTCGGAAAGCGGCGCAATATCGCCGCGCAATTCCAGGGGAGGCAGCAATAACGGCAGCGACTCGGCGAGGTACAGCGCCACGCGTCCATCGCGATCGCCCATCCGCTCTACGCCCACCCATACGACCTGGCCCGAAGCCATCACCGCGTCAAGGTCGCCATGGCGATAATCGGCGAGACGCGCGGGAAAAATTTCACGTTCGAGTTCGGAAGCGAGCAACGCGAAGCCCTGAAGATTTTCCACGGTGTCCAGCAGCGCATCGGGCCCGCGGCGGCGTATCGCCACGCCTTGCCATCGCGCCGTCAATCGCGCGAACGTGCGCTGTTCCACCGGTTCGATCTCGCGGCGCAAACGCGCCAGGCTCTTCCGGCGAATCTGTTGCAGCACTTCAGGATCGCACCACTCGCGGTGCGTGCCGCCCGGACGGAATTCGCCTTCGAGCAATTTGCCGAGCCCGTGCAGCGCATGTAGCGCAGCCTCTATCGCGGCCGGAGGCAAACCGTAACGGCCGGCAACTTCGGCGGTGGTAAACGGTCCGTGGGTTCGCGCATAACGGCGGAGAATTTCTCGCAGCGGGTCTTCGCTTTTAGCCAGAAACACTTCGGCGAGTCCCGGCGGCAGTGGTGACCCGAGTGCGTCTCGATAGCGTGAAGCGTATTCGACCGGGATGTAGCGGGAATGGCCCGCGACGCGCACGCGTACGGCCCGCCGCGCATTTGCCAGTTCGCCGGCCGTGGCGGCAATTTCAGGAGTCTCGCTGCGAGCGACAATCTCGGATTCGGAGAGGTCACCGAGTTTCAGCAACAAATCATGGACGCCATCCGCGTGGCGCGCGCGATAATCCGGTTCCAGAGATTGCAGGCGCTCTTCAACCTCGCCGAGAGCTGTGGCATCCAGCAGCTCGCGCAGGTCGCTGTCGCCGAGCAATTCTTCGAGTTGCGATTGATCGATCGAAAGTGCCTGCGCGCGGCGTTCCGCGAGCGGCGCATCCCCTTCGTAAATGTAATTCGCCACGTAGGAGAACAGCAGCGACGCCGCGAATGGCGATGGTTTATTCGATTCGATGTGCGTGACGCGAATCGCACCGCGCTGGACGGCGGCAAGAATGCTCGCCGCCGCGGGTAAATCGAAAACGTCGCGGATGCATTCGCGATACGCTTCCAGCAGCATGGGAAAAGAAGAAAACTGCGCAGCAACCGCGAGCAGATCGGCGGCGCGCTTCCGTTGCTGCCACAGCGGCGCGCGCATTCCGGGGCGCCGTTTGGGCAACAGCAGTGCGCGGCCCGCTGCCTCGCGAAATTTTGCGGCGAAGAGGGAGGTGCTGCCGAGCTGGCGCAGGACCAGTGCTTTAAATTCCGCGGGCGAGGGCAGCAGATCCTCAGAACGAATCGTCTCGTCGCTGTCCGGGACACGCAAGACGAAACCGTCGTCCGACCACATGGATTCGACTTCGAGTCCGCGCTCGGCGCGCAATTTCGCGGTAACCGCCATGCACCACGGCGCGTGAATCGGGCTGCCAAAGGGAGTCAGCACGCACACCCGGCGGTCTCCCATTTCGTCGCGGCATACTTCAATAACGATATCTTCATCGCTCGGAATTCGCGTGGTGGCGGCGGCTTGCTCTTCCAGATATTTCAGCAAATTTTCCGCGGCATTGGCGTCCAGGCTGTGCTCCTCAACCAATTTGGTGAATGCCACCGGCCGTGGGAGGCGCAGGAGTTCCCGGGTCATCTCGCCGATTTTTCTGCCGAACTCCACGGGACGGCCCGGGGCGTCGCCTTTCCAGAAAGGCATTTTGCCGGGTTCACCGGGAGCGGGAGATACGACCACTTGGTTGTGCGAAATTTCTTCGATGCGCCAGGTGGACGCGCCCAGAATGATGGTGTCGCCCTGGCGGCTTTCAAAAACCATCTCTTCGTCGAGTTCGCCCACGCGCGCGCCGCGTGCTGCGCCGGCCAGAAAAACGCCATAGAGGCCGCGATCGGGAATGGTGCCGCCATTGATAATGGCCACGCGTTGCGAGCCCTCGCGGGCCGTCAATTTATTTTTCACCCGGTCCCAGGTGACGCGCGGACGAAGATCGGTGAATTCATCCGAAGGATAGCGGCCGGAAAGCATGTCGAGCACGCTGTCGAAAATTGCGCGTGTCAGCGCGGCGTACGGCGCGGCGCAACGAATCAGATCGAAAAGATTTTCCACCGTCCAATCGTCCAGCGCCACCATCGCGACGATCTGCTGCGCCAGAACATCCAGCGGATTGCGCGGATAGTGGACGGATTCCACCTGGCCCTGGTACATCGCGCGCGTGATGGCGGCGCACGCCACCAGATCTGCGCGATATTTGGGGAAAATGATGGCGTTGCTCGTGGCTCCCACGTGATGGCTGGCGCGGCCCACACGCTGCATGCCGCTGGCAACGGAAGGCGGCGACTCGATTTGAATGACCAGATCGATCGCACCCATGTCGATCCCCAGCTCCAGCGAGGAAGTGGCCACGATTGCGCGCAGCGTGCCCAGTTTTAGCCGGTCTTCGATTTCTTTGCGCTGTGCCACCGCCACACTGCCGTGATGGGCGCGCACCAGCGTTTCGCCGGCAAGTTCGTTGATGGCGCCGGAAATGCGCTCGGCCAGGCGGCGGCTGTTGACGAAAATCAGCGTGGAGCGATGGGCGCGGATTTGTTCGAGCAGCTTGGGATGAATGGCGCTCCAGATGGAGCGGCGAACCGGGCCTTGTGATGCGGGACCGCTGGGGAGGTCGTCAAGTTCTTGCAGACGGGCCATGTCTTCCACCGGTACTTCCACGCGGAGATCGAGTCGTTTCGGTTCGCTGGCGTCGACGATGGTCACGGGCCGATAGATGGGTGCGAACGCCGGGGACTCAAACTCGGTGAGGGCTTCTTCGGAAACTTCACCGGCCTGAGCCTGCGCAACGGTTGTTTCAGACACCGGCGCCGCAGGCGCAAGAGTTCTCGTTTTCCCGCCATGGGGGCTTGCAACCGCTTTTTGTTGCGAGGGTTTTTGTCGAGAAAGGTTGGCGCCGCCCAGGAAGCGAGCGACTTCTTCAAGCGGACGCTGCGTTGCCGAGAGGCCGATGCGTTGCAATGGCCGCCCAACGAGATGCTCAAGGCGTTCCATCGAGAGAGCGAGATGCGACCCGCGCTTGCTGGGCACCAGCGCGTGAATTTCGTCGATGACCACCACTTCGACGGAACGCAGAGCGTCGCGGGCGTTGGAAGTAAGCAGGAGGTAAAGGGATTCCGGAGTGGTGATTAGAATATCGGCGGGATGGCGCTGAAAACGGGCGCGTTCGGCCGGAGGAGTGTCGCCGGTGCGAATGGAAATTGTGGGCTGATGAAATTCCGCGCCGCGGCGCTGCGCGGCTTGCGCAATGCCCACCAGCGGGGCGCGTAAATTGCGTTCGACGTCCACCGCCAGCGCTTTTATGGGAGAAATATAGACGACGCGGCAGCGCTGTGCTTCGGCGGGGACCGGCGTAAACATGATGCGCTGGATGCACCACAAAAATGCGGCCAGAGTCTTGCCCGTGCCTGTGGGAGCAAGAATCAGCGTGGATTCGCCGCGCGCGATGGCCGGCCACCCTGCAGCCTGCGGCCGCGTCGGTGCGGCAAAGACCGCCTCGAACCAATCGCGGACCGCCGGGTGAAAGAGCTCCAGAGCGGCAGCAGGCGGCGACGCCGGTTCCGAAGCGAGTTTGTGGTGCTTAGGCACGATGGAAGCGATGAACCCTTTCTGGCGTAAGTATGCTTAGATGCGCACGGAAACGTTGCGTGTGCGAGCACCGCTGCACGACAGAAAAGACCGCCATGCGGAACCGGTTCGGAGACGCTGGCATCGAACCAGAGTGCGGCAGCGATTCACAAAGGCTTCGCAAGGCATACTCCGGCATTTTGGCATATTCGCCTAATGTTCGCCTAGCAAGATGACCAGGCCAGGACCGCCCTTGGGTCATTGCGGAGAAATTATGGCGCTACAAAAGAAATTACCGGGAGCGGCTGTGTTTGTGCCGCCCCATGCGAATTTGCAGCGTTGTTTTCATGAAGCATGACTTCTCGCGCGAGAATGCTTCAGCAGCGGGGACAGATTTCAGAAGCGAATGAGCGCCAAGCCGGACTCCGGATCGATTTGCTTTTGCAGGTGCACGGCGCTTTCCGTGAGAATCAGTTCGCAGGTGGGGCGGACGTGAGCTTCGATCAAGTGGCCGCCTTGCGCGGTGCCGTCCTGACGGCCGATGATCATGTGCGCGTGGACTTGCGGTTCGTTATCTTTGATCGCAATGTCGCCGATGAGCGAGAGAAGCTCGACTTGTTCGTGCAGGTCGCCGGCGATTTCGTACTGTTTGGTTTTCCAATTGAGCCAGCCAAATTTTGCTCGCGAAAGCGCGCCGATGGCCTTGAAACTGCTCCCCGCGAGATTTTGCTTCTTGGCGAAGCTTTTCAGGCCCGAGGAGAGTTCTTCGCCGGTGTCAAAGATCAGCACAAAAGTTTTGGGTTTTTGATCGATTTGCTTGAAGCGCATGTTTTCCCTCGCGTTCGCGTGCCCGAAGACCGACCATGCGGAGTATGGCTAAGCAAAAATGTTAAGAAAGAACGGGGCGGGGTTGAATACATCGAAGTGCGTAGAAGGCCCGTTGACTGCTGTGGGGACCATGAGGTTTCACAGCAACGCGCTAGGAAGCATGGCGCGACAGGACGTAGACTATCGATGGCGAGTCACCTTCCAAGTTGATGAACACCCGGCGAGAAACAGAAGCCCGGCGGCAAACAGAAGCCGGGCGAGAAACAGAAGAACGACCGGCAGCGCGCGGCCAGCGTATTTCCTCGGTCGTGTGGGCGCTGTGGATGAGCGCAGTGCTTCTGGCGTTTCTGATGCTCAGGATTCTCCAGTCGCAATCCGCCCATAACGCGCTTTCGTGGTGGAAGGCGCGCTAGCGCATGTTGCTGCTCACGCTGAAGGCCCTGTGCGGGGTGGGTTTGCTAACTGTGGCTTCGCTGGCGGTGGGCAGTTGGATCGCAAATTGCCTGCCACGCAGTTTTGTTCGATGGGAGCGCATCGCAGTTGCATCGCTCGCCGGTTTTGGACTGCTCTCCCTTAGCTTATTTCTCGTGGGACAGTTTTCTTTTACCCTCCGCGCCATTTTGCTGGTGATTTCTATCTTGACGGCAGCCGGCGCCCGATCCCTTTTCCATTTGCTCCGGGGGGATGGATTGAGCTCTGGTTTGCGGCATGCTCCAAAGCTCCCTCTCATTATTGTTGTGGTCATTCTGACTGTGACCGCCGTCGCCGGTCTTAAGGAGATTACCGGCGATTGGAACAATGACGCGGTCGCCTACCATCTTCTGGGGCCGCGCGTGTGGTTGCGCGATGGAGTCATTCGTCCGGTTCCCGATAATTGCCACACCGCGTTTCCGCAAACTGTGGAAACCATGTATGCGTCGTTGCTGGCCATCGGAGGCGCGAGGGCGCCGGGATTTTCGAGTTTTGTGACCTTCGGGATGTTGCTCGTGATCGTTGCATCGCTCGCCACGCGTGCTGGACTCAACGCCCGCGAAGCGTGGTGGGTGGCCGCGCTGGTGGCTACCATGCCTGCGGTCTACAACGGCTCCGTGGAATGTTTTGTGGATGGCCTCTACGCGGCATTTGTTTTGGCTGCGGTGCGCATCGCGCTGGATGCGGAAAACCCGCGCCAGTGGGCGATTCTTGGTGTTTTTTGCGGCCTGGCCATGGGCACGAAATATACCGGGCTCTTGGCGTTGCCGGTGCTGGTGGTGTGCGCCGTGTGGCTGGCGGTGCGTAGCCCGCTGCAAAGTTCGCCGCAGCACCGGGCGCGGGTCTGGCGCAGAGTGGGCCTCGGCTCTGCGGTAGCGCTCGGCGTGGCTTTTCTGCTGGCTGCTCTTTATTATTTGCGGAACTGGATTTTGCTGGGATCTCCGATTTATCCGCCGCCCCCTGGTTTTGCCCATTTCTTTACGCCGAAATATTTATCGCTCGAAACGGTTGCGCAATTCCATGCATACATTCGTCAGCGCGGCGCCGGGTTGGGGCGGGGTGTCGCGTCGTTTTTGCTTTTGCCGTTTAATCTGACGTATCACACCTCCAACTTTCATGGGGCCGGCGGAATCGGATTGGCGCCTCTGGGTCTGGGGCCGATCGGATTGTTTGCGTTGCGCAAGAATCCCATCGTGCGGACGCTTGGCGTTCTTGCGTTGCTGCTGGTTTCCGTGTGGTTTGTGACGCAGCAGGAATCGCGTTTTATAATTCACGTTTATGTGCTGGGCGCGATTTTTGCCGTGCTCGGCTGGCGGCAAGTGTCGTCGCGCGGAAATGCCGCAGCGCGGATGCTGGCCGTTGCCGTCATCGCCGTTTCTCTTGGATATGGCTTGTTCATGATCGGCAAGGGCTGGCCGCGCAGCGTGCATGCGGTGTTTTCTCCGGCGTATGCCGAGGCAGAGCGCAGGCGGGATATTCCATTTTTCGAAAGCTTCCAGTATTTGAACGATACGCCCGAGGTGAAAAAAGTTTTGATTCTGGACCGCAGTGTCCCTCCGTTTTATTCCGAAAAGGACTACATCAAGCCAGTGGGACAATGGGGCGAGCGCACGCTTCCGGGAGCCATCGGTCCGCTGGAAGCGGTGGATCAGGCACGCGCGCTGGGCGTTTCCCACATTCTGGATGTAAATTCGACCGTCGCGCCGTTTCAAATTGTTGGACCGCGAACGGGCCTGACGCTGGTGCTGGATTTGCCGAATCAGCGAGTTTACCGGGTGAATTGAATCCCGCGGGCGGAGGCGGTTGGATCGACTTCGCGTTTGGCTCGGAGGAGTGTGTGGCCATGATTTTTTCAATTTCTTCGGGCAGGCGCGGCAGGCGGGCGCTGAGAAGTTTGCTGCCGGATTCGGTAATCAAAACGTCGTCCTCGATGCGCACGCCGAGGTTTTCTTCCGGAATGTAGATGCCGGGTTCGTCAGTGATGACCATACCGGGCTGTAACGGCTGGCAGGAAGAGCCGGGATCGTGAACATTCAGGCCGATGTGGTGGCTGAGGCCGTGAATGAAATACTGCCCGAGTGGTTTGCCATGTAAATCCTTGCCATGGGAATTGATGTAGTCGTAAGCGATGCGGTAGGCGCTTTTGCTGCCCTTGTTGCAGACGTCGGCGCCCGGCTTCAGCGCGGCCAGGGCGGCGTTCTGCGCACCCAGAACGATTTCGTAAATTTCGCGCTGGCGCGGGGTGAATTTTCCGTTGGCGGGAAGCGTGCGGGTAATGTCCGCGGAGTAGCCGGAATATTGCGCGCCGACATCCAGCACGACGATATCGCCATCCTCAATTTTTCTGGAGAGTTTATCGTAGTGCAGGACGGTGGAATTCGGTCCGGCGCCAACGATGGGCGCGTAACCCTCGGCCTCTGAGCCGCCCATGGCGTGAACCTCCACCATTTTCGCGGCGATCTGATATTCGTACAGGCCGGGACGCATCATTTTCATCGCGGCGACGTGAGCGTCAAGAGAGAGGTCGACGGCCTGCTGGAGAAATTCGAGTTCGCCCAGCGATTTGATCTGGCGGAGGGTTTCGATGTTGGAGCGAATATCTTTTAGCTTGGCCTGCGGCGCGGCGAGTTGCAGCCAATCGACCACAGCCTTTTCGTGTGGATAGCCGCCGCCCTCTTTTTCATATGGAAGGATGGTGTAGAAATTCGGATAGGCCGGC
>Ga0302225_10000659_pt1 | contig 24373 bp, 17 predicted proteins | sample II_Palsa_E3_2_FD_193515 | JGI IMG/M metagenome (GOLD analysis project Ga0302225, IMG submission 193515) | Peat permafrost microbial communities from Stordalen Mire near Abisko, Sweden - II_Palsa_E3_2 | ecosystem: Environmental > Terrestrial > Soil > Palsa > Peat permafrost | place: Sweden...
CGGCTCTTTGTTTAAATTCAGCATCGTAACGCGTAGTTCCTCGTTTCATATCGGCACCCCTCAAGTTGATGTAAGTATATCACCTTAAGTGTCCGCCGAAACGGGGTCAGATCAAACCTTCTTGAAGATGAGCCTGCTTGCGCTTTCATAAGAGTCGATACTCAAAAGTGAGATGAGCTTTTTAAGACACCTAAGCCTACACCATTAGACTTTACAGATGATGACACTATACTAACCCTAGACGGTCATAAAGCAACAGAGAAAGATACTCAATCAGCAAAAAACTTTTTTTTGACACACTTTTTAAGGGAACAGCTTTATAAAGCCAAGCAAATGAATGTATCTTCTCTGAATGAGAAAGAAAAAAAGGAACAGACATCTTTAACTTTCTCAAGCCCAAAGCCAACCAAAAAAGAGCATCATCTTACCAACGGTAATAGTGTGCCCACCAATGGACATACCAAAACTAAGCCCAACGGTTTTCAACATTAACTTGTAAAAGCTAAGACTTTATCTGACACTCTGCATTTTCGGACATCCCTAGGCTACATAGGTCAAACTGTCCGATAGTTGGTTAGTATCAAGGGCTTTTTGCAGAGTTTTCTTGATTAGCCCTTATACCAAACCCCCTGATCCGAAGATATCTTCCTGGGTCTTACATTGGGCTGCAATCTGGTCTAATAATGTATCATCTATTTTACTCATGCTATTATCCTCAGTTGATTGTTATCAACAATTACAGGTTAAAATAGCAATTACACAAAATTATTTACAGACTCCCCATCCGCAGTTTGCTTAAAAAAATAGCAGTATAAATGTTCTAAATATCTACTCTACTCTGCTTTTTGGCTTTAGCTATGCGCTAAAGATATAGGGAAGAGATGTTGCATATGCCCCTTTTGTAGAACTTTTAAGCGATTTTAATATTAGAAGAATAAGCCTCCATTTGGTCTAGCTAGGGAAGGTTCTGGATTGTGGATTAATGGATTAATGGATTAATGGATTAATGGATTAATTACTATTATTTTTGTTTGACAGGTAAACAAAAGACATATATTATTCTTCCATAACTATATGCTAATTAACTTGCTAATACACTTAATTAGCCTATAAGTTACTGCGTTTCATATATACGAATAAATAATGGATGGGAATTTATGGCTACCTATTTGCTTTGGTTTTTCATTGTGGCTCCAGTAAGCGCTTTTTATCGTTTCTTTCTTTATTTTCCAATTGCGTACATGTGGCAATTCTCATTACCCTTATGGATACCAATTGCTTCATTAATAGAATGCTGTATTTATCTTCTTAGTAGGCCAAAAATTGTAAGAATGCTATCTGAAGGACAATACGGGTACCCATTATATTTTATAGCTTGCACGTTTTCAGCACATTTTTTAGCAGCGTGGGCTGCTCAACAAATCTTTTATTAATCTAGATAGTAAGTAGCACAGCAAAGGAATTTAATTATGAGTGAAAATGTAAGTGAAGTCGTAACAACTAACAACAAAATGTCGAAATTTAGTATAATTGCAAAAATTTTCAGTTATGTTTTTTTAATAGGGTTATTTAAAAGCTTAGGAACTCGTTTTTCTATTTTATTATCCGTCATTTTAATATCTCTTATTTATTTTATAGGAAAAAAATTTACAGACTGGTATATGAAAAGATCGAATGTAAGTTTCAAATTAATCAAATGGATAGCTTGGTCGAATGTGGCTACATGGCTCCTACCACCTTTAGGTGCCTTCACTGGTTTTTGCACTTTCCGCTTCGGAGAGCATGTTATTGAACAACAAACTAAGTACCGAGTATTAGGCACTATAGGGATGCTCTCTGCTGTAATAAATGCAGCGATTGGGGTAATCATGAACATATCATCACGCTATTGAGCTCCTTATGGCCTAATCATATACAAAAATCACTTAACTTGATGGGTAGAATTCATAAACGAATGGTTAGCATAGGTGACTAGGCTTTATCTGTCTGCTAGAACTGAAACAACAGATTAACTTTAGAGGGGACGCAGCCAAAGGCTAAGGATATTTGTGAGGGGGTAGGGGCTATTGAGCTACCGCTTAACTGTGAGATCTTTGCAGCGTAATTTTTTAATCGCATGTATTGGGTTATTTAAAATACTGAATTACGTTAAATAGGCACGAAATTAGGGTGGCTACACCTAATATCCCAGACAATCTGAAATATTTTTCATCCCTTACTTGTCTGTATAATTCAGAATGATCTGTCTGCATTCCTCCCATGCTTGTAGTCACGCTTTTCTGATCAATACCCAATTTTTTTGCTTCAGTTCGGAGCCGAGCCACCCTTTCGTCGGGCGAAAGATGCTTTTTACAAAAAAGGTTCTTAAACACAATTATTCCAATTAAATAGCGATACTTTAGTATCTGAAGGTAGCACAGAGGTAGCACCAGCTTTTTTGGATGTTAGGCAGATGTCGCTAAGTCATTGATTTTATTGGTGGGCCCACTCCGACTTGAACGGAGGACCAAGGGATTATGAGTCCCCTGCTCTAACCAACTGAGCTATGGGCCCTAAAGAGGGTTATATTAACACGCTTTATATCATTCGTCTTTAGATCTAGGGCTGAAGTATCTCAGCCCTAGATCTAAGCTAAATGATTTAGAAAAAAGTTTATTCGTCTTCTTCCAAAAAGCTCTTCAACTGTTCGGCACGGCTGGGCTGGCGTAATTTACGCAAAGCTTTGGCCTCAATTTGTCGTATCCGCTCGCGCGTGACGTCAAACTGCTTGCCGACTTCTTCTAAGGTATGGTCGGTGTTCATCTCGATACCAAAGCGCATACGCAGTACTTTGGCTTCCCGCTGAGTCAAGCCTGCCAGCACGCGATTTGTCGCTTCACGCAAACCTTCAGCTGTGGCCGATTCAATCGGGGATAAAGCACTGGCATCTTCTATAAAGTCGCCCAAATGTGAATCATCATCACCAATCGGCGTTTCCATAGAAATCGGTTCTTTGGCAATTTTCAGAACCTTGCGGATTTTGTCTTCCGGCAGGCACATTTTAATACCCAGCTCTTCAGGAGTAGGTTCACGACCCATTTCCTGCAGCATTTGCCGAGCAACACGGTTCAATTTATTGATGGTTTCAATCATATGAACCGGTATGCGGATGGTGCGTGCTTGGTCGGCAATCGAGCGGGTGATGGCCTGGCGGATCCACCAGGTCGCATAAGTTGAAAACTTATAACCTCGCCGGTATTCAAATTTATCGACCGCTTTCATCAAACCAATATTGCCTTCTTGGATTAAATCCAAAAACTGTAAACCACGGTTGGTATATTTCTTGGCAATAGAAATAACCAAGCGCAGATTGGCTTCTACCATATCTCTTTTGGCACGGCGGGCTTTAGCTTCTCCCACCGTAAGATTGCGATTTAATTCTTTAATCTCTGCAATGGTTAAACCCGCTCTTGCGGCAACTTCCTGGAGTCTTTCCTGAGAAGCTTTTATTTTATCAGCATTTTGACTAATGACTTTACCATAAGCGTTTTTGCTGCTGCTTTGTTGTTTGACCCAAGCAGGATCTGTTTCATGGTTAGGGAAACTGGCAATAAAAGTTTGTCTTGGCATGCGTGCTTGATTAACACAAATGTCCATAATGATCCGCTCTTGCTCACGCACTTGTTCTAAAGAATTTCGCAATGGTGCGGACATCATTTCAAACATCCGAGGCACCCACTTAAAGACGGCTAAAGAATCGCCAAGTTTTTCATAAGCAACACGAGTCTTGGGAGAATTTCGGCCAACCGCTTTTTCACATTCTTCGGCATCACTCACCAACTCAAACAAATCACGAAACCGCTTTGCTGTTTCTTCTAAATCGGGCTCTGCATCAAACTCGCTGATCTCGCCGCCATCACCGCTGCCGCTGCTGCCTTCTTCATCGGTGTCTTCCACTTCGGCTTCTTCAACAACCAAAGGGATTTCTTCAACTATCGGCGCTGGTGTTTGTCCTTGATTCACATCTATAAAGCCATGAATGACATCATTGATTTTAATCTCACCATTTTTAGCTCGCCTAAATTCGGCTTCTAAAATGGCTAAAGCACGAGGATATTGCCCGAGGGTAATTAAAGCTTCCCGGACACCATCTTCAATACGCATCGCTATGGCTCTTTCACCCTGACGGGTTAAAAGCTCAACTGTGCCCATTTCTCGCATATACATGCGGACAGGATCCGTGGTACGGCCTAATTCACTTTCAAGATTACCCAGTGATGCTGAAGCTGCTTCCTCAACAACTTCTTCTGAAACTCTTATGGCTTCACCATCAGCTTCAGGAAGCATCAGGTTTTCTATAGCGCCGCCTGCTTCACCTTCGTCTTCTTCTTCAACCAAAATACCAACTTCATCTAGCCACTGTAAAAGATGCTCAATAGCATAGGGAACATCACTTAATTCGTCAGGGATGATTTTAATAACATCCGCAAACGTTAAAGTTTCTTTCTCTTTTTCCTTTTCTTTAGCAAGCTCTAACAAAGCTTCTTTGGCTTGTTCTATCAGAGGGTATAAGTCTGACGCTTGCTGCTCTCGTTCACGATCACGCATATGCCATCTCTATATAAGTATTAATATATTAGCCGCTATGAGCAAAGAGTTCACCTTTGCTCACTCCAGATCACTTTACAACATCCTTGTTTTGTAACAGTGCATTCAATTCGATAGTTTCTTCAACGCTCAATTTTACTTTTTTAGCTTTCATAAGGAATCGGCTAATAGTTTGTTCTACCACTCGCTGACGCAAACGCTTGAGCGCGCCTAACCATTCTTCTTCCGCGCCATCTTGAAGCAATGCTTGCTTCAAGAGACTTTTTCTTTGTACCGACAACTGTTGCCCATAATCACCAGGCAATGCACTACAAAGAGCCTCAATATCAATTTTGGGATCTGTCTTTAAAATTTCAATCACTTCACACAGCAAAGCTGCACCCGGGATGTCGGTTTCACCGACATCCTTTAAATCGCCAATCATGGCAATGAAATGGCGATGCTGTAATAACAGCGATAAGGCTCTTAAAGCTGGCGACAACAAGGCCGCCGCTTCTCGGTTGATAGATTGGGCTTGAAATGGCCGATTTGCCGATCTGTAAGTATGGCCAGTGGCCACGCCAGCCATTTGGCTCAATCGCGTTTGCATCATGCCCGCTAACGCACCTTTGGGCATCTTTCGAATTAAAGGCTCCGCCATGGCCATAAATTCAGCTTTGCCTTCCAAGGTGGCTATATCGACTTCCAGCGATAAAGTCTTAAAAAAGAAATCAGAAAATGGTAAGGCTCTAGCTAAACGTTCTTCAAAAGCCTGGACCCCATGAGTGCGCACAAAAGTATCCGGATCTTCATTTTCTGGTAAAAATGCAAAATGCGCCCGTCTATCGTCTTTCATAGAAGGCAGGCAGCAGTTTAAAGCTCGTTTAGCAGCTTCACGTCCAGCTTTATCACCATCGAAACAAAAAATCACTTCTTTACTGTACTTCCACAATATGTCTAAATGCTTTTCAGTCAGCGCTGTGCCCAAAGTGGCCACCGCGGCTATCTCTGTTTGTTGCGCTAAAGCCACCACATCCATATAGCCTTCAACGACGACTAAACGAGTCAGCTTGTTGTGGCGCGTTCTCGCCTCATACAAGCCATAGACTTCACTACCCTTGTTAAACAGTACGGTTTCAGGCGAATTTAAATATTTGGGTTTTTCATCCCCCAATACCCGACCACCAAAACCCAAGACTCGCCCCCGGCCATCTCGTATCGGGAAGATAACCCGATCCCGAAACCGATCATAACAACGGCCATTTTCATTTTGTACCAAAAGCCCAGTAGCCAATAGCTGCTCTTCTTTATAACCCTGATTTTTTAATTCATTGTATAAGTTATCCCAACCAGAGGGGGCAAAACCTAAAGCAAAATTCTTCGCAATGCGGCCACTGACGCCACGCTTTTTAAGATAAGCAACTGCGTTGTGGGCTATCGGCAACCTTAAAGATCGCTCAAAAAATTCTGTCGCTTTTTGCAATACTTCATAAAGCAGTTGATAATTTGCCACCTCTCCTTTATCGTTATCACGAGGCAAAGCCATACCTACCCGAGCTGCCAAAGTTTCTGCGGCATCTACAAAAGGCAAATTGTGAAACTCCATTAAAAACTGCAAAGCATCGCCATGCTTACCACAGCCAAAACAATGATAAAACTGCTTGGTTTGGCTAACTGAAAAAGATGGGGTTTCTTCTTCATGAAAAGGACAGCGCGCTACATAATTACTTCCGGTTTTACGTAAAGATACGCTTCCGGAAATGAGTTCCACAATATCGACTCGTGACAACAATTCATCAATAATGGCTGCTGGAATGCGCCCTTGCATACCCTAAAACATTATGTTAATGACTCTTTTAACAACTTGCCGACCATGCCCATATCGGCGCGCCCTAAAAGCTGGGGTCGGACTTTTTCCATCACTTTCCCCATATCTTTGATAGTTGCAGCGCCAACATCACGAATCGTTTGTTGTAAAAGAGTTTGAATATCAGCCACACTCATGGCTTCAGGCAAAAATTCCTGAATAATCACCAATTGAGCCTGTTCTTTCTCAACCAAATCCATGCGCTGGGCCTGAGTAAACTGCAAAATAGACTCGCGTATTTGCCGAGCCATTTTGTCTAAAACCCCGATAATATCGGGGTCGCTTACCAACACCCGCTCGTCCACTTCTTTTTGTTTAATAGCAGCTAATATGAGGCCAAGACTTGCTAAACGCTCTTTATCATGCGCTTTCAAAGCGGTTTTACGCGCTTCTTGCAAAGCCTGTTTTAAGGCTGACTCACTCATACTGCCTCCAAAAGTCTATGGGATCCCAAGACGGGGATCAATGACGACGTTCACGGCCTGTTACCACTGTTGTTTCGCGTGCCAATTTTTTCAAATGGCGTTTGCGAGCAGCAGCGGCTTTGCGCTTACGGATAGCAGAGCCTTTTTGATAGAATTCGCGACGACGCAATTCTTTGGGAATACCGGCTTTTTCCACCAGACGTTTAAATCGCCGCATAGCGGACTCTAAGGACTCACCTTCTCTAACACGAACACTGGCCATATAAAAAGACACCTCCGATGAAAGCTTACAAACTAAATAGCCTTGTACAGGCAAGCATGATATTCTAGACCAGCTTAAATAAGTTGCAAAGCATTATTGCGTTAAAACCTGAATTTAGGGATCAGAATCTTCATTTATGCGCATCCTCGGGATAGAAAGCTCCTGTGACGAGACCGGTTTGGCTATTTTTGATAGTCAACAGGGTCTATTGGGTCACACACTTTACAGCCAAGTTGACACCCACCTTCAGTATGGAGGGGTGGTACCCGAGCTTGCGGCTCGCAATCACATTACCAAAATACTGCCTCTATTGGAAAAACTTCTGCTCGAGACTCAATGTTTGCCTGCTGACATCACAGGCATTGCCTATACTCGAGGCCCAGGCCTAATTGGTGCACTTTTGGTGGGTGCAGCTTTTGCCAAATCTTTGGCCCTGGCCTGGGGCATACCAAGTATCGGGATCCATCATATGGAAGGCCACCTATTGGCGCCCATGTTAGAAGATCCCGCTCCCGCTTTTCCTTTTGTCGCTTTATTGGTTTCAGGCGGCCATACCATGCTGGTGGAAGTCACCCATCTCGGTCATTATCGGATTTTAGGCGAATCTTTAGATGACGCAGCCGGCGAAGCCTTTGATAAAACTGCAAAACTTTTAGGCTTACCTTATCCTGGTGGCCCGGCTTTAGCAGCTTTGGCAGACTCGGGGGATCCGGGGCGGTTTCGTTTTCCTCGCCCACTGACCGATAAACCCAATTTAAATTTCAGCTTTAGCGGCCTTAAAACTCACACTTTTAATACTATTTTGCGCAGCAAACCCTTATCCCCCGAGCTTACAGCTGATATTGCCAGTGCTTTTCAAGAAGCCGTGGTTGATACTTTGCTGATTAAATGCAAACTTGCTCTAAAACAAACCCAACATTCACGTTTGGTGGTAGCAGGTGGTGTGGGTGCGAACCAAAGACTGCGTTATAAACTCGCAGTTTGGCAACAAGAGTCTGGCCTAGAATTATTTTTTCCGCGACTTGAATTTTGTACCGACAATGGTGCCATGATTGCATATGCCGGATTTCAGCGTTTTAAAGCAGGTTTTGACGATGAAGCAACGATTGAAGCCCGTGCGCGCTGGCCTTTAGATAGCCTGCCGGATTTTTCAGAAGGTTGATCCTCTGATACACTTTGAGCTTAGACAAGGAACTATCTATGCATCAAAGATTTGTTTTATTGCTTTTGATGCTGTTTTTTTCAACCAGTATCTCTGCCGTATTACCTAGCAAAATGGTGATCTGCACTGACAACAACTTTTGGTATCCCTTTAGTTTTCTAAAAGACAAAAAAGCCGCAGGCCTGCATATTGATATCATCGAGCACGCTTTACACCAAGCAGGCTATCAAGTTGAATTTAAACCCCTCGCCTGGAAACAATGCTTAAAAGAGGTTAAGGAAGGGAAGGTGGACGCAGTTGCAACTGCTGCTTTTACAGAAACTCGTGCTCAGTACCTGTTGTTTCCCCCCGGTGCCGCAGACGATAAAGAGTCACCCTGGCGTGTAACTCAGGTTGACTGGGTTGTTGTGACGCCCCGCGTGGATCCTAGAGGCAAAGCCAATAGCTATGTTTTTAGCGGCGATCCTCAAACCCTGCCCCAACCCGTTAGGCTGGTCCGTGGTTATGCTCTGGCGGAAGCTCTGAAAAAATGGCTGCTGATCGTCGATGAAGCCGACAGTTCTGAAGCCAATTTTCGAAAGCTGATCCGCGAACACCAAGGCTCGGTCATCGATTTAGAACTCACCGCTAAACGTTACAATTTTTCCCCTGAATTTAACGGAAAAATGATCCTGCACACCCTGCCCTTAACTTCCAAATCTTATTATTTGGCTTTTTCGAAAAAACTCAAAGCCAAAAACATCAAGCCACAACAGATTTGGCAAGAGATCGTCAATGTGCGGGATGATGTAGAACGAAGAGCCGAATTTATGAAGAAATATCAGCGCTGATCACAAGCTTAAAGGCTGACTTTGTTGCCAAGTTTAGGCTCGGATCCTTTTATCAAGCGTTCAATATTCGCGTGATGACGAACAATAATCCCCAGTGACAAGCTCAATAAAGCCAGCCTTAAAGGCCAAGGCAAAAACAAAAAACTATAAAAAGGCGCCAGCGATGCCGCAGCCAGCGATGCCAGCGATACCCAACGAGTCGCTATAATGACTACCATCCACGTCACTATCACCATAAAAGCCAAGATGGGCGATACTGCTAAAATCACGCCTAAAGAGGTCGCAACACCTTTACCCCCTTTAAAGCCAAAAAAAATTGGCCACAGCTGGCCCAAAAAAACCGCCAACATCATAGCCGCCACCACGATTAAAGGCAGCGGGTAGTGGAGCGCAAGATACACGGGCAACCAACCTTTTAAAACATCGCAGATTAAAGTTAGAGCTGCTACCGGCTTGCCACCTAAGCGCAGCATATTGGTGGTGCCGGGGTTGCCTGAGCCATGGAGCCTCGGATCCGGCAAGCCAAAAGCTCGGCCCAGCAAAACAGCTGTGGACAACGAGCCCCAGATATAAGATAAAAGAACAGCAGCAACTTGAAGAGCTATTTGACATAACATGCGCATATAGAAACAGTCTGTAAAGCTTACGTCAAGAAGAGCATCAAAAATTTAAGCTAGGATCGGTCTGACAACTTTAAGAGGATCCTGATTATGCATTCCATGCTGAAGCTACCCAACCTTGGTGAGGCCGCTGCCAGCCACAGCCAAAAGCTTGAAAAACATATCAAGCAGCACTTAAAAGAGAACCACAACTATCTAAGCTTTGCAGCTTTTATGGAGCTAGCTCTTTATGCACCAGGCCTCGGTTATTACAGTGCCGGCAGCCAAAAATTTGGCCAAGCAGGCGACTTTGTAACCGCGGCTGAGATCTCCCCCTTATTTAGCCATTGCTTAGGCCGATATTGGCAACAGTTGTTAGTCGAATTTCAACAAGCGGACATTCTGGAAGTGGGCGGAGGCTCTGGCCGCATGTGCTGCGACTTACTGAAATTTCTAGAACATTCAAAAGCTTTACCGCAGCGCTATTTTATCTTAGATCTGAGCGCCGATTTAAAAGCGCGCCAACGTGAGCTTTTGGCCCGTGAATGCCCAGGCCTTTTGCCCAGGGTGCAGTGGATCGATAAATTTCCACAATCTTTTAAAGGTCTTATTTTAGCTAATGAGCTTTTAGATGCCATGCCGGTACAGTGTTTTTCCTGGCAAGCTGCAAAACTCATGGAATGGGGGGTGAGCCTCAGCGAGGGGCAACTACAATGGCAGCTAAAGCAGCCTTCTTTGAGCTTGGCACAGGCTATCGATGAATTACCCGCCTCTCTTAAAGAAGCTTGGCATCAGGGTTATCGCTCGGAAATCAACTTAAACCTGAAGCCTTGGCTGGGATCTCTAAGCCAAATTTTACACCAAGGTGTGGTATTGCTGATTGATTATGGATTTAACGAAACTGAATATTATCATCCCGATAGACAGGGCGGAACCTTGATGTGCCATTATCGTCACCATGCTCATGGGGATCCCTTTTTTCTCCCAGGCTTACAAGATATCACCAGCCATGTAAATTTTAGCGCCGTGGCAAAAGCGGCTCGAGAATTGGATTTAGAGCTTTTAGGCTATACAACCCAAGCTGATTTTTTATTGGGCTTAGGGCTGGCTGAGGCTTTTTCAGAAGTGCAGCAGGCTACTTGCTCAGATTTTAAGTTGAGCAATCAAATAAACTTGTTAACTTCTCCCGCCGAAATGGGTGAGTTATTCAAAGTGATGGCTTTGGGGAGAGGGGTGTCCCTGCCTTTACCCAGCTTTTTGGCAAACTCGGGACGCCATATGATGCGGCTTTAACCTTTGCACGGATGGATCTACCTCAGTGGCCGTCATTCGATATGGCTTTAACTGTTGCACTGGGTGGAGCTAGGACCCTCGCCCTAGAGCGCGACTTAAGCTGGTGTACTTAGTTTAGGGCTCTAGTTGGCCATTCGACAGGGCTTTAACTTTTGCACCTGATCGAGGGCATGCAGTAAGTCGGTCTCGAGATCTATGGAATACTGTCGGCTGACCGCCAACTGTGCTTCCATAACCACCAAGCGCTTGCTTTGTGCTTCCAGCTGCAAGCGCATATTCATGAGTTGGCATTCTGAATTGCCTGATCTTTCCTGTCCCACAGTTTGATGTCCTTCCCTGTGACCTGTGATGTCATCACAGTAATCTCTATTGAAAAAGGCAGCAAGCATAGAAGGAGCAATTCCCTGTAGGTTATTTGCCCTTACCTACCCTGGCCAATGTCTCACAGGGATCATTTAAGATTTTCGACTTTGGTCAATAGCCAGAACTCGTGCTTGATGCAGTTTTTCCTTAAGATGTTGGCCACTTAAACCCTGGGCCAGCAGTTCTTGAACCTGCACTGCTTTAGCCGCTTGATATGCCTCTCGAAAAATATCGGTTTGCGGATAAGTGGCTGTCTCCAAGCCTAAGCGGCCCTGTGCATCTGCTTCACAAGCTTGCAGAAATTGCTCTAAAACCAAAGGCTTTCTAAAGGCATCTAAGGCTTCCAGAGTCTTCAGGAGGGTAGAGCTTTTAAGCTCAGCCGCCTTATGGCAGTGAGTATGATAACGCGCCACCTTAACAGCCAAATCACGGTATTCATTCGGTAATTTATACTGGCGACAAAAATTTTCAACCAGCTTGGCACTCTCTGCTTCATGCCCTGGATGGCTGGGTAATTTTTCTGCGGGCGTCAGACCTTTGCCCAAGTCATGACATAAAACAGCAAAGCGCAGACAGGGATCCTGACTTTTAGAGGCTATTTTTTCTAAAGCCATCATCACATGCACGCCGGTATCGATTTCAGGATGCCAGCGAGCCGGTTGCGGCACGCCCCATAAGCGGTTGAGCTCGGGCCATAAAATTTCTAAACCACCACAGGCACGCAGAGTTTCAAAAAAAGCCGATGGCCGCTCTTCTTCTAAAGCTTTGCGCATTTCGCGCCAGACTCTTTCAGGAACCAGGGTTGCCAGCTCACCCCCTTTAACCATGTCTTGCATCAAAGTTTGAGTTTCAGTAGCGATGCTAAAGCCCAAGCTGGCAAACCGGGCCATAAATCGAGCAATTCTCAGGATCCGAAGGGGATCTTCCTGAAAAGCCGGAGAAACATGGCGCAAAATCCGATTTTTGATATCTTGCTGGCCGTTAAAAGGATCTATCAGCTTGCCATCTTTATCTTCAGCAATCGCATTGATCGTTAAATCACGCCGCAGCAAATCTTCTTCTAAAGTAACCTCGGGACTAAAATGGCATTCAAAACCATGATAACCGGGTGCTACTTTGCGCTCAGTACGCGCCAAAGCATATTCTTCATGGGTTTCTGGATGTAAAAATACCGGAAAATCTTTGCCGACAGGCTTAAACTTGGCTCCGATTAAATATTCGGGAGTGGCTCCCACGACGACCCAATCAAGTTCAGTCACAGGACGGCCTAAGAGGCGATCGCGTACCGCACCTCCCACCAAATAGGTTTTAAAACTCAACTTTAACTCCTTCTTAAGGGCTCTAGGATGGTATGGGGGCGGTTGTGCCCAGCGACCCCATCTGTTGTATCGTAAGCGACAGCGGGGATCTTAAGTTTTGGCCGCTATTTTTCCTGGATGCCAGCCTGTGCTGGCCCGATCCCTTCTATGATTCATTTCAAGATCCCAAGACCCCTGGAAAAGGCCAATTTTATTTATTAAACAAGGGAAAACCTATGATAACATAGCAAGGATATTGCGAATTTTGTCAATGCCTAAGTCAGTTAATAGGCATATTATTTTATACTGACGTCTGTTGCCCTATAAGCCGGTATTTGTGACTGGGGGGCTATAGTCATAAAGGCTGTTTTCTAACCCGGGTTTAATAACCCTATTCCTAAGGACAGCTTAAAACACAATGAACACCCGTGCCATTGCAGCCCTGGTATTAAAGGAAGTGATCGCCAACGGCCAATCTTTAAGCCAAGCCCTACCCCCGCTTAAAGCCAAATTGCCTCCCAAAGAACAACCTCTGTTACAAGCGATGTGCTTTGGAGTCTTACGTTTTTATCCTCGGTTAAACTTTCTATTATATAAATTACTGCAAAAACCTTTAAAGCCCAAAGACGGTGATATGACGGCTCTTTTATTATTAGGTTTTTACCAACTTTTAGAAATGCGCATGCCCGATTATGCGGCTCTTACCGAAACAGTTGAAACAACCCGTATTTTAAATAAACCCTGGGCCTCAGGTTTGATCAATGCCGTATTGCGCAATTTTTTGCGTCAAAAAGACAGCCTGATAAAACTTGCCTCCGCTAATGAAGCCGCCCAGTTTTTACATCCAAATTGGTTGATTAAAGCGATAAAAAAAGCTTACCCCAGTGATTGGCAGGCTATCCTTGAAGCCAATAACCAACAAGCCCCCCTGGTACTTCGAGTCAATAGCCAAGAAATAAGCCTGGACGCCTATCTTCAGACATTACAAGAGCATGATATTCCGGCCCACCATTTAAAAGGCACAGAAGCGGCAGTTATAATTGAAACCCCTTGCGATGTGCCCAGCTTGCCTGGTTATCAACAAGGTTGGTTTTCGGTTCAAGATGCTGCAGCACAACTTGCGGCAACTTTATTAGATTTAAAACCCGGCCAGCGCGTTCTAGATGCTTGTGCGGCACCTGGGGGTAAAACGGCTCATATTTTAGAATTGCAGCCTAACTTGCAGGAAGTTTGGGCAATCGATATTGCAGCCGAACGCCTAGGGCGCATTCAGGAAAATTTAACGAGGCTCAAGCTTAAAGCGGTTATTAAAAGGGGGGATGCAGCCAAGCCGAGCACCTGGTGGGATGGCCAAGCCTATGATCGCATATTATTAGACGCCCCTTGCTCCGCAACAGGGGTTATTCGGCGCCACCCCGATATTAAAATACTGCGTCTCTCTACCGATATAGGCGCTTTGGCTAACCAACAATTAAAACTTTTGCAGTCGCTCTGGCCCCTACTTAAAAGCGGCGGCTTATTATTGTATGCCACCTGCTCGCTGTTACCTGAAGAAAATCAACAAGTCATTGAAGCTTTCTTAAAAGCTGAACCTCAAGCCGAAATCCGGCCTTTAAGTCTCAGTCAAAGCCAAACTTTGCCCACAGGCATACAAATACGTGTAGGTGAAGCCAATATGGACGGATTTTTTTATAGCCTTATCAGCAAAAAGACTTACTTAGCTCATTAATTTTGATATAATAGCTTGCTTATGAGTGCACTTGTGCGCTATTGGCTTTCGGCTGCTGTCCTTTTTTAAATAGAGAATATGCCCGTATATATAATATAATAAAAGCGACAGCATAAAGATTAAATATTGAAATTAATACAAGGATCCTATATATGTTTGGTACACCTACTTCTACTCCTGCATCTGCTTCAAGTTCCACTTTTTCTACTCCTTCTACTAAATCTCCAAACCCTGATGGCAAGCTCCAGGCTGCATACTTAAGCGTTGAGAGTGGAAGTCCCGGTATTTATTCTACTCCTGCTGATTCCGCGTCAAGCAGTTCTAGCTCTTCTCCTTCTTCGTTGGAAATACCAGAGCCTATCATAGAAAACACTCCCATACATGTATTTATTCAACGACAACGACAAAAGCTGTTGGCTCAAAATACAAACGCAGGAATTCACACAAGCAACGAATTAATTATAGATCTTCCTTTAGCAAAGAAAGGCATCACAGATGAGATGTTATCTTCAATGAATGAAGCGTGGGCTCAAGTTAAAATACAAGCTAAAAACCCCAAATCCCCACCTTTTGCAGCTTCAACTCATGTCAGCTCTCCGCAAACAACTACTATTCCTAAAGAATACCTTAATTTTGCCAAGAATATTCAAGCCGAAAAAGCTGCAGGTAAAAACATTGGTATTTTAGATTTATCTAATAACAAAATCACAAAGGCAGGACCGTTATCATTATTTATTGAAAATTGTCAACCCCAGTATGTATTTTTGGCGGGAAATAAATTAAATAAAGCTGGCGTTGATGGAGTTCTCAGTCGCCATGCAAAGTACCCAAATATTCAAGGCTGGGATCTCTCAAACACCATAACTACAAAAGACCAGCTTCCTGATTTAAAATTCCTGGCTGAGTATGAAGATTTAGAAGCTGTCAGTCTGGCCAAGAATAACTTAGACTGTTGGGCTATTAATAAATTTGGCACGAGTGCCAATAATAAAATGTCTAAGCTTGCTTTTTTAGACTTACATGGCAACCCCATTACTGCTTTAGGCAAAAGCGGCATTTCACAATTTACCCATCTAGAATATTTAAACTTGGAAGGATGTAAATTAGGCTTAGATAACAAAAATATCAATGCATTTTTATCAGATCTAGGCATTCAAGAAAATACTGCTTCAGCTGCCAGCAGTTCCTCTAGCCCTATTGTGACTCGAGACTTACAAAAGCTAGAAGTTTTAATTTTAAGTAACAACCGATTTGGTCGACAAGTTCCAGCTGTTCTGTCTGCTTGTTTCATGCATCCCGCCTTAAAGGTATTGATGATGAACAACACCTTCCAAGATGCCGATGGCATCAGCAGGCCGTCTACTGAATCTGTAAAATCAGCTTTCGGGGTATTGCAGGGTAAAGCGCCAACATCAAAGCTGGGCACTCTGGCCTTAAGTGGCAATAACATCAATGACGATATGGCTATAGCTTTAGCCACAGTCATCGCGGAGCGAGAATTTGCTGCCCTTAATCTAGATCTGACTCATAACGAGTTTGGTAATGAAGGTGCTCAAGCCTTGCTGGATAGCGCAAAAGGTCGCCAAGGCACTTTTACATTTTCTACCGGCAATAACATCCAGGATAAGACGCTGCTTGCTGAAATTCAAGCTAGAGAGCCTTTGCTCCCGGAAACCTCCCCAGAAGAAATGACAGCGCACTCAGAAGGCCCGCTGACAGAAGAGTTCGCACCATTCAATCCGAATCAGCAAAATCTTTTCCCTGAATTAGGAATTCCTGCATTAGGAACAGATGAACCTCAAGAAGATCCTGCAGCCGAAATAGAAAGACTAAAAAAGAAACACATAGAGCTTAATGAAAAATATCAAGAAATCGAAGACTTCGAACAAAAACAGAAAAGGGGACGTGATCTTGATACTGCTGCCTCTACAGCTGGTGATTTGAATAAACCAGCAAGCTATCCTAGCGCAAACCCTGCTTTGCCATCTGCAGGAGGTGGTTATGAACTTAAACATGTCTTTGGAGGCTTCGCCACCGGTGCTGCACTGGCGGCTTTAGCCAGCAAGGCCTTAAAGCCTCATAATGTTTCTTCAACTTCGAATTTAGTCCTACAATTTTCAGAAGAAAAAGAGCGACTGGAACGTGAAAAGGCGGACAATCTGGCTCGTTTTAATCGCGAAAAAACTGAAGCTGATAAGAAAATTGCGGAGCAATTAGCTAAGACTGAAAAAACCCAGAAAGATTTAAAGGCAGCCGAGGATCAGCTTAAAAAGGCGCATAGTGACTTTGACGCTGCGCAAACAACATTCGATGTGACTCATCAAAAAAATGTTGATGCTCTTAAAAAGGCAGAGCAGCGCCAGCGTGATTTAGAAGCAACCAATGAAGAGCTTGCCAAAGAATTTAAGAGTCTGCAAACCACGGCTCAAAAGGCTCAAGCAGACAGTGAACAACTAGCCTTAGAAAAAGCTGCAGTTGATAAGAAACTTGCAGAAAAAACCGCTTTAGTTGAAACAAGCCAGCAAGCTTTAAATTCCACCAAAGATGCACTTGAACAGGCATCTAAAGACGTTGAAGTTGCGAAAGCGGCATTCGACGCCACCAATCAAAAAAGCGTTGAAGCTCTTAAACAGGCAGAGCTGCGCCAACATGATTTAGAAGCAGCCAATGCAGATCTTGCCAGCCAGTTTAAGAGTCTGCAAACCACGGCTCAAAAGTTTCAAAATGAAAGTGAACGTCTAGCCATTGAAAAAGCTGCCGTTGATAAGAAACTTACAGAACAAGCGGCTTTAGTTGAAAAAAGCCAGCAAGCTTTAAACCCACCCAAAGGTGAACTTGAAACAGCAATCCTCGAAGTTAACGCTGCAAAAAAAGAGCTGAACTCTACGCAAACAGCTCTTGAAGAATCCAAGGCTAAGCTGGCTGACATGGAACTAGCCAAAACAAAACTTAAAACCCAATTGAGTGATCAGCAAGTAGAGGCTCAAAAAGTTCAAAAAAAGAAAGAGCAACTGGAACGTGAAAAAATTGAACAAGATAAAAAACTTGTTGATGCTGCTCAGAAATTGACAGCACAACAAGAGAAGACTGAAGAAAACCTACAAGCCTTAAAAAGAGCCCAGGCTTTAGTTAAACAGATGCCCGGACTTGAAGAGAGCCTTAAAAAATCCTCCAGCGAAACTGAGGACGCGAAACGAGCACTTGAATCTATTCAAGAAGATCTTGAGACATTAAAAGATCGCCAACGCAAATTGGCAGCAGACAATACAGAACTTGCTAGAAAATTTAGTACTGAGCAAAAAGCAGCTCAACAAGCTCAAGCAGACAGTGAACTTTTAGCGAAGGAAAAAGCTGACGTTGATAAGAAACTCACCGAACAAAAGGATTTAGTTGAAACAACCCAGAAAGCTCTAGACGCAGCCCAGGCCGAGCTTAAAGCAGCGAAGGGCACAGTGACAATAGCATTCGACCCTAAAGCTCTTGAAGAAGCAAAGCAGCGCCAACGTGATTTAGAAGCAACCAACGCAGCACTTAAAGAACAATTGAATGATCAGAAAATGGCAGTTCAACAAGCTCAAGCAAAAAGTGAAAGTCTAGCGCAGGAAAAAGCTGAAGCTGATACGAAACTTCTGGCACAAAAGGCTGTAGTTGAAACAACCCAACGGGATTTAAATACAACCCAAGATGAGCTTGAAAAAGCATCCAGCAAAGTTAAATCTGCACAGGCAACCCTTGACTCTACCCAAAAAGCCCTTGAAAAAGCAGAGGTTCGCCTGGGTGAATTGGGATCTGCCAACACAGAACTTGATAATAAATTTAAAAAAGCGGCTCAACAAGCTCAAGAAGCCTTGAATCAAAAAGCTAAACTCGAGCAAGCATTGCAGATTGCTAATAAATCACTTGAAGAACAGATCGCTGCTAAAGCTCTTGCTGCTGAGCAAGCGTTACAAGCTAAAGCAGCGGCTGAGCACCAATTGAAAACCGCAGCAGATCATGTTAAAGAGTTAAATGATGAAAGACAAAAGCTGCAACAGGAATTGTCGACACAAAGAGAAGCTGCGTTAAAAACGAAAAATGAAAAGGAAGATCTAGAAAAAGATTTAAAACTTCAAGAAGAAAAGTTGCGAACTGAAATTTCAGACCTTAACGACAGTCTCGAAAAAGAGCGAACAGACGTTAATAAGTTGACGCAAGAAGTAAAGGAACAGTCGGAGCTTGCTAAAAACTTAAAGACGGAGATCGATGTGCTTAATAAGCAAGTTACAGCTAATAAATCAGTGCTTGAAACTGCACAAAAAGAAACGGCAACGGCTAAGACTCATGTAGAGGAACTAAAGGAACAGCTACTAAAAGAACAGGCTGAATTCAATAAATATGAAGAAAAATTGATCACAGCAGCGGATGAAAGAATTAAAGAGGCTCAAGAGAAGATCCAAACAGAACTTAAAGCGAAAAGAGAAGTTGAACTGAAGCTTGAAGCTGCACTCAATTCAAGTAAGCGTATCCAACAAGCAAAAAATGAAGGGGCAACCGCTGCTGCAGCGAACACTTCTACTAGCTTGCCTTTTAGTAGCAATATGCCAACAAAACCCGCTCCCAAGCAGCTAGTGGCTAGAGTCATTCCAGCCAATAGAGGGATTATGACAGAGGCTCAACGTGCTGCATTGCGTGCGAGATTATAAAAATGGTTATTTAGTTAAATTTATTAATGTATTGAATTACCCAATGTCTGGGGCCAGAAATGGCCCCTTTTTTTCACTTTTTTATTTATTATATAAGGGTTAAATTATTTTCAAATTTCCCTAATTTAGCAAACCCTCAGTATTTCTTTGGATTAACACAGATCAATACGGAATATTATTTTAATCAACAATTGAACAAATTCAAATAAGGTTATCAGTGTTTCCTTGGGCACCACTTATATGGACTTCATTGCTGTATGTCTGATAATGGTGATTATCCTATTTATGACTTAAAGCTCTTAATGGGTCATTATCTTAATATTCCAGTCCATGCCTAAATTCTTTACCCAACTCCCTGTCTGTTTTTACATTGGGATTACCAGCAAAGTACAATTGATATGTATGAGGAAATTGATGCTTCAAATCAGCCAATAAAGCACCTTTTCGGCCTATTATAAATTTGCCGGCTTTTTCTTGGTATTCTTCTGTTAATTTAGAGCTTTGAATAAGGTTTTCTTGGCTATTCAGTTCAGAAATAAGCTCAATGATTTCTTCCGGCTTAAGGGACTCTTCTGATGAATAGTTTAATAAAGTATTAAGCAAACCACTGGGAATTTCAGCCATCAATTTTTCCGCATCAAAAACTTTTGTGAAAGAGAGCGGCACTCTGGCAAGGTAGGCGACCAGTTTTTGGCTGAATTTTCGGTATTCATTTAAATATAAATGGGGCTGTTTTATTTGTGCGAGCTTTTTGCCATGGTATAAGACATTGCGCAATTGAGAGGCATGCGAGCAGCAAAATTCAGGGGCATTTAAATTTTTAAGCCTCTCCATCACATCGCATACTTCATACAATAAAGCATAGATTAAAATCCCCGCCTCATCCTCCTTCGCATCTTGTAGGGTTGTTAAGCAGCGGGACAGCTCGGAAAACAGCCGACCTTCAAAAGCTTTTTGGGCATAATTCTGATGAGAAAAATAATAGAGGCCACTTGAGCTTACCGCAGAGCTGGCGCTGGTCCTGACTGCCGATGGCGCTTGAAGCAGGACTCTTAACTTTTCATCCGAAAGCAACAGGTGCTCAGCTTGGATTGCTAGAGAGACTGCCTCAAATGGCTCTGGGCTTTCTTGGCTTTCAACCTCCTCTTGCTTTTCTTCCAACACGGGTGGAAGAGATTTTTGGGCTGCCTCAGAACGGGCATACTCAGACTCAGCGGCTTGAATATATTCTAAATAAGCCGGTATAGTGACCGTCTCGCTTAAATTACCGCTGGTATCGACAGGATGCTGGTACCGATAGTGCCCGGCAAATCTTTCAAAATCTTTATTTTTACTCTGAAAGCCATCCAGACTAAGTCTAAGCTCACTTATCATTTTTTGAATGTTTTCCAGTGCCTGCTTCATTTCTGCTAATAAGGCTTGACCCGAGGCTTCATCCAGCAAGATATCGCCATTTTCAAAGTCATCCGCTTGATAAGCGGCAATTGCTTTATTTAAGTTATTCCGTTTAATGTACCACTCGTGAAAGGCTAAATAATGATCTAAATACTGGATTCGGTTTCCCTGCAGTGCCTGCTCATGATCACGGAACTTATTTTTAAGGCTGGTAAAGAAGTTAAAAAAACCAGCATTCTTTTTTAACCCTGAGCTATTTCCCGCACCTGAGCTTAAATCGTGATGAATTTGGTTGGCTTCATTCCAAGCTCGATAGACTTGAGGCGCAGTATCTCTTAAAAGTTTACGGAGCTCCTCGTCGGCTTTGGTAAACTGCTCAGTAATTTCTAATCTGCGGTTTTTCAAAGCCATCACCGCTTCAATTTTGAGCCTTTTTTGCTGGGTCGAGTAGGCTTTTTGAAACACCGCAATAAGACTGGGGTAAGCTTGCCAACCCTGATTGGGCAGCAAAATACCGGAGAGCTTTAATAAGGCCGCCTGCTCCATCTTTAGTTGGCCAATTTTTGCTTTACCAGCACCCACCAGCTGATTCATAAAATCAGCTGATAACCGAAACTGATAAAAGCCATCATTGGGCGAACCTACTACTTCAATGCCCAGCACAGAAAGCTTGTTAGCCAGTCCATCGCAATAGTACTTTGCAATGTTGTTGTACTGATTTAAAACCTCTAAATACTTGTGGGCCTGGCCATTGGTTGCTTCGTACTCACTCGCCGTTTGAAAACATCTTTTGGCTTGGTTGAAATTAGCAGGAGTGCCAATCCCATAGAGATAACATTGGCCTAGCCCTAACCAGCCTTGAGGCTCGGTAGGCGCAGCAGCTTTAAAGAGTCGACAAATGCTTGCTTCAATATGGGCATCCATTTTTAATTTTAATGTCATCCATAAAACCTGAGCGCGTTGTGCTAAAGAAAAATCGCTGAATTTCTTATTTTGGATGAATGCTTGATAAACCGCCATGGCCTTATGAAATTGCGCCTTTTCTTCATACAGCCGAGCACAGGCTAACTTGGCATCTAATATCCCCGCATCGGCTGCTTTAAGATAAAGTAATAAAGCTTGGGCCTTATCTAGTGGACAGCCGATGCCTTTCTCATGGCAGTAAGCCAACCCATATCCAGAATATTTCTCATTGGGGTGCTGTTGGAAAGCCTCGAAGACTTGCAGCTTTGCCGCTTCGCTGGTTATTTTAGCAATAAGCTCAGGATGCTTGTCGAGAATAGTTCGCCCTTCAGAATTGCCGGTTAACAAAAAAAGCGGGGAGTATCCTGCATATGCTCCACTGTCAATAACCTGATTTAAGCCTTCCTGGGTTATCTGAGCGATAAGCTCAGGATGATTGCCGAGTAAGCTCAGCCCTTCAGGTTTGCCGGTTAGCCAAAAAAGCGGGGAGAGCCCTGTATAGGCTCCACTTGTCACAATCTGATTTAAGCCTTCCTGGGTTATCTGAGCGATAAGTTCAGGATGCTTGCCGAGTAGGCTTAGCCCTGTAATAGTGGCGGTTAACCAAAAAAGCGGGGAATGCCCTGCATCTTCTCCACTTGTCACAATCTGATTTAAGCTAGCCTTGGTTATTTTAGCGATAAGCTCAGGATGCTTGTCGAGAATAGCTGGCCCTTCAGGAGTGGCGGTTAACCAATAAAGCGGGGACTGTCCTGCATATTCTCCACTTATCACAATCTGATTTAAGCTAGCCTTGGTTATCTGAGCGATAAGCTCAGGATGATTGCCGAGTAGGCTCAGCCCTTCAGGTTTGCCGGTTAGCCAAAAAAGCGGGGATTTCCCTGCATGTTCTCCACTTGTCACAATCTGATTTAAGCCAGCCTTGGTTATCTGAGCGATAAGCTCAGGATGCTTGTCGAGTAGGCTCAGCCCTTTAGAATTGGTGGTTAACCAAAAAAGCGGGGAGTATCCTGCATGTTCTCCACTTGTCACAATTTCATTTAAGCTTTCCTGGGTTATCTGAGCGATAAGCCAAGGATGCTTGTCGAGTAGGCTTAGCCCTGTAATAGTGGCGGTTAACCAATAAAGCGGGGAGAGCCCTGCATCTTCTCCACTTTGCATAACCCGGTTTAAGCCAGCTTCAGTTATTTTAGCGATAAGCTCAGGATGCTTGTCGAGAAAAGCTGGCCCTTCAGGAGTGGCGGTTAACCCATAAAGCGGGGACGGCTCTGCATCTTCTCCACTTTGCATAACCCGGTTTAAGCCAGCTTCAGTTATTTTAGCGATAAGCTCAGGATGCTTGTCGAGAAAAGCTCGCCCTTTAGGAGTGCCCGTTAACCCATAAAGAGGGGATAGTTCTGCATATGCCCCACTTTGAATAACCTGATTTAAGCCTTCCTGGGTTATCTGAGCGATAAGCTCAGGATGCTTGTCGAGTAGGCTCAGCCCTTTAGGATTGGCGGTTAACCAATAAAGCGGAGATTTTCCTGCATGTTCTCCACTTGTCACGATCTGATTTAAGCTTTCCTTTGTTATTTTAGCGATAAGCTCAGGGCTAAATCGAGATCCCCCCTCTTCTAAGAGGATTAAAGCCAGTAATAGCGGTTGGCTAATTCCTTGATCAGAAGCAAGCTCTAAATTGATTTCGTCGTCAAAAATTTGATTTAATAAGTTGCTTTCATATGTGGAAAGAAAATTGCATAACTCTTTATTGTTCATTATTTGGAATAGGGGTGAGAGTTCTACATGTTTAAGGCGATAGTCAGGAGACTTGGCTTGCCAGTCTTTAAAATTTTGCTTTAATTGCTGCATGCGCTCTTGCAGAGAAAGAGAAAGTGTCAAGCTTGAAGAAGATGGCTGAGCTAGCATAAAAGTCCTTATAATTTTGAGGAAAATAAAAATTTTCAATAATGGCTTAAATTGGCCGAAACTATAACAAATAGCTATAAAATTAGCAAATAATCTTAGTTGTTTTACAGATGCCCGATCGGGTGAGAACAATATGTTTGGATAAATATCCACTCATAAAAGGCGGTAGAGCAATTTTTGGATAGCGCTTTTTCCGCCGGCTTTTTAAATGCTGCTATAGTTTTAACTCGCGTCCTTTTTTACTATCAATAAATGGGTAAATGGGTAAATGGGTAAATGGGTAAATGGGTAAATGGGTAAATGGGTAAATGGGTAAATGGGTAAATGATTTCATGGTTCAGCAAGGTTTTCCCGATTTTAGCCCGCAAGCGGCCTGCAATTTGTTCAGAAGACCCCCTTGTTTTAAATAATCCATTACGTAGAGCTCTTCATCAGCGCATTTGAAGCGAGTTGTGCTTTGCTGTGCCCAGCAATCATTAAGTGGCCTAAAAATACATGCTTGCTTAAATTCAGCTGCTTAAAGGCTTTAGGCATTCTGATCTCTTCTTTTTATTAAATTAACCAACCTGTTTTAATGCCACCTTGTATCTCATTCTAGAACTTACTCTTTGCCTTCTTTTTATTATGCACCCTTGTACCTTTGCTTGCTTAAGAAACACTCCAATTAACTAATAATAAAAATACCAACCATGCCTCTAACAATACATGATTATAAAGTTATTTTTTTATATTAAATTTGTTTTTTGAGTTGCAATGAGTATGTCTGCAACCTTATCTTTTTCACTTTCGATTATTGCAATTCAGGACGGGTCCATATCTGTCTGATAATGGTGATTATCCTATTTATGACTTAAAGCTCTTAATGGGTTATTATTATCCCAGTCCATGCCTAAATTCTTTACCCAATTCCCTGTCTGTTTTTACATTGGGATTATCAGCAAAGTACAATTGATAGGCATGGGGAAATTGATGCTTCAAATCAGCCAATAAAGCCCCTTTTCGGCCTATTATAAATTTGCCAGCTTTTGCTT
>Ga0302225_10000669_pt1 | contig 24201 bp, 24 predicted proteins | sample II_Palsa_E3_2_FD_193515 | JGI IMG/M metagenome (GOLD analysis project Ga0302225, IMG submission 193515) | Peat permafrost microbial communities from Stordalen Mire near Abisko, Sweden - II_Palsa_E3_2 | ecosystem: Environmental > Terrestrial > Soil > Palsa > Peat permafrost | place: Sweden...
GTTTTCCGGGTCGTAGGTGGCGTCGGCGTCGATGCTCGGCTCGACGCCCTCGGGCAGAGCATGCGCGGCGAACGTGGCCAGGGCGATCTCGGCGATCGTCACGCCCTTGTCCGGGTCGCCGCGAACGGCCCAGCGTCCCGGTGTCCACTCCAGGTCCGCTGCTGAGACCTCGAGCATGCCCGCGGCGATGACCCGGGCCTTATCGATGACCTTGTCGCAGGCCATGACCAGCGCCATGCCGCCCACGGCCAGCGACCGGGAGCCGTAGGTGTCCATGCCCCTGGGCGATACTTGGGTGTCGCCGTGCAGGACCCGGATGTCCTCGAACGGGACGCCGAGCTGGTCGGCCACGATCTGGCTCCACGCCGTCTCGTGCCCCTGGCCGTGTGCGCTGGAGCCGGTGACGACCTCGACCTTGCCCGTCGGGAGCATCCTGATCGACGCCTGCTCCCAGCCACCCGCGCCGTAGGCGAGCGAGCCGAGCACACGGGAGGGGGCCAGGCCGCACATCTCGGTGAAGGTCGACACACCCAGGCCCAGTTGGACCGGGTCGCCGCTGGTGCGGCGCTGCTGCTGCTCGCGGCGCAGGGCGTCATAGTCGAACAGGCCCTTTGCCTTGGCCGTGGCCGCCTCGTAGTTGCCCGAGTCGTAGGTCAGGCCGGCCACGGTGGTGTACGGGAACTCCTCGTGCTTGATCCAGTTCCGCTCCCGCACCTCGAGCGGGTCGAGGCCCAGTTCGGTGGCGAGCTCGTCCATGAGCCGCTCGATGGCGAAAGTCGCCTCGGGGCGGCCGGCGCCGCGGTAGGCGTCGGTGGGCATCTTGGTGGTGAAGACTCCCCGGCAGCGGAACGAGTAGGCGGCCATCTTGTAGATACCGGGGAACATGAAGGCGCCGAGTACCGGCACCCCGGGGGTGACCAGCATGAGGTAGGCCCCCATGTCGGCGAGCAGGTCGACCTCCAGGCCGCGGATCCGGCCATCGCTGTCGGCGGCGATCCTGAGCTGCTGCCACTGGTCCCGGCCGTGGTGCACGGTAAGATTGCCTTCACTGCGGGACTCGGTCCACTTGACCGGCCGGCCGAGCTTGCGGGCGATCAGGACGGCCAGCACTTCCTCGGCCGTCACCTGCAGCTTGGAGCCGAATCCGCCGCCTACGTCGGGGGCGATGACGCGGAGGTTCTGCTCAGGTATCCCGGTCACCATGGCCAGCATGACCCGCAGCACGTGCGGGATCTGGGTGGCTGACCAGAGGGTGAACTCCCCGCCCACGCAGGAGGCGACCACCGCGCGCGGCTCCATCGCCGCCGGGATCAGCCGCTGCTGGCGGTAGGTGCGCTCCAGCACGATGGGTGCGTCGTGGAAGGCGGTGTCCATGTCGCCCTGGGTGAACAGGAAGTCGTAGCTCAGGTTGCCCGCCTCGTGCACCTTGGGGGAGCCGTCCTCCAGAGCGGTCCGCATGTCGAGCACCGGCGGCAGCGGCTCGTAGTCGACCTCGATAGCGTTCAGCGCGTCGGTGGCGGCGTAGCGGTCGCGGGCCACCACGCACGCCACAGCCTCTCCGACGTAGCGCACCTCGTCGGTGGCCATCGGCGGGTGATTGGGGATCACGATGTCCGGCGTGACCGGCCACGCGCACGGCAGGCTCCCCTGCTCGGCCGCGAAGTCCGCGCCGGAGTAGGCCGCGATGACCCCGGGCTCGGTCAATGCCGCGCTGACATCCATGGAGGTGATGCGCGCGTGCGCGAAGGGGCTGCGCACGAACGCTATGTGCAGCATCCCGGGCAACTTGATGTTGTCGGTCCAGTTGGTCTGGCCGGTGATGAGGCGCTCGTCCTCCTTCCGGAGGCGTGCCTTGCCCAGTTCCGCATCCGGCGCCGGGGAGATCTCGGTCTGCGCGGTCATTCGCTTACTCCTGCCTCGGCGGCGCGCCGCACGGCGCGGACGATGTTCTCATAGCCGGTGCAGCGGCACAGGTTGCCTTCCAGTCCCTCGCGGATCTCAGTGTCGCTGGGGTGCGGGTTCTCCCGGAGCAGGTCCGCGGCCGCCATGATCATGCCCGGCGTGCAGTACCCGCACTGCAGCGCGTGCTCTTCGTGAAAGGCGCGCTGCAGCGGATGCAGGCTGCCGTTCGCCATGCCCTCAATGGTCGTGATGTTCGCGCCATCTGCCTGCACGGCGAGCACCGCGCAGCTCTTGACCGACTGGCCGTCCATCAGCACGGTGCATGCGCCGCAGTTGGACGTGTCGCATCCGACGGGCGTACCGGTCTTCCCGACGACTTCCCTCAGGTAGTGCACCAGCAGCATCCGGGGTTCGACGTGATCGGCATACTTCACGCCGTCGACGGTGACGGTGATCTCTGTCATTCGCTCTCCTCCACTTAGGAACAGGAGGTGTTCCTGGTGCAAACCTAGTAGTACTTTGTTAGGTTCCGGCGAGGGCTGCGGCGAGGCGGTCCAATGTTAAGGGCTGGCAGCACAGGGGGCAGGCGCCGAGGATGAGGGCGAGCACGATCTGCAGTTCGTGCAGTGCCTGGTAGAGGGTCATCCCGGCGCAGGAACTTTTGGGTCGGTCCTGATCATGGTGCAGAAGGCCTGGGCAAGGACGGCCAGGGTGACGTGGCGGTGCCAGCCGGTGAACGAGCGGCCCTCGAAGTGGTCCAGGCCGAGGCCGTGCTTGAGCTCGCGGTAGTCGTGCTCGATCCGCCAGCGGATCTTGGCTAGCCGGATGAGCTCAGCGATCGGGGTGCCTGGCGGGAGGGTCGACAGCCAGTAGTCCGTGGGCTCATCGGCGTGCGGGGGCCATTCGGCCAGCAGCCAGCAGTCCGGGAGGCTGCCGTCGGGCGCGCGGGGGATGTCCCGGTTGGCGGGGCGGACCCGGATGGCCAGGAACTGGCTGGTCATCGAGGCGGTGGGGTTGCCTTTGGTGACCTTGGTGCCGTGCCGCCAGGTCACTGGGCGGGCCTCATCGGCGTGGGTGATTGCGAGCTGGCGCAGGTTCGCCGGCGGCCCGGGATAGGCGGCCCTGGGCGGGCGGCCGGGCCCGCCGCGCCGGTGCCGTGTCACCGGCTCCGCGTCGCCTGCATAGGCGCTGGTGGTGCCCTTGACGGCCAGCACGTACGGCCAGCCCTGGTCCTGCAGTTCCAGCCGGAAGGCGGTGCTGTCGCCGTAGCCCGCATCGGCCACCGCCACCGGCCGGGCACCGCCAGCGCCGGTGATCTGCTCCAGCAGGCCCCACCCGCCGTCCCCGGTCATCTCCCCGATCATCTCCAGGGCCAGCCGCCACTTCTCCACGTGCCGCACGTCATCGGGGATGCCGGCCCGCTCGCGGCGGCGCCGGGCGCGGGCCGCCTGGGCAGGATCATCCAGCGCGGTATCGTCCCAGCTTTCCGGGCAGAACAGCCGCCAGTCCGCAGCGCACGAAGCACCCTCGTTCACCAGATGCACGCTCGCCCCGATCTGGCAGTTGCCGACCTTGCCCAGCGTGCCGGAGTACTGCCGGGCCACACACGGCGAGGCGGTCCCGTCCTTGGCGAACCCGGTGTCATCGATCACCAGCGCCTCCACCGGCTGACGGGCCGCGAAATCCCGCGCCACGTTCCGCCGCACCGCCGCGTAATCCCAGGTCGAGGACGTGATGAACTGCTGCAGCCGCTGATGGTCCACCCCCAGCCGCGCCGCTATCGGCTGCATCGACTTACGCTGCCCAGCCGTCAGCAGCCCGCGCACATACAGCTCACCGGCCGCCCGCTGATCCTTACGCGCCAGCCCGCCGAGCATCTCCGCGGCGAAGCCCACCAGCCGGGGCCGGAGCTGCGCCATCTCCTGAGGGGTCATCCCGGCATGACACTACAAAGACCGGCGGCAATTCAGGCAAATGACCTAACAAAGTACTACTAGGACCGCGCACCGCGCCGCACCAGTACCAGGCTGTGTACCATTTTTAGAAAAGGCCGAAGAAAAGCCTGTTCACGTGCTGTGCGCCGGGGAAGGCGGGGATGCCGGGAGGGGCGGGCCGGGCGGATGTGAGCGGCCGACCGGGTCAGGCCGTCAGCGTCGGGTGCGGGGCCTCCGGGCCCTGGGGGAACACGACCAGCCGCTCACCGAGCCGCCGCCGCAGCCGGTGGATCGGGTCCAGATGCAGCCCCCGGGCCAGCACGGAGCCGGGCCGCCGGCCCGTGGCCAGGACCACCTTGGCGTAGTCCTGACTGCGGGTCTCGGCCCGGACCATCTTCAGCAGGTCGTCATCATCGCTGATGATGCCCTCGGCCTGGCAGCCGAGGGCTTTCAAGTGCTTGACGGCCAGGTTCATCCGGTGCTCGGCCGCCGCGCTGATTTTATGATCGGGCCGGGGCGCCACCGGGAACTTGCCCGCCCTGGCGCCCAGCACAAGCTCCATGGACGGCAGCTTGGCCGAACTGGTGTCGACCAGCGACAGCACTGTGACTTTGCAATGTTCCCGCTCCTGCTGGGCGAGGAAGTAGTTGATCGGCTCGAGATCGAACTCTTCGTCGGCGGCGAGCAGGTCCATATCGAGGACCAGCAGATAATGGCGCACCACCATCACTTCCCTGCGGCTGACGGAAGCTTGATGGAGGCCATACCCACTGCCCTGGCCTGAAACCTTCAGAACACCTTGAGCGCCTCGCGCCGCGGGCGGCGGCCGCTAATCGAGACCGAGCGGACCAGGGTGATCTGCCGGGACCGCGGCGGGATTCTCGGCCGCCACATCCGGGCCGCTGAGGTCACCGGGGTCAGCGGCCCCGTCGGCGTCGTCGCCGAGGATGTCGGTCGGCTCGATCCGCATCAGGTCGTCCCGCCCCCAGCTCCGGTGCGGGTCGGCCGCCAGCCGGTGCGCGTGCCGGAGCCGGGCGCGGTCCAGTTCGTTACGGACGCTGCGCGCGTTGGCGAACCGCGGCTCGTCCATCCGGCGCTTCAGGTAGCCGCTCAGTACTGCCTCCGCTTCGGCGGACAGGTAGTAACTGGACTGCTCCAGCATCACCTGTCCGATCAGCATCAGCTCACCGAGCTCGTAGTCGGCGAAGTCGAGGTGGTGAGCGATCCGGGAGCGCATCCCGGGATTGGAGCCGAAGAACTCATCCATCCGGTCCTTGTAGCCGGCCAGGATCACCACGAGCTTGTCGCGCTCGTTCTCCATGACCTGGAGCAGGATGCCGATCGCCTCCTGCCCGAAGTCCCGGGAGTCTGCGATGTTGAACAGGTAGTACGCCTCGTCGATGAACAGCACCCCGCCCATGGCCTGTTCCAGCACCCGCTTCGTCCGCGGCGCGGTCTGCCCGACGTATTCGCCCACGAGGTCGTTGCGCATGGCGTGCACCAGGTGTCCCCGCTCCAGGTAACCCAGCCGGTGCAGCATGTCGGCCATCCGCAGCGCCACCGTGGTCTTGCCGGTACCCGGTGCCCCGGTGAAGCACATATGCAGGTTCGGCCGGGGCGCCTGCAGGCCGAACCGCTGCCGGGCCCGGTCCACCAGGAGCAGCGCGGCGATCTCCAGAATGTGCTGCTTCACCGGCACCAGGCCGATCAGTTCGCGGTCCAGGGCCGCCAGGATATCGTCGATCCCCGCCGCCCTGCGCTCCTCGGCCAGCGTGATGGTGGCGTCGGCGCCCAGCTCACCACGCTGGCGATCGCTGAGCGGAGCCAGCCCCGGGCCGGCCGGCGACCTGCGGAACCTCGACGTTTTCCCGGGACCAGGCGGCCGCCGTCCGGACGGCGAGTTCACCACGGTCAGGGTTTCCCGGCAGCTGAGATGACGGCCTCCATGCACCGATTATCACGGATCCGCTCGGTAAGTGGGGGCGAGGCCCTTTCCGGCCTGCGGCTATTCGGCCTCACGGCGCATGATCAGCGGCGGCCAGGGCGGCCTGTGAGACGGCCGCGGAGGTAGCCGGTGACCGCTCTGCCCTCGCTGCTGCGGAACCAGCGGGCGTGGCCCAGCAGGTAGCCGTCGTACGCCAGGTCCCCGAGGCCGGGTGAGATCACCACATCAGCGAAGTACTCGATCTCGGACAGCGCGTACTCCACGTGCACGACGGGCAGCACCTCGGCGAGGGCGGTGGCCTCAGCCGGGCTGAGCGGCCGTACGCTCTCGTACCCGTCGAGCAGGGCGCCGATCGCGTCCAGGTCGGCGTCGGCCCGGCCCGATTCGGCCAGGTCGAGCCAGCCGACCGTGCTCCGTTCCAGCGCCGTGGCCAGGTCGTGCACCGCGAAGGTGCGGTTCGCCAGGCCGAAGTCGACGACCTGGGCCACCTTGGCCTCGGCGGACGCCGACGTCCAGGTGAGGTTCGAGGGATGCCAGTCACCATGGCCCCACTGCCGGGGGAGCGCCCGGAGCAACGGCGCGGCCCGGCCGATCAGCGGGGCCAGCTGCCGTGTCACGTCTTCGCGCCAGGAACGTCCACGCAGATCGCGGCCCAGCCCGGGACGCCGGGCCAGCATCGCGCCGATCGCAGCGACCGGATCGTCGGCCGTGACGACCTCACAGGTGCTGACCAGGACCGCCTGCGGGCGGGCCGGAGCCGGGAAATCCGCGGCCGCCAGGTGCAGCCGGGCCAGGGCCGCCCCGGCCGCCCGGGCGTGCCCCAGGGACCGGAACGGCGACCAGGACACCGCATCCCGGTACAGGTCGAGGCCCACGGCGACGTCGTGCACCTCATAGACGTAGCCGCCGTAGCGCACGGCTGAGTCACCGGCGGGGGTACGCCAGACGGCGGGAACCGGCACCGAGTGATCCCGTAGGTAGCTAAGGAAAGCATGCTCGGCGGTGAGCTGGCGGGCACTGCGAACTCTCGGGTCGTGCCGCTTCACGAAGACCTCACCCCCCGTCCCGCCGGGCCCGCCAGGACGCCGGATCAGCCCGGCCGCCGACATCGGCCGGGGGCTGCGCCAGCTGACGGCCGCACGCCCGGCGGTGTCGGCGCCTCCCGGCCGCCGATAGCGGGCGAGGACCGCGGTGACCTCCTCGGCAGTGAGCGGGCTCCAGTCCGGAGCGGCCAGTTCTTTGCCCATGCCGTGCACCAGCCCGGTGAGCTCCGTGGACCCGGCGGCCCCCGCGAGCCCCGCACCGGACCCGGGACCGTCCCGCCCGGCGCGCCCGGTGCCCCCGGCCTCCTGTCTGGCCCCGGTCGTGCTCACCCGGTGCCGGCCTGCTGGCCCGGGCCGCGCCGGGTGCCGAGGTGCTGGGCGAGCGCGCCGAGCGGGAAGCCGAGCAGGGTGGCCGCCGCGGCGACAGCGAAGGACAAGATTGATGCGGACATCCAGCTGGCGGGGGTGAAGCCGATCAGGTGACCCAGCCGGGTCCACATCGAAACCCACCAGGAGATGTAACCCGGGTTGATGAGCTGGTAGGTGACGAACCCGGCCGCCCAGGGCAGCAGCATCAGCCACCGGGCCGGCGCCTGCGCCGAAAGGTCCCAGCGGCCCCGGGACAGCAGGAAGAAGTCCACCGCCAGCACCCCGAACATCGGCACGAACACCGAACCGAGCAGGTCGAGGAAGTTCTCGTAATCCGCGATGTTCAGGAACAGCGCCAGCACGGTCGCGAGCCCCGTGATCAGCCCCGCGATGATGCGGCGATCCCAGAGCGGCCGCAGATTCTGGGTCGAGACCGCGGTCGAGTACACGTCGGCGAAGGACTGGTCCAGTTCACGGGCGGCCAGGACCGCGAATGCCACCGTCCCGAGCGGCAGCGCGATGAAGGCCCCGTAGATGTCGTTCGGGCTGCGGGCCACGGTGACCAGGGCGAGCAGGCCGATGACGTAGCACAGGATCTGGGTGATACTGTAGCCGATCATCGCGGCCGAAAAGGCCGAACGTTCCGACCGGGCGTGCCGCATGTAGTCCGCGGCCATCGGCGCGAACGAGATCGCCACCGCGACCACGGTATCGGTGGCGGCCCAGTATCCCGACCAGGTGCCGTGGTTGAACGCGGGAAGCGGATGGCGGGCCAGCTGGACCAGCAGGTACAGCAGGACGACGAACACCGCCGCGGTGGCGTACCGGCGCAGCACGCGGATCGCGCCCAGCGGATGGATCGCGAATATGCCGGTGATCGCCCCGCCGATGAGCACGTAGCCCCACTTTGGCAGGGCCGGGGCCACGATGTGCGCGGCGGTCGCGATCGTGACCAGCTCGAAGATGCTCCAGCCGAGCAGCTGCAGCATGTTGATGGCCGTGGGCAGATAGGACAGCCCGGCGCCGAACAGGCCGCGCAGCAGCACCATGGCCGGGGCTCCGGTCCGGGTGCCCGGGATGCCGGACACGGCCACCCCCAGCGTGCCCAGCAACGTGCCGACCACGATCGCGCAGAACCCAGCGGCCAGCGACAGCCGCGCGGTGCCCGTGCCTCCCGGCTGGAGGACGAACAGCGCACCGGTGAAGCCCAGCAGGCTCACGCCCAGGTTGCCCCATAGGCCGAGCTGATCGAGGAAGCTGAGCGCCCGGGGTACCGGCTCGGCGAGGGTGAGGGGCGCTTCGGACTTGCGGTCTCCCGGTACGGTGGTGAATTCGGCGGTCCCGGAGGCTGGTGTAATCGCTGCGGTCACGACTTTCTCCCTACGCCGGCATTACCCGGTCAGGTTCGAACGGTCGGTGGCGCGCGTGGCCCGCAGGGGGGCAGCCACCCTCTCAGCCCGGTCAGCCCGAGCTCCCGTGTGGATATTTACCCCAATCGTACGCCGTGTCCTGGCCGCAGGTTCACAGCAGTACCCGTGGTCAGGCACACTCAAGGTATGCCTGAGCTGCCCGAAGTCGAGGCGCTCGCCGATTTTCTCCGCGAGCGGGCCAGCGGTCACGCCGTGGCCCACGCCTACCCGGCGGCGATCTCGGTGCTGAAGACCTACGATCCGCCGCCTACGGCCCTGACCGGGCTGGTCATCGGTGAGGTGAGCAGGCACGGGAAGTTCCTTGACCTGTTCCTGGCCGCGCCGGGCGACAGCAGTGGCGCCCCGCTGCACCTGGTCGTCCACCTGGCGCGGGCCGGCTGGCTGCGCTGGCGCGAGGACATCCCGCCGCAGCCGCCCAAGCCGGGCAAGGGGCCGCTCGCGTTCCGGGTGATCCTGGACGACGGTTCCGGCTTCGACCTGACCGAGCAGGGCACCCAGAAGCGGCTCGCCGTCTACCTGGTCCGGGACCCGATGGACGTCCCCGGGGTCGCTTCCCTCGGCCCCGACCCGCTGGATTCCTCCTTTACGGCGGAGACGCTGGCGGCCCTGCTGGCCGGCCGGCGAATGCAGATCAAGGGCGTCCTCCGCGACCAGCACATCATCGCGGGCATCGGCAACGCCTACTCCGACGAGGTCCTGCACGCCGCGCGGATGTCACCGTTCAAGATCGCCTCCAGCCTGACTCCCGATCAGGTGACGGACCTGTACGACGCGATCGAGACGACCCTCACCGACGCGTCCAAGCGTGCGGCGGGGCTCGCCGCCGGCGATCTGAAGGCCGAGAAGAAGACCGGGCTCCGCGTGCACGGCAAGGCCGGCCAGCCCTGTCCCGTATGCGGCGACACGATCCGCGAGGTGTCGTTCGCGGACTCGGCCCTGCAGTACTGCGTGACCTGCCAGACCGGTGGCAAGCCCCTCGCCGACCGCCGTCTGTCCCGCCTGCTCAAGTAGCGCGAGCCGCACGCAGTAGCATCGCGCCATGGGCAGCAGAACCGTCTTTGTGACCGGGGCCAGCGCCGGATTCGGTGAAGCCATCGCGCGGCGGTTCGCCGCGGACGGCGCGCGGGTGATCGTCTCCGCGCGCCGATCGGACCGGATCGCCGAACTGGCCAAGGAACTCGGCAGTGACGTACTGCCGCTGACCATCGACGTCCGGGACCGGGCGGCCGTCGCCGACGCGGTGTCCGGGCTGCCGCCCGAGTTCGCCGCGATTGACGTCCTTGTCAACAACGCGGGCCTGGCCCTGGGCCTCGAACCGGCCTACGAAGCCAGCCTGGACGACTGGGACGCCATGATCGACACGAACTGCAAGGGCCTGGCCTACTGCACGCGGGCCGTCCTGCCCGGCATGGTGGAGCGCGGCCACGGCCACGTGATCAACCTGGGCTCGATCGCCGGGACCTATCCGTACCCCGGCGGCAACGTGTACGGCGCGACGAAGGCGTTCGTGCACCAGTTCAGCCTCGACCTGCGCAGTGACCTGCAGGGCACCGGCGTGCGGGTCACCAGCGTCGAACCGGGCCTGTCCGGCGGGACAGAGTTCTCCGTCGTGCGGTTCGGGGGTGACCGCGGGAAGGCCGGCCAGGTGTACGAGGGAGTGCACCCGCTGGAGGCCGGCGACGTGGCCGAGGCGGTGCACTGGGCGGCGTCGCTGCCGTCGCATGTCAACATCAACGTCATCGAGATGATGCCGGTGGCGCAGAGCTTCGGCCCGCTCGCCGTGGCCCGCCAAGGGTCCTGACGCGGACCTTGACCGTCCCGGCCCTGACCAGCCCGGTCACGGCCGGGTCGCGGTCACCTCGTACTCGTACAGGGCCAGGTTGCTGTTGCGTTTGCGCAGCACCGAGATCTGGACATCGGTGAATCCCGCGGCCTGCAGCAGCGACGCGTACCACCGCTCGGCGGGTACGACGTGCCGGTAAAAAGTCGAGTTCCCGATGATGTAGGTGGCTTGCCCGCCCGCCCTGACGTGCCGGAACGCCGCGGCGAAGTGCGCGGCCATGTCGTGGAAGTACTTGGTCACGTAGGTGGCGAGCAGCGGCCCGTTCCTGCCCCCGTCGCGGGTGATCAGCCCGGCCAGTGCGCGCAGTTCGTGTTCGATCGGTGTGACGGTCCCGTCGGGGGCCCAGTCGTTGAGGCGGGAGGTGGCGACGCCCCAGGTCCCGCCGATCGCGACCCAGTCCAGCTCGCCGGCGTCACGGGCCCGGTCCAGGAACCGGAGCCAGTACATGTACGGCCGCAGTTCCCTGATGTAGGACATCCGGTTGACGTACGGCGGGGAGGTCAGCAGCAGGTCGCACGGGGTCAGGCCGCCGGCGCCCAGCTCACGGGCGTCCCCGTGGGCGACCCGGCCGGTCCCCGGCAAGCTCGTCCCCGCTCCGGCCAGGATCTCGGCGGCCTCGGCCGCGAAACGGTCGATGACGTGGGTGCCGTCCTGCTCGGGGCCCTCCGGCGGCCGGAACGACATGCTCTGGTGGTTGAAGGCCGCGTTGCTGACGGCGATGGCCGTCCGGCAGAACGCGATGCTGAGCAGATCCAGCGCGGCGGCCGGCAGATCATCTTCGTCGAGCACCCGGCGCAGGCCCTTCAGGGCCGCCAGGGAGCGCGGTGACCACCAGCGGTCAATGTTGTGCAGGTTCGGGGCCCACAGCGCGGGTGCCTCGGCCGCCCACCGGGTGGCGCGCTCGGCCAGCCTGGGGACCATCTCCCGTGTCTCCTGCAGCAGGGCGTCCGGGTAGCTGGCTGCCTTCGCGTTGCCCAGCCAGACCAGGAAGGGATTGACGTCGACGGCGCGGCCGTCGCAGCCATGCTCGGCCGCGGCGAGGACCGTCGTGCCTGAACCGGAGAAAGGGTCCGTGACGACCGCTCCGGCCGGCAGGTGCCTGGTCCGCTCCCGGACCAGGCGGACCGAGTACGCGGGCGTGAGCCGGAGCCAGCCGTGACGCCCGGCTCCGGTGTTCGCCCGGTACGTGAGGTGTGCGTTCTGCCGATCGGAGTTCATCTGCCCACTTGAAACGGAGGCCGGTGTCGGTAGGGCGACAGCGTACCGGCGGCCACGGTCCCTGGTAGTGCTCCGACACGGCCGCCCGGCCACGGGCTCGTGCCCACATTGTTACTTGCCTGAAAGCAACTTCTGAGCCGGAACGGGAACGCCTGGGCTGGGCAGGGCGTTGAATGTTCAAGGCGGGTACAGCACCGATCCCGCCCGGCCACGGGGGCCCAGAGATACTGCACATACCTTCGGTGAAACCGGTTGAGGTGATCGATCCATGTCCCAGGTGCGTCGGCCGCAGGCCGTGCTTACGCGGCCCAGCTGGAGCTGGCAGGATGCGGCTGCGTGCCGTGCGGAGGATCTGAGCCTATTCTTCGGGCCGGACGGTGAACGCCAGCCGGAACGGGAGATCCGCGAGCGGAAGGCCAAGGCGGTATGCGTATCCTGCCCCGTCCGGGCGGACTGCCTGGACTACGCGCTGTCCCGGCCCGAGAAGTACGGCGCCTGGGGCGGTCTCAACGAAGATGAGCGCGCCGCCGAGCGCCGTCGCCGGATGCGCCGGGTCAGCGCGGCCTGACGCGGGCCCGTCCGCTTACGGGGCCGCGGGCTCCGTTCCGGCCCGCTTCAGGTAGAGGTGCGGCCAGTAGCAGTCCTCGAACTCTTCCAGGTGGTCGGCGAGCCGCGGGCCGAAGTCCTCGTCGCCAGCCCGGGCGCCAATGGCACGTTCCACGGCTGAGGGCGCGGTCAAGCCGAACGCAAGGCCGCGCAGCCGGGTGTCATCGCGCAGCCCGCCGTCGTGCCAGCGGTGCACCGTGGCGGCCTGGTCGGCTCGCGTCGGGCCGCCGATAGGCCGCCCGTACACGCTCTCCCACTCGCCAGTGCGTGAATCCGGGCCGACGCCGGCGGGCGCGTGGTCACCGATGGTGAGCGCGTCGAGCAGCAGCGCCCACTGGTAGGCAGGGGCCAGCCAGCGCGGTTCCTCCGGCAGGCACATCCACATTCCGCGCGACACCCGGGCTCGCAGCGCGGTGACCACGTGCGAGGCGAGAGCCGGCGGGCTGACCCGCGCGCAGATCAGCGGCGCCCGCGATGCGACGGCCGCGTCGACTCCGTGCGACAGCGCGCAGTCCCGCAGCCGCATCGGGAGGGCCCGCAGCGTCTCCAGCAGCGGCGGCTGCGGGATCGGCATCGGCCATCCGGTCAGATGGGACAGCACGGCGAGCTCGGCATACAGGGCGATACCGGGATGGCGTTCCAGCACCCGCTGAGCGGCGCGCATGTCACGCAGTGTGCACGGGCCGGCGATGCAGTCGGCACCGCAGGTGCCGCTGCGCGCGGCGACGACGGAGGCCGGGCTGGCGAGGCCGGCCGCGGTGCTGGCCGGATCGGCGGCAGACTCCCGCGCCGTGCCATCGGGCATCATCACCAGCAGCGGATGATCCGTCCCGTCCCCGGCTGCCCGCCGCCTCGCCCGGGGCCAGCGTGACCAGGTACTGGGCCTGGGCCTGGCCGAGGTTCATGGTCGCGCCGACCGCTTCCCGGTCGTCCGCGGCGGGCAGCCGGCGCGCGATCTTCACCGCGGTGTTCTTGAAGAACATCGACAGTTAAGATACCGTGGGACTATGTCAGACCAGGTGCAAGACCAGGAGCACGCGATAGCCATCGCCAGGGTATCCAGCGTCAAGCAGCGCGAGGAAGATCAGCGGCCGGGACTCACCAAGTTCGCTGATGGCCGAGGATACGAGCTGGACGCGATGGTCGAGATCCACGGCCGGTCGGCGTTCCACGGCAAGCACCTCAAGCAGGTGCTCCAGGCCATCGAGGAGTACGTCCACCTGGGTGACGCGACCGTCGTCATCTTCCGCGACGTTGACCGTTCGTCACGGCAGGGCGCGCAGGCTACCTACGACCTGCGCGGCCAGGTCATCAAAGCCGGCGGGCGGATGGAGTTCGCCGGGCAGGAATACCTTAACGACCAGCGTAATCAGGATATGCTGCTCGGCATTCTGGCGACGGCCGCGCGGGAAGAATCCGAAACCAAGTCACGACGTAAGCTGCAGGGCAATGAGGCACGGGCAGCACGCGGGGAGGTCAACGGGCGGCCCGCCTGGGGATACGATCTCTGCGATGCAGACGGAAAGCAGATTCTCATACCGAACGACCTGGGCCGCAAGTGGATTCCGGTTATTTTCCAGGCGGCAGTGGACGGTGCATCCCTGCGCTCGATCCAGACAATGCTCCGTGGTGTTCCGTCGCCGCAGAAGAACGGCGTCTGGAATGAAGCCACTATCCGGCGGATTATCGCCAGCCCGACCTATCACGGCGGCCGGGTCGGCAAGGGAAACATGAAATACAAAGCACTCGTGTCTACCGAACTATGGCTGGATGCGAACAAGGCTATAAAAGCACGCACCAAGACCGGCCGTTGCACCACAAAGCGCGAGCCCGCACTAGCCCGCCCGATTTGCGGCGGGTGCTATGGCGTCAAGCGCGATGGGGCACCTGACGGCACGTCGCCTATGTACCGCAAGAGCCGTCTCGGCCACGACTACTACACCTGCACAGGCCAGGGTGCGGCGCGTAAATCATGTGGCGCTAAGGTTATTCCCTGTGACAAGCTCGACGCGGCGGTAGATGCTGCAATGGCCACGCGCTCAGGACCGCATTACGAGCTGGTGTGGATCGCGGGCGACGACAAGGCGGAGCAGCTGGCGGCCATCAACGAGAAGATCGCTGCGGCGGCAAAGGAAGGCCGCTACGACCTTATACCGGAGCTGTCCGCGCAAGCGGGAGAGATCAACACCAAGCGTGTCCGTAAGGCGCGCGTAGAAAAGCGCAACTCTGGTAAGACAGTAGGCGAACACTGGCAGACGCTGGACATAGATGGCAAGCGGGACGAGCTGCTGAAGTGGAAAGTGATCGCGTACCCGGATGGCCGTGTCTCGGTAGAGGCACCGTGGCAAGACGTTCCTGCCGTTTCCTTACCAGCGGGTGTAGATGGCCTTCCGGCTGACCAGGTGCCCGCCGTGGGTGGCCTGATACTCGCGGGCATCCTGCGCAGTTGCACATTCGGTGACGCGATCGTGACTGTCCCGGACACCCCATTCTGTGATCCACGTGTTTTCCGTGGTATGTAGCGGGAACAGGTCCGGCCAGGGGTCGGGTAACCGGTCGGCGTCAGCACGCTGTAGTAACGGTTCATCATCTTCTTCGGTGGCGGCGTCTGCCGCGTCTTCTATGTGTACCATGCGTTCGATTCTTCCGGCTGACCTGCCCGGACGCAAGCCGCTGGCGTACGCCCAGGAGCGGCCTGTGGCGGTCGTGGAGGCCCTGTGGAAGTGTCCGCGTGTGCTCGTTCCCCGGCGGCACGGGAGCCGTCACAGTGGCTTACAGCGCGGCTGCAGCGAGCGGCAGGAGTTCGCCAATACCTTCCGCGCCTTCCGCAGCAGCACCCGCTGCACCCTCAGCCGCACCGCCCATGCCGGGGATACTGGTCATCCCGGTCATACCGCCGCCACCCGGCCAGGCACTGGTCGCGCCTTTAGCGAAACTGGCGGCCCGGCCCATGAGCGCCTGGGCGGGCCCGCCGATGTCGAACGGCTCGTTAGCGTTTAACTGCCTGCCTGCGGCCATCAGCGGCCACCACCCAGGTGAACATCATGATCGTGTTGCGGGATATCAGCTGCCGCTGCTAGACCCTGACCGCACCGGGTGCAGTATGTTGCGGGCCGGGCAGACGGCTTCGGGGAGGTCTTCTCGTACCGCGCGCTTTCGCGGTCTCTCTTCTTCTTCGACATCACACGTCCTCGGCGTCTTCGCCTAGCGACATTCCGCCAGGCATTTCCGAACCTGCTCGCGCCTCGGTGGCGCCCAGCCACATCGAGCCGTACCGGCCAAGCACCTTGGCCCCCAGCTTGACCGCCTGCCCGGCTGCCTGGCCCGCGAGCACGGGATAGGGGCTGGATGGCTCCTGCTCCTCGTCGTCCGGCGTCTCGTTGTCCGGGGACAGCTTCTTGGCACCCGCCTTGGCCGCCATGCCAGCAGGATTCGCGTCGCCCTTGATGTTCGCGGCGGTCGGCGTCCCCGAGCTGCCCGTCTCAGTGCTTGGTGCCACCGGGTTCATCGGGCTGCCGTGCGCGCCCGGCTTGGATTTCAGCGGATCGGTAAACCCGAGGCCCGAGGTCGAGCCTGGCCGGGTGATGCTCGTGGAGGTCGGCGTAGTGACGCCACGGGAAGTGATGTTCGCACCGAACAGGGTGTTCGGCTGCCCGAAGGACGGTGAGCCACCGTTGGTGCCACCGGATGCCCATTGCGAAGAGCCCTGGGAGAAGCTGGATAACGGCTCGCCTGCGACATCACGTAGAAAGACGGCCATGGTCTATGTCTCCAATCCGAAGGACGCGAGCAGATCCGAGCCCATCACGTCGCAATCTGACAGCTGGTGCTCACGTGGGAACTGGCCGTGTACCCCGCTGGGCGGCGGGATCAGCTGGCGGATGTCATTCCCGTACTTGCCGATGATCGGGTCGCGGCCTTCAGGTCCGGGTCTGGCATAGGCAGGACCGAGGCCGTAGTCATGCCGGATCCCGGCGCGAATCCTCGGTGTCCCGTCAGGTGCGTCGACTTGACCACCGCCGCGCTGCACCATGATTGCGTTTTCATACTGTGGCTGCTGGAGTGCGACTACATCGTGTGAGGACGGGTCGATGCGTGGCTCCCGGCGGGTGGCGTACCCCAAATCAGGAGATCGCCAGCCCATAAAGTGCGCTTCGAGTGGGCGACATCGAACGGGATCTCCACCTGGGCCGGGGCATCGGTGACCTCGTTTTCTGATGCGCCCTGGTCTAAGTTTGCCTTCAGCTTGCCAGACTTCTTGGACTTACCCACCCGACGACTCCTGTTCCGCACCGTCACCGGACTGCTGAAGTGTTGCCTTCATAGCCATCGAGTACGGGTCCTTCACGGACATTGTGTGTGCGCTGCTGCCTAGACCGGCACCGCTGTACTGGTTCGCAGCGAGCAACACTGATGCGGCGTCACTGAAACCGGCCTCGGCCTGTTGAGATGGGATAGCGGTGGCTGCGTGTACGGCTCCGCCACCGTGCTGACCGCCCGCAAACTCGGCTGAACGACCTGCGGCGGTCTGGGGCTGTGGTGTCTGCTCGTCGTCCATTAGTCGTCCGTCCCGCTCGCGGTCACGCCAGCGACGGTGAGATACTGCTGAACCTGGAAGTTCTGGTAGACCGGATCAATCCAGGGGTAACTGCTGGTGTTAATTGGGGCAGCGAGCTGCGTGGTCGTGACGGTCGGCGGAGCGGTTGACCAGGTGACGCTGTAGGTGCCATTGGCCGGGACCTGATATTGCCCGGCGGTAACGCCGACGAGCACGGTGTTTACCTTGACCTGGCTAATCGTCCCCGTGGTTAGGTCAGCGTGATGGTCACCGGGAAGTTGTTGAGGTTGGCGTACTGCGTAGTGCTCACGACAGGCTGTTGGTAAGTATTCGGAAGTCCTGTGAAACGGCATGCTGAGGACCGGCGCGGTGACCGCGTAAGTAGTCGGAATCGTGTAGCGGGAGCGGCGTCAATGTCAGGAGCTTGAGCGGTTAGCATCCCGTGGTGGCTGGTCAGGGGTTCCGGCTGGTACGGGCGTTGTGAGCGTGCCGGCGCTGGTTCGCCATGCGGTGCTGTCAGGGGCGGGTTCGGCTAGGCCGGCTGTTTCCAGGCGCCGCAGGGCGTGTTCGGCGGCGGTCCGGCTGAGCCCCGTGCGCCGCATTACGCCTTTGGCGGTGATGTAGGCGGTTCCGCCGCCTTGGTGGTAGCCCATCTCGTGATCCCGGACGGTGTTGTCGCAGCACAACGCCATAGCGGCGAAGGTGATGAGGCAGTCCCGGCCGGTGAGGACGGACAGATCGGGGGCTTGGCTGCGCATTCCTGGCAGCGTAGCTGCCGGTGATCTTTGCCGTCCCCGGGCTGGGTGATCTTCCGGGGTGCGACTCGCTGGGCGTGATGCGTGATTTCGCGGTTGTGAGGGTGTTTGCTGTGCTTCGTGGCTGGCGTGGTCGCGGAGGCGGATGCTGACGCGTGGCTGAAAGAGGCGCTCTCGCGGGCGCTGGAGGCGAACGAGCGCTGGGAGCGGACTGCCGCGGAGCTGCGGGCGGAGAACGCCAGGCTGCGGGATGAGCTGGCGCGGCGCGATGCCGAGCTTGAGCGGGTGAACGCTGAGCTGGCGGTGCTGCAGCGGCTGGTATTCGGGCGGTCATCGCAGCGGTCGCGCCCGGAGCCGCCTGCTGGCGGTGATGCCGGTGGTGACGGCGGGCAGGGCCGGGACCGCGGGAGCGGCGCGGGGAACAGGCGGGGCCCGGGGGCCCGGGCAGGGCAGCGGGATTACTCGCACCTGCCCAGGTGCGAGGTGTTCTGGGACTTCCCGGGCGGCGGGTACTGCTGCCCGGAGTGCGGGACGCTGTTCACGGGCCTGGGCAGCGATCATGTCACGGAGCAGCTGGACTGGCTGGTTGTGGTGCGGGTGGCCGTGCACTGCCGCCGCCGGTACCGGCGGGACTGCGGCTGCCCGGTTCCGGCGACGGTGACGGCGCCGGGACCGCCGAAGGCGATCGGTAAGGGCCTTTTCTCCAACGGGTTCCTCGCGATGCTGTTCACGGAGCGGTTCGTGGCGGGGCGGAGCATGAACTCGCTGGTGACGGGGCTGGCCAGGCAGGGCGCGGACATCGCGGCGGGGACGCTGGCCGGGGCCTGCGCGCAGGCCGGGGCGCTGCTCGCGCCGCTGGAGGAGGCCATCGCCGCGCGGTCGCGGGGCTCGTGGCACCTGCACGCCGGCGAGACGAGCTGGCGGGTCTTCGCCCCGCGCGACGGAGACGGCCCGGCGAAGTGGTGGCTGTGGGTGTTCCTGGGCCCGGACACCGTGTGCTTCGTCATGGACCCGACGAGGTCCGGGGCGGTCCTGGCCCGCCATGCCGGCATCGACGAGGACACCGGCCAGCTCGCCGCGGACCCTGGCGGCGGGCCGCGGCGGCTGGTGATCTCCAGCGACTTCTACGCTGTTTACCAGTCCGCGGGGAAGAAGGCGGACGGGCTGGTGAACCTGTACTGCTGGGCGCACATCCGCCGCTACTTCGTGCGGGCCGGCGACGCGAACCCCGCCCAGCTGAAGCACTGGACGGCAGCGTGGCTGGAGCGGATCAAGGCGCTGTACGCGGCGCACGCGCAGCTCACGGGCGCCTGGGACGACGCGGCCGCCCCCGCGCCGCGGGAAGCGCCGGCGGCGGCCGCCCGGCTGGAGGAGGCCGGCACCGCCTGGGACGAGGCGCTCACCGTGATCGACGAGGCCCGGAAGAAGCAGATGGCCGCTCCCGGCCTGCAAGAGCCGGCCAAGAAGGCGCTCGCCACCCTGGACCGGGAATGGGACGGCCTGGCCGCGCACCGTGGCTACCCGATGATCGGCCTTGACAACAACCCCGCCGAGCGCGCGATCCGCCGCCCCGTCGTGACCAGGAAAAACGCCTACGGCTCCCGCAACGACGACGCCGCCCGGCTCGCCGCCCGCGTCTGGACCGTCACCGCCACCGCCGAGATGGCCGGCCTGAACGTGCTGACCTACCTCACCGCCTACCTCGACGCCTGCGGGCGAAACGGCGGCAGGCCGCCGTCCGGCCCGGACCTGGAACGGTTCCTGCCCTGGCTTGCAGCTCCCGAAGACCTCCGCGCCTGGGCACAGCCGCCACCCCCCGGATAACCGCACCGAAACAGTCACCGAAACGGCGTCCCCCGAATACGGCCACGCCGCCCGCTGGCATGCCCGATCACAGGACTTCCGAATACTTACTGTCCGCCAGCGCTACCGCGCAACCGAAAATATCGGCAATGTGCCCGGCCCGCCATAGTCCCGCGATGCAGTCGGCATACCCCGAGTACCCTGCCTCGAGGTCCCCGCTCGTCCAGAACGCGAGCCCCGACATGCCCGCTGCCGAAGCACGGACGAGGTGATCCTCCTCAGGCGAAAGATCGATCGCCCGCCGGGCGTGCCCTACGGTGCCGGGCACATCGCCCCGAGCCATGGCCTGGGCGGCACGGTACAGCTCAATCCCCGCCGGCAGGCGCCGGAATTCCTCGTCGTCGACGACGACCATCTCCGCCGACGGGCCCGGGGCTCCTGCACCGGTACCCGTTGCGTCCAGCCACCGCTCGGCGTCCCGCAGCCGGGCCTCTACGCCCTCGAACTCGCCGACAGACACCAATGCCCAGGCATAGTGCATGCTGAGCACGGGTCTAACACGGACGACCTCGTCGGGGATCGCCTCGAGCCAGCCACGCGCTGTGGCTTCTTGTCTGGTCCTGCGCATGGCCGGGACCGCCAGCTCGACCAGGTCCGCCGCCCGCCCGAAATCCCCAGCGGCCAGCGCGTGGCCGATGGCCACGGACTGCTCGCCGTTCTGCTCGTACCACACGCTCGCCCGCCGGTGCAGGTCCGGCACCTGCCCGGGCCGTTCGTCGAGCAGCCGCGCCTGCAGCACGTCGGCAAACAGATGGTGGTAGCGATACCACCGGCGGCGGCCATCCAGCGGGACCAGGAACAGGTTCCCCCGGTCCAGCGCCTCCAGCATGGCCCTGCCGTCGCCTTGCCCGGTGACCGCATCGCACAGCGGACCGCTCAGCCGGCCCAGGATAGAGGTCTGCAGCAAGAAGGCCTGGACCCGATCGGGCTGACGCTGCAGCACCTCCTCGGCCAGTTAGTCGACGACGTAACGATCATCGCCCGCGAAGCCGGCGATGAAGCCGGCCACGTCGTCTCGCCCCTGCATCGACAGCGCCGCCAGCTGCAGCGCGGCGATCCAGCCCTCGGTGCGTCCCTCCAGCGCGGCCACGTCCCGCGCCGTCAGCTGCAGACCCATCGTCTCGTTGAGGTACACCGCCGCCTCATCGGGCGTGAACCGCAGCTCGGCCGCGCGCGCCTCGACCAGCTCGCCGCGCGCTCGCCATCGGGCCAGCGGCAGCGCGGGATCGGCCCGGCTGGCGATCACCACATGCAGCCACGGAGGCAGATGGTCCAGCAGGAACGCCATCCCGTCCTGCACATCGCCTGCGTCGATGACGTGGTAGTCGTCGAGCACCAGCACGATCTCGCTCGCGGTGGCGCCCAGGTCGTTGAGCAGCGCGGTAAGCACCGTTTCGATCGGGGGCGGCTGGGGCGCCTGCAGGAAGGCCAGCGCACTCTCGCCGACCCCGGATGCCGCCGTCCGTAGTGCGGCGATCACATAGGTCCAGAAGGACGCGGGATCGTTGTCGGCCCGATCGAGCGAGAGCCACGCGACCAGCCGCTCACCGGCCGGCCTGGCCGGTCCCGCCGCCAGCCACTCGGTGAGCAGCGTCGTCTTGCCGAAGCCAGCGGGTGCGGAGACCATCGTCAACTTCGACGCGGTGCCGCGGTCCAGCCGCTCGCTCAGTCGCGGACGCGGCACCAGACCACGCCGCGACCTCGGGACATACAACTTCGTCTCGAGCAGGAGGGCCGGCCCCAGAGAATCTCCCTGGTTGCCAGCTGCCTCCGGCGGGGCGGCCACCTGAGCCGGAGCCGGGCCGGCCGGGGCGCCGGCTGGGGCGCCGACTGGGCCGAGCGACGGGTCCTGGGCCAGGATGCGGGCCTGGAGTTCCCGCAAAGCCTGCCCGGGGTCGATGCCCAGCTCGTCGACCAGACGATCACGGATTTCTGTGTAGGCGCGCAAGGCCTCGGCCTGCCGTCCGCTCCGGTACAGGGCGAGGATGAGCAGCCCCCACAGGCGCTCGCGGAGCGGGTGTTCCCGGCACAGCGCCTCCAGTTCGCCGGCGAGCTCACTGTGGCGCCCCAGTCCCAGGTCGGCTCCGGCCCGGGATTCGATCGCCACCAGGGTCAGCTCGTCCAGATGCGCCCGTTCGGCATCAAAAAAGCTGGCATAAGTGAACTCGGCCAGCGGCTCGCCGCGCCGCATGCGGAGGGCCTCGCCCAGAGCGGCCGACGCCGGCTCCATCTCGCCGTCGGCGGCCAGCCGCTGTCCCCTCGCGACCAGCTGCTCGAAGCGGACGACGTCGACCTCGTCGGGTCCGGCGGTCAGGGTATAGCCGGCCTCGGTGGTGAGGATTGCCGTCGGCCCGAGGGTACGGCGCAGCTGGCCGATCTGCGTCTGCAGGGCATTGGCCGGGTTCGCGGCCTGCCGGTCGCCCCACAGCAGGTCGATCAGCCGGTCGGCGCTGACCGGCTGCCCCCTTTGCAGCGCCAGCAGGGCCAGCAGAGCCCGCTGCTTGGTGCCGCGGACCGGCACCGGCACGCCACCATCTAGCGCTTCGAGCTCGCCGAACAGCCGGACCTCCATGACTCCACCGTAGGGCCGTCGCCCGGGCAGCCCCACCGCGCTGACCGATATGCCGGAAATCGTCCCCGCCACAGCGCCACGACAGTCCCGCCACAGGCCCCGAACGCAGGCTTACGTCCAAGACCCAAGCACATTGAGGGAAGGATCGATAATGATCGAGATTGATGGCCTGACCAAACGGTACGGCGACAAGACCGCCGTCGATGGACTGAGCTTCGTGGTGGAGCCGGGTGTGGTGACCGGGTTCCTGGGCCCGAACGGGACGGGGAAGTCCACCACGATGCGGATGATCGCCGGGCTGGACCGGCCGACCAGCGGGACGGTGCGGGTCAACGGCAAGCACTATCCCGGGGCGGCCGCCCCGATGGCGGAGCTCGGCATCTTGCTGGATGCCAGGTCCGTGCACCCGGGCCTGTCGGCCCGCAATAACCTGCTGGCGCTGGCCCGGACGGCCGGGATCGGCCGCCGCCGGGTTGATGAGGTGATCGAGCTGGCCGGGCTGGGCGAGGTCGCGGGCGGCCGGGCCGGCGGTTTCTCCCTCGGCATGGGCCAGCGCCTGGGTGTGGCCGCGGCGCTGCTGGGCCGGCCGCAGTCGGTGGTGCTGGACGAGCCGGTCAACGGCCTGGACCCGGACGGCGTGCGCTGGATCCGGCTGCTGCTCAAGTCGCTGGCCGACGAAGGGCGGACGGTGTTCGTTTCGTCGCACCTGATGAGCGAGATGGCGCAGACGGCGACCCAGCTGGTCGTGCTGGGCCGCGGCAAGCTCATCACCGAGGCCAGCGTCGAGGATTTCGTCGACCACGCCACCACCGGCGGCGGCGTGCTGGTCCGCACCCCGGAAACCGTGCGGCTCGGCCAGCTGCTGGCCGCTCCCGGCATCACCGTAATTAACGACGGAACGGACCTGCTGCGTGTCTCCGGCACCACCGCCGAGCAGATCGGCATCGCGGCCTGGCGGGCTCACCTGCCCGTCTACGAGCTCACCCCCACCCACGCATCGCTGGAAGAGGCCTTCATGCAAGTCACCAAGGACAGCATCGAGTACCACGCCGGAGCGACACGATGAGCGCCATCACGCGGCCCGGACTCGCGCCGACTTCAATGGCCCCGGCCCCGGCTCCGATGGCCCCGGCCCCGGCCACAGTAGGCGGACCGGTTACCCAGGTCCGTGTCGTCCGCGCGGAGTGGACCAAGCTGCGGGCGCTGCGCTCGACCTGGTGGTGCGGGCTGACCGCGGTCGTGCTGATCGTCGGCCTGGGTGCCGCGATCGCGGGCTCCGGGACGGCTTACCATGTCTCGGCGGCCGATTCCGCCGCGAAGGGAGTGTCGGCCAGCCTGCTTGGCCTCTTGTTCGCCCAGCTGGTGATCGGCGTGGTCGGCGTGCTGGCGTTCAGCGGCGAGTACGGCACCGGGATGATCCGCGCCACGCTGGCGGTGGTGCCGTCGCGGCTGCCGGTGCTGTGGGCGAAGGTGATCGTGCTGGTGGGCCTGGTGCTGCCGGTGACCCTGCTGTGCGCGTTCGTCGACTTCTTCGCGGCGACTGCTCTCGTGTCCTCTCGCGGGGGTTCGGTGATCTCGCTGACCGATCCGGGCGTGCTGCGGACGGTGGTCGGCTCGTCGTTGTACCTGACCGTCGTCGTCATCATCGGCCTGGCCCTGGGGGCCCTGCTCCGCAAGACCGCGGCGGGCCTGGCGGTGTTCGCCGCGGTGTTCTTCGTCATCCCGATCGTCGTGGGGGCCCTCCCGCAGAACATCACGGGGTTCGCGCCCTACCTGCCGTCCAACGCCGGCGGGGCCCTGTGGGGCAGTCCGCTGGGCACCGCGCATGCGCTGAGCCCGTGGGCCGGATTCGCGGTCCTGTGCGGGTACGCGGTCGTGCTGATTGCCCTGGCCGCCTGGCGGCTGCGCAGCCGCGACGCCTGAGCACCCGGAAAGGCTGCGAGGATAACGAGTATCTCCTGGACACTGGTCGAGAACCCGGGAACGCGCCCACCGCGTTCCCGGGTCTTTCGACATCGGCTGCGCCCTGCTTGCCGCCTGGCCCCCAGTACACCTCCATCGCGTTCACCGAGCGGCTCGCTGCCTCCGGGATCAGCGGTTCGGCGGGTCCCAACCGGACCCAGACGGTGTCCTGTCCTGTTCGGCCATGTCGTCAAGTTGAGG
>Ga0302225_10000674_pt1 | contig 24075 bp, 20 predicted proteins | sample II_Palsa_E3_2_FD_193515 | JGI IMG/M metagenome (GOLD analysis project Ga0302225, IMG submission 193515) | Peat permafrost microbial communities from Stordalen Mire near Abisko, Sweden - II_Palsa_E3_2 | ecosystem: Environmental > Terrestrial > Soil > Palsa > Peat permafrost | place: Sweden...
GTCGAGGTTCGAATCCTCGTGGGGCAACGAAGGCCTCTCGCGATAGCGAGGGGCTTTTTTCTTTGGTAGCGGTGAAAGCGGAGCTTTCAAGAGCGGACGAAGGAAAAAGCTACGGAAATAAAATTTATTCCTCAGAAAAAATATATACCATTTGAATAGATGCATTGCATTCTTATGTATATTTGTTCTACCCATCGCTCATTTGCCTATGGCCCAATGCGACGCTAAATTCTTATCGTTATGCTGGACAAACTAATGAATACAATCTATTCCTTCGGTGCAGCCATCGTCATTTTCGGTGCCTGGGGCAAGATCGAGCACAAGGAATTCGGTGGCAGTGCCCTGACGGCCGGGTTATTGACGGAAACGGCTTTATTTTGCGTGTATGGGCTTTTGGAATGGCGAAAGCGATCGGAGCATCAGCCGGATTCAGTGCGGGGGGAAGCCGATCCGGCAAAGGTGGAAGAACTTACTGCCACCCTCAACAAGACCAATCGGTTGATGAATAAAGTCTTTAAAACCGATTAGCCATAGCGTTGATGGCGGTCAGAGCCCATGTTATTGCCCCTTGCTTTGCGAGGGGCTTTCTCATTTTACGGCCACCCGCTAAAAATTCTTTTTATCGCTGAATAATTAAATTTTGTACAATTTAGTTTTATACAATGTATATTTGTTCATCAATCAGAAGCAAATGGATTATTTAAAGTTAGAAAACCAAGCCTGCTTCCCGGTTTATGCATTGTCGAGGGTATTGACTGCGCATTACAAGCCCATATTGGACGGCATTGATTTGACTTATCCGCAATACCTGGTGATGCTGATATTATGGGAGCACCAGGAGTTATCTGTAAAAGAAATAGGCGAAAAACTATTACTTGATTCGGGAACCTTAACGCCTCTTCTAAAAAAGCTGGAGAATAAGAAACTCATTAGTCGCAAAAGAAGTACCGCGGACGAAAGGGTGGTGATGATCAGTCTTACTAAAAACGGTGCAACTTTAAAAAAAAGGGCAGTATCTATACCTGAATCATTTAAATGCAGTTTAGGCCTAAGCAATGAAGAAATGGCGTCACTCCGGGATACAATTACTATTATACTTGAAAGAACAAAACAAATTAATAAATAATAAAAAAATGTCAGTAAAAGCAATTTACACAGCAGTAGCAACCGCAACAGGCGGTAGAAATGGTCACGTAGTATCATCTGATAAAGTACTCGATCTGGAAGTAAGGATGCCAAAAGAGCTAGGGGGCGCAGGGGGCGCTTTTACGAATCCTGAACAATTATTTGCCGCAGGATACTCGGCCTGTTTTGACAGCGCCCTTAACCACGTGATTAAAAACGAAAAGGCAACAACAGGCACAACAGCCGTAAGAGCGCATGTGGGTATTGGCGCAAATAACACGGGCGGTTTTGCTTTGGTGATCACGTTAGCCGTAAACGTGCCCGATGTTGACCAGGAAACAGCGAATGCCTTAGTTGAAAAAGCGCATCAGGTTTGCCCGTATTCCAATGCTACCAGGGGTAACGTAGAAGTATCACTTACTACGACCATACAAAGCGCGGAAGCTTTTGCAGCTGCCAATTAATGAACTTATCTTTCCTATAACAATAAAACATCAAAACAATGAAAAATGCCAAAATGCTGTCAGTACTATTGGTTGTACTAATAGGTACCTTAAATCTACGTGCACAATCAACCGCTAAACCCACCATTATATTTGTTCACGGTATCTGGGCAGACGGCTCTTGCTGGGAGACTCAAATAGAAGCGCTGCAAGCCAAAGGCTACCCCGTGATCTCAGTTCAAAACCCGATCACATCACTGGCTGACGATGTTGCCGCTACTAAACGCGCAATTGCCAGGGCAAAAGGCAATGTGATATTGGTAGGACATTCATGGGGAGGGTTTGTAATTACCCAGGCAGGTAATGACCCTAAGGTAGTTGGCCTGGTATATGTTGCCGCTTTCGCGCCTGATCTTGATGAAACTGTGCCTACCTTATCGGCAAATGCCCCGGCAAATACCCTGGGCAACTATTTTGAGCCACAGGATGGTTTTATCTTTTTATCAAGAGCGGGTGTAGGCACAGTATTCGCACAGGATTTGTCTGCCAAACAGCAGGATATGATCTATGCGACACAAATACCGGCATCGCAAACCGTATTTGGGGACAAAAGCGGCGAGCCTGCCTGGAAAACCAAGGCAAGCTGGTATATTGTTTCTAAAAGCGATAAAGCGATCAGTCCGGACCTGGAACACTTTATGGCCAAAAGGATAAAAGCTAAAACAACAGAGATCGAATCCAGCCACGTGGTGATGATCTCTCATCCTGCAGCAGTGTTGGCAATTATCGAAGAAGCGGCGAATGCGCCGACAAAATAACCAGCCGCAGGTCTTATCTAACAATTTATAAAATACGAAGAGGGCTTTCCTACATGGAGAGCCCTTTTATATTTAAAAACAATCGATGACCGTTCCGGCGACAGTTTCTGCCCCTTCAACGATTTGCCTTTTTCCACGATAGACATCAAAGATAGCTTTGCGGAAAGCCTGATCATGAAGTATTCTGAAAGCGCCACGGTTCTATTGTCCGTATCCTGTCGTTTTAATATCCAGTATCCGAGAGGGGTTCATTGCTGAACCCCTCTTTATAGAACTGATGGACCTCCGGCATCGCAGTCGTACAAATGGTTTTCACGGATAAAACGGCCTTTTGAAATTTGTGTTCATCGAATGTTTCATATTCCAGGGTATCGAGGAAAGGCACCATACGTTCCAAAAGCCCCATGATGGCCACATCTGTTCTCATGGCATGAGCCGTCCGGCGTAGCGTGATCAGGTCCCTGTTTCCCAGGGCCGACTCCATAGCATGCAGATCGACAGGAATAACTTCCATGAATTGCTCGGTCACGGTTCTTTCATACTCCTTGTCACCGTCGCTGATCTCCCGCATGTATTGCAAGTCGATCAATTGGTACGCGACATCAGGTGCACTGATCATCCCCTTTTTAAGATCCGTCTGGTTGCCATCGATCCCGGTCAGCCTGGTAATAAGTCCAAGCAACTCCTTCTCTTTAATGGGCTTGGCAATATATTCATTCATCCCATAGCTCAGGCATTTCTCCCTTTCACCAGGGAAAGCGTGTGCCGTCATTGCAAGAACAGGCGTCTGCAGCTTCAATTTCGTCCTGATCTCCTGCGTGGCTGTATAACCGTCCATGCCTGGCATTTGGATATCCATCAACACCAGGTCAAATGTCCTGTTCCTCAATTTCTCAAGCGCCTCGATCCCGTTATGCACCATGTCGAATGACAGTCTCCAGCCGGTAAGCAGATGCCTAAGAAGGCTTTGATTCATTTCGTTATCCTCCACAACAAGAATCCGGATATCCCTGTGATCGGCGTATCCGTTTCCGGTTGATTCCGTTATAGCCGATGCCCTTGCCGATTCATCCGCTATAACATAAGGAATGGTGAACCGGAAAATAGTCCCCTTCCCTGGTACGCTTTCGACATCAATTTCCCCTCCCTGCAACGATATAAGGTCCTTTGCGATGGCCAATCCCAGTCCGGTGCCCCCATAGTTCCTCGTAATCGAGTCCTCCGCCTGCCGGAACCGCTCAAAAATGCCGGCCAATTTCTCCCTGGCGATGCCGATGCCCGTATCGCTGACGACGAACCCGAGACGAATATGATTCCCTACCCTTCCCTTATTATCAACGAGCACTTTGATCGCTCCTTCGGAAGTGAATTTCATCGCATTCCCGATCATATTCACCAATATTTGCGTCAACCTGGTTGGGTCACCGGACACCGTATCGGGAACAAGCTGATCAATGGTCGTGGCAAAATCCAGTCCCTTTTCCTGCATTTTTCCGGCAAACATGATTTGAATGGAGTGAATAAGGTCCCGGACGCTGAAAAACGTAGACTCGATGCGCATCATGCCCGCCTCTATCTTTGAAATATCCAGGATATCATTTATAATTGTCAGCAGGTTTTCCCCGGATTGTCCGATCGCTTCTATAAACTCCTCCAACTCCGGATCGCGGTTCCTGGCTTTCATCAGATTCGTAAACCCTACAATCGCATTCATGGGCGTGCGAATCTCATGGCTCATATTCGCCATAAAGTTCTCCTTGATCAGGGAGACTTCTCTGACCTTCTTTTCAGAGGCATCCAATTGCTGAATTAATAGATTTTGCCTGCGTATCCAGCTAATGATGTACCAAAACAGCACGGCGCCGCTGACTACAACGATCAGGATCATCACCACATTCCATCTTTGAGCCCTTCTGCCACTACTATTGACAGAGACAGAAAGGGAATCCAGGAGTCGCTCACGGCTGGCGTAAAACCTGCGGCTGAAATTATTCACGTCAATAACAAAGGACCTGCGTTGCATGATCGCCCGGAAACTGTCGGGCGAGATCCGGCGGCCCTGGCGATACGTATCCATGATCAGATTCCTCAGTACCAATTTTTCATCCGCCAGTTTGGAGAGCTGGTCAATATTCCTGATGGTTTTATCCTCATTGTCCATTACTCGCAGTGAATCAAGCAGCGCGTGGGCTCCCTGAAGTAACGTGTCTATCTGCAGAAGATTGGCGGTGTCGTCTGTGGCTAAAGTCCTGCCGAGCCTGATCTCTGTAGCCAGCAAATCCCTCTCCGCTTCCCGAAGCTGATTGCCAACGATCAATTCGTTAGATAGCTTCTTGTTCCCCGTGATAAGGCTATGTATATTCTTGGTAGAATTGTACTGCACGAAAATAATCAGCATGTTGCCGGCAATGAATGCGGTAAGCACCAAATAGATCATCCGGTTGCTGTTCATAGAAGATATTATTTCGGCGTTCTTTTACAAGATATTCATCCTTTTATTCAGCGCGGCACGAAATGCATCGGCTACCGGCAAGGGTTTTCCACCAACGATCAATGCGCCGCCGTCTAAAGTATCTATCTTGTCTACCGCCACGAGGTATGAGCGGTGGACCCGGAGGAACCTTGAAGAAGGCAGCCTGTCTTCCACCGCCCTTAATGTGGCGTGAATGGCATAGAATTTTTCCGGCGTATGCAGTTTTACATAATCACCCATCGCCTCTGCATATAGGATGCCATCCAGTTTCAACCTGCGGACTACATTGGAATCCCGGATGAAAATAAACTCGTCATCTTTCAGATTGATCTCCTCACTGTTGCTCCCCACTATCTCCCTCGCCTTATCAATAGCCCGGATAAACCGGGGTGTCGTCACTGGTTTTATGATATAATCCGCCACATTCAGATCAAACGCATCCGCTGCATACTCTCTTTTAGAAGTGATGAAAATAATGACGGGCCGTTTGTCGCCAAGGTTCTGGGTCAATTCCAATCCTGACATACCCGGCATTTCGATATCCAATAACAACAGATCTACCGGTTTTAATTGCAACACCGCATAAGCCTCCATCGCATCGGCGCATTCAGCAACTATATCGATATCACCAACTTTCCCGGCCAGGTGCCGGATAGTGGTTCTGGCTATCGCATTGTCATCAATGATCAGCGCATTCATGTAATAAAAGTAACAAATTTGGTCGATTAGTTCAGCTCCGGGTTCATCAAAGGGGAATACATGGTCAATCTGAGCTTTATCTCGCGTCCATCGCTTTTGTCATCATAAAGATAAAGGGTCGCATGCCATTCCCGGCCCGCCGACCCATGCCTAGTGGTCAAATTTTCAAGTACCAGCAACCCGGAGCAAGAATTTATGTGTTTACTATCCCGCATGGTCCCCTCCAGAGAAAAGATTACTTCATCTGTGGAATAATCAGCCAGGCCGCCGGTAAGACCCGGATGAATAGTCGCCCTTACCTCTATTCTTTCCCTGGAGGAGGCGGAACGGGCCCGCCATAGCTTTCGGGGTCTTTCCGGGACGGGCCTGATATCCCCGGTCAGCGATAATTCTTTCTTCTCAAAATCTATCCATACTTTTTGAATCCCATCTACGGCTGCGCCGGCAGGAGGGATACAATACTCAAATCGTTTCAGTGGAATATGTTGTTTCATGTGCAGATTCTTATTGATTGCTGTAAACTTAATCCTGGCTGACAGGAAAAAGAAGTGTTAGTCGTTCAATGGGCAAAGACGATCGTTAAATGGGCCGCATAGACATGCGGCCCATGACCATTAAAACTGCTTGTGAGAAAAACCTTCGTAACCACAGGTGCGCTTTTAGCGGTGCCTCCGTTTGTCATGCGGCAATTTCAAATAGCCCCTCAACAAATAGACCAGCAGAAAAATGCTGGCGACTATACCTGAGAAGGCCAGCATCAATGCCGAGCACGAACTGCCGCTATCGCACTTGCGAAAAAAGAGATAGGAAAGCCACAGGAATATCAGGGTGTCTGCAAAAAATAATATAGTATAAACATATTTCATCAACATTGGCATCTGCCGATTTAAAAGTACATGTTTAAAACTCTCGCTGCCGCTTCTATACGGCAAAGTCGTCTGAATGGTCGCCAGGACGGCAAAATCAATCGGTGAACGTTCCGGCGACAGATGTTGCCTGTTCAACGACTGTCCTTTTTCGTCGTTCCCGGATGGGTATAGCTTTGATATAGAAAAAAACATGAAATATGAAATACAGACAATTGGGTAATACAAACGTCAGGGTTTCAACGATCACCTTCGGCGCCTGGGCCATCGGCGGATGGATGTGGGGCGGAACGGAAAAAAAGGATGCCCTTGAAGCGATCCTGGCGTCTTACGATTATGGTGTGACGTCCATTGATACAGCGCCGATCTACGGCCAGGGACTCAGTGAAGAGATCGTAGGGAAAGCGATTAGTACAATTCCTCGTGACAAGGTGCAAATATTGACCAAATTCGGGATGCGGTGGGATGAAACAAAAGGCCAGCTGGCCTTCAGCAGCGCCGACAATTCGGGTCGTCCCATCGACATCTATAAATATGCCGGGAAAGAAAGTATCATAAAGGAATGTGAAGACAGCCTCCGCCGGCTGGGCACGGACTATATCGATCTGTATCAGATCCACTGGCCCGATAGCACGACCCCGGTAGCGGAGACCATGGAAGCACTGGCGCAACTGCTGCGGCAGGGCAAAATCCGTGCTGCCGGTGTAAGCAACTATTCGGCGGACCTGATGGCTGAAGCGGAAAAAACCATTAACCTCGCATCCAACCAGGTTCCCTATAGTATGGTGGAGAGGTCGATAGAAAAGGAACTCGTCCCCTACTGCCTTAAAAACAATAAGGCCATTATTGCCTATAGTCCCATGCAAAGGGGATTGCTCACCGGAAAGATCAGGCCCGATCACGTATTTGCTGCCGGCGACCATCGTCCCGGCACGGTATTCTTTCAGCCGGAAAACATCCGGCGCATAGACAATTTTCTCGACCGCCTACAACCCCTGGCACATTCCAGGAATGCGGAGATCTCGCAATTGGTCCTTCGGTGGACCGTCGAGCAGCCCGGTATTACGATTGCCCTGGCGGGCGCGCGCAACAAGCAGCAGGCCATACAAAATGCGAAAGCAGCTTACCTGGCCCTCACACCTGAAGATATCAAATATATCGACGGCGAGCTAAGGAACCTGAGGCTGGTGGGCGAGGAAGCGGCTGCATTACAGGTAAGTCGATAGGATCGTATATCGCTGCTTCTTTTTATCATCTCAAAACAAATACTATGAGACATGTCAGTGTTGTATTTCGATTGTTGATCGCCATTATTATGATCCAGGCCGGCAATTTTGCTTATGCGGCGGGGCACGGAAGGCAGTATTACAGGCTTAGTGTTTACCATTTCAAAGACAGCCAGCAGGAAAAAATACTTGACCAGTATTTTTCGGCCGCATTGCTGCCGGCGTTACACCGGATGCATATTGTTTCTGCCGGCGTATTTAAAGCACTTGCCAATGATACGGCTTCGGATAAGAAGATCTATGTCTTTATTCCTTTCACTTCGGCGAGGGAATTACAGCAATTAAACGATGAGCTGCAAAAAGATAAAAATTACCAGGTGGCCAGCCAGGAATATAGCAATGCGGGTTTTTCCACGCCGCCTTATACAAGGATCGAAACAATCATTTTATATGCATTTCCCCTCGCTCCGCGACTGCAATTACCGGAACTCACCTCATCGAAGAATGAAAGGGTCTATGAACTTCGCAGCTACGAAAGTGCAACCGAGAAAATATTTCAGAATAAAGTGAACATGTTCAATGATGGCGATGAAATAGGACTTTTTAAGCGACTGGGCTTTAACGGTGTTTTTTACAGCGAAGTGATAGCCGGGCCAAGAATGCCCAACCTGATGTACATGACGACCTTCGAAAATATGGAAGACCGTGAAAAACACTGGAAGGCGTTCTCGGATGATGCTCAATGGAAAAAATTATCGGGCAGTCCGGAATACCAGCATAATGTGCAGCACGCCGATATCATTTTTCTGCGGCCCACTGAGTATTCTGATATCTGATCTGTAAACAAAAAAAGAACAATATGAACATACTTAACAAAATGAATTTTCACGTTATTGGCGTTATTACACTAATAACCGCCAGCAGCTTTGTTTTTCCCGCTCTGTCGGGAACAATCTTACACCGGCCGCCCGGAGCCGCACTCAAAATGCCCCGGGGCTTTCATGTGCAGGTCGTAGCGGATGCGCTGGGGACGGCCAGACACCTGGCCGTATCGAAACAGGGCCTGGTGTATATCAAATTGGGGAAATTAAAAGGAGGAAAAGGCATCATCGTGCTGGAAGGTATCAACGGCGACGGCAAAGCGGTAAAAGAAACGGGGTTCGGGGACTTCATTGGGACCGGCATGTATATTAAAGATGATTACCTGTATGCTTCCTCGAACACGGATGTTTACCGGTACAAGTTGAATGACAGGGGCGAAGTCATTGATACGGCCCATCCTGAGCGGATCATTACCGGCCTGCTGGACCGCCATGAACATAATTCCAAATCTATCGTACTCGACAATAGTGGGAATATTTATGTGAACGTAGGCGCCTATTCCAATGCATGCCAGCTGCAGGATCGTACTAAGGGATCACCCGGGGCCAATCCCTGTCCGATACTCGATTCTGCTGCCGGGATCTGGCAGTTCAGGGCCGATAAGCAAGACCAGACATATGGTGACGGGGTTCACTATGCGACGGGTCTTCGCAATGTGGTCGGACTAGATTGGAATCAGCCGCTGGATCAGCTCTTTGTCATGCAGCATGGCAGGGACCAGCTATTTCAGCTTGACCCTGATCTTTACGACGCAAAACAAAGCGCAGAATTGCCCGCAGAGACGATGTATGCCCTGCGAAAAGGAGACAATGCAGGCTGGCCCTATGTCTATTATGACCAGTTTCAGAAGAAGAAGATCCTAGCCCCGGAATATGGCGGGAACGGTCATACGACCGCAGATGAAAAGGCAATAGACCCGATCGACGCCTTTCCCGGTCATATGGCGCCCGACGGGCTGCTATTTTATACCGGCAATATGTTTCCGGAGAGGTACAGGAATGGAGCGTTTATCGCTTTCCACGGATCCTGGAACAGGGCGCCGGAAAAACAAAAAGGATATTTCGTCGTATTCCAACCTTTTAAAAATGGTAAACCGGACGGCGACTGGGAAGTATTCGCAGACAATTTTGCCGGGTCGGATGATATCAGTTCGCCCTCGCAAGCCTTGCATCGGCCCTGCGGGCTCGCCCAGGGGCCGGATGGCGCCCTGTATGTCTCTGACGATGTCAAAGGAACCATTTACAGGATCACCTACGATAGTAAATAGCCTAACGGGGTATCTACCAATTTGAAAAACACATCAACATGAAAAGGATAGTCTTGGGATTAGTAGTATTGCTGGGAGTGGCAGCGGCAGTCCCGCAGCCTATACAAGCACCTATGCAAAGAGGCAAAGCAATTTACGAACAGACCTGTCTTCCCTGCCACCAGGCTGATGCAGGCGGCGTGCCCGGGATGAATCCCCCTCTCCGTAAAAGCCCTTATGTGCAAGGGGCTCCGACCAGGCTAATCGGTATTATACTAAAAGGGTTGAATGACGGCGTGGAGATCGATGGAGATACTTATTCGAACCCCATGCCTGCCTTCGGCAGCGTCTTGAAAGATCAGGAAATTGCAGATGTTCTATCCTATCTGCGTAGTCATTTTGGCAATAAGGCCGGGCCAATAAACAAACCCCAGGTCAGCAGGATCAGGGAGGCCATGGAAGCCCTGAAGGGGAAATAACAGGCGACCGGTTTTTAGTTATATGGAACGGTTTGCACACTCAGCGTCGAACTGGTCGCACCCGTCAGATAGAGCGTGTAAATGCCCCCGGCCCGAAGACCCGTTACGGTATAATTACCAAAGCTGTTTCCTGTTATAGCATCATAAACCCCTAAAGAAAGAGACCCGGGATTAAGATCCGTATAGCCGGTGGGAATATCTTCCTCAACTAAAGAGGAAAACAGGTTGTTTCCTGTTGAATCCTTAACCTTGATATTCGCAGGTGCACCGTCGGCTAAATGAATAAACTTCACTTTGGCCATCCCGGTTGGCGGAGCAGATAAATCGTCTTGAAAATATACAACTCTTGCCGTTGAACCCTGTCCCGCGAGATACACGGTATAAGACTGGCTATTAAATGTCCATAATGACCCCGTTGCATAAATGCTGTTAGTAGTCGGATTGATAAATTGTGCCTGTAGGTCCGTTCCCGGATGCGTAGTGATGTAACCGGATGCATCGGTGAAATCGAGGCCCCCATTGACAAGTGTCTGATTCGCCAGGACAAAACTCTTGGGCCCGGAATTGGGTGCCGCATTGACGACATTCAGGCTCATAGACCCATTAGTATCAACATCATTCTTTTTACAAGAGCCAAATCCTGCAACAAACATCAGGAGAGCCGCTGCTATCGCTAATTTTTCCTTGCTTACATTCCTTTTCATACTTCTTAGATTAATTCGGTTTACATATATTTTACCTTGATCCCGACTTTTATATTAGTGGAGCGCAAGTCCACTTTGAAGTCGTCAAATACCGGTTTTTTCATCTTGTGGTTTGCGTCTGCGCCTGTAAGGATGACGCAGTCAGGAATATCCCAACGATTAAAGCGATGCTGAACAAAATTGCTTTTTTCATATCGTATGTTTGTTTCAATTAAAAAATGAAGAAGATGCTACCCTGTATCACAGCATTTTTATAGTCCGGGCTGATGTTTGAAGAATTAAAATCTCCTACTTTAGAAATTCCCGCAACATATCGCGCGCCGAAACCTAATCCACATTTCATTTGATACCCCAATCCGCCGACGCCGGCCAGGTCCATCTTCTTGGTAAAATTGCTTACACTCTGGTTGCCGGTCTCCTCTTTGATGGGAAAGCCAACCTGTCCACCTCCTTCGATGTATATTCCCCATATTGTTCGATACTTCAGCAGCAGGGGCACGGTCATGTAATATATTTTCAAATTCTCCTTAGTGAAAGTGTATGTTTGGACCTGTGCCCCCTGCGTAGAGAATAAGAATTCTTCCTGAAACGAAAGGCCGCCGATGATCTTAAAATTGACTATTGCGCCTGCGTGGAATCCGAATAGCCCGTTTGTAGACAACTTCAAGTTGTTGAAATTGTAATTCCCATTCGTATAATTGCGGTAAGTCCCGTTGGTGAAATTGCTGTAGTTGGTGCCGGCTTTCAGCCCAAAACTAAGCCTAGCCATGAGACCTTGACCGAAGCTAGAGCCGGAAAGGAAAATAAAGCCAATCAGAAAGAAATTTTTCATGTTTTTTTATTTTTCTGTTACGTTAACGCTGATTCATAAAATAGTCGAATAGTTACATGTACAAATGTAAACCGCCCCAAACAGGCATTCCAGGCTAACCATCGCGAGGCGGACAAATTCGCGTTTTAAACTGCCGGATCCGCCGTGAGATGAATGGGATTTTTACATCGAAGGAACTACGAACAAAGTGAGGATCATGGAGCTCGTCGGTCAAAGTGTCGCCGGATTCGGAAAAATCAGCCTTTCCGCGATAGCCACTGAAGAAATTGGGGTGACTTCGCCTTGCTGACCAGGATTTTGTCTTTAAATGGGATGGTAAGGTTCAGGTACAGTTTACCCGGAAAACCTCATTTCATCCTCTATAAATACTATCCGCATGAGTCAATAGTTTGATGCTAACCGAAAATATAGTTTCATTTTGAGTGATAATAATATCGTCATCCGACAGTAATCTGTAGCGTTCTGCAAGATTAGCAAGCCCATAATTGGTAGATGCTGCAGGGATCAATTTCTTCTGTAAGTTATTTTTTACACAGATCCTGTCATCTGTATAATATATACATACGTTTAAAGGCGCCTGTTCGGTAAGATCGTTGTGCTTTATGGCGTTTTCCAGCAAGGGCTGCAGGGAAAAAGAAGGCAGAGAGTATTCTTTCACTATGTCCTCGGGAATGTCGATGATACAATTCAGAGCGGCCCCGAACCTCATCTTTTGCATTACAAGGTAATCCATCAGTAGTGCCAATTCCTGGCCTACCGTTGACAATTTGGATCTATGGCTAAAAATAGATGCCCGTAAGAAATTCGCCAGGTGAACGATATAGGCGTCCCCCTCTTTAGTGTCTTTTCTATACAGTGTCTTCAACATATTGAGTGCATTGAAGAGAAAGTGGGGATGTATCTGTTGTTTCAGCAAGAGAATGGTAGCCTCTGCATGGGCCGTCTTGAAGTTCGCAAGTTCAAGTTCGGTCTGTGATTTCCAATATAATACCATGACTACCCGATGCAAAATCAGCACTATTGAATTGACCAACGCACTCGAAATAATTAAAATAAATATTAATTGCCGATGCAAATAGGCCAAAGACCTTTCGGAATAATGAGCAAACACCGGGGATAGCAGCAGGTAAACGCCTATGCTTATCAAATAGGAAAGTATATACCTGTACCTGGCAAATTGTTTCGATTTCAGGCCAAACCTTCCACTTAAATAGGTTAAAATCCACAAGTTTGAAAAAGAAATCGACCCAATGGCGATGGCGGTCATCCCCGTAAATAACAATACATGCGGCACACTTTGATCTGCAAAAAGATATAGAAATATTATCCCGGTAATGATCAAGGTCATTACAAAATTCACACGGATGAGACTCTTTACCGGCAATGCAGTTGTCATAAGAAAATAGAATTAAATCCGGGTGTGCATACGGTCTTTGGACTGATATCTTTTTTAGGTGGAAGCTCCATAAAGTTAGAGAAAATTACAGTCTTTGTAGTACATTAGCCGTTCTGCGATAGCCACTGAAGAAATTGGGGCGACTTCGCTTTGCTGACCAGGATTTTGTCTTTAAATGGAATGGTGAGATTCAGGAATAGCTTTCTTGAAAAATAGCTCGAAACGTCCTCAATAGCTTTCCTGCATACTAGAAATTGGCGGTTTGCACGGAAAAAATATTCTCCGGTCAGTTGCTCCAACTCATCCAGTTTTTTGTTCGGGAAATACACCTTTCCGGAAAAGGTAACCAGCCGCGTAATATCCTTTTCAAGGTAAAACAATGCGATGTCCTCCAATTTAACCGGAATGATCTTGTCCTGAACATACACCAGGATGGAAGAAACCCGCTGGGTATTTCGTTCAGAGAGTAATTTCAACATTGCATGGTACTGCGATTCTCCATTAACTGAGAACGCCTGTTTCAGTTGCCTGAATTTTCGTAAAGCTTCGCCGAGTGCTTCTGTGGTAAAAGGCTTTAAAATATAGTCAATTCCGTTCGCTTTAAATGCTTCCAGCGCATATTCATCGTAGGCTGTGCAGAAAATAACAGGCGCCAAAATCTTACCCTGCAAGAATATTTCGAAGCTCAAACCGTCGCCTAATTGGATATCACTGAACACCAGGTCAGGAGCAGGAGCATGAGAAAAATACGCGACCGATTCTTTGACAGAATGAAGCTGGGTGATACTTGTCGCCCCTTCTATTAATTGCCGGATACTTACCTCGAGATCATCGGCAAATCTTCTTTCATCCTCTATAATTACTATCTGCATACGTCAATAGTTTGACTTTAGATATGGATTTCACAATGCAGTTGTCATAAACAAATGTAATTAAATCCTTCTTTTACCAGGCACTAACCCACCCGAAGCGGACAATATCAGGTTCGAATGAAATTTTTTGGCACATTAAATGATTGGGATCCTGGCACCCCGGCCGGGCGGGGCTGCGTCGTCATCGTCTTTGAAAACATTAACTCTGAAAGAAAACCTGCTGCCCTTTCCAGCGTGGCTTTCGATAGCGATCTTTCCCCCTTCCTTTTCGATGAGTTCCTGGCAAAGCATAAGGCCAAGGCCGCTTCCCAACTGCCCGGAAGTATCCTGCCGGTGAAAAGATTGTTTGTTTAAAATTTTGGAAATATCACCCCCTGAAAGACCTGTTCCCGTATCCTGAACAAATAGTTCGACATGATCTTTGTCCGTTTCGTTCCCTATTGTGATCTCCCCTCCCCGATTTGTAAACTTTATTGCATTATTAATCAGGTTGCGCAAAACCATTGTAACAATATCCTTATCTGCAAATACCCATAGACTGGAGTCCGTCTTATTGATCAGGCGGATGTTCTTACCGTCAGCAAGCGCCCTGAACAACCGACAATTTTCTTCGACCACATCTTTTACATCAAAAACGGATGGTATCGACCGGAATCCATCCATCTGGGCCTTCGCCCAAAACAGGAGGTTATTCAACAGATGCCCCGTAACCATCATGTGGTCACCCAACTCAGCGCTGAAAGACATTACCTCCTGCTCTGAAAGCCCTCCACGTTTCATTACGTCAATAGTGGTAAGTATTATGCTGATTGGACCTCTCAAATCATGGGATATAATGGAGAACAACTTGTCTTTCGTCATATTTAAATCCTGTAATACTTTCGCCTGTTCGGCGATCTCCTTGTTCTGCTCCATTACCTTTTCATGGCTGGCCCTTAATTCCATTGTTCTCTCTCCCACCTTCCTTTCCAATTCCCGGTTCTTTTCCTTTATTCTTTTCTCATTCATCCGGACTATTCCATATACGAAGAATATAAAAACGACCAGGTATAGCAAATAGGCCCACCTGCTCCTGTAAAGGGGTGGCAGAATGCGAAAAGTAAAGGACTCGATATTACTGACCTTGCCATACTGATTTCTTGCTCTTGCGCGGATGGTATAATCGGCCTCCGACAAGTTGGTGAATACAGCCTCTCTGTCCGGCACCCAGGAAGACCAACTATTTTCAAAGCCTTCCAGCCTGTATTGATATTCGATCTTCTCAGGATTCTCGAGATCCGACGTGGTAAACCTGAATCGCAGGCTATTGCTGTCAAAGGGGAGGGGCCTCTTCAGACCACCATTTCCTGCCCCCCCTGTGAAGATCAGGGAGTCCTTCACGCTTACCTGTTCAATAATCAAGTGAAGGGGTTTGTCAAAAAGGGGCTTTTCCGGGGAAGGATCATAACTTACCAGTTTCTCACTCGCGCCTATCCAGACTTCATGGGGACTTACAATGAGTATAGGGTCTTCTTCGGAGGAAAATCCGGGAATGGGAAGCGCTATTTTATTAAAAGGAGTCCGCAAAGCCGTGAAGTTGCCATCCGGCTGCCGGTTCAGTATGCCGGCCATTTCACTGTATTGTTCGGACGCGCTCCGGAAATAGATATTTCCGACGCTGTCTTCAACCATTGAATTGATGTAGGTACCGGGCCCCAATGCTTTCCTGAAGGGTAGTATCGGTTGGAACCGGTCTTTTCCGGGATCATATTTATAGATCCCGTCAACCGTTGTTATGACGACCTCTCCATCCGGTCTGCGGTATGGCCGGTTATAGCTACCTGCGGGAAGCCCCTTTTTATCATCGTATAAGCCGGTGCTGATAACAGAATCCATCCGGGTGTTTAACCGTGCCCTGAATATCGATTCTCTTCCATCGCCGATCCATATATACCCAGATGAATCCTGCTGCATATATCTCGCCCACTCGTCAAAGCCCCTGATCTTTTTTTTGATCCAGCCATTCCCTTTTTTTTCAAGCAGAAAAATGCCACTGTTGATGGTTCCCATCAATAAATGGTCCGGATCGTTGTTCAGCTCGCATAAGCTTTGGACATCTTCCTGATCGATTATTTTTTTTGCCGTCTTTCCCGACAGTTCAAGAACGCCTTTGTTACTGGCGACATATAATTTCCCGTGGAAATTATAAAAATTCCAAGCGATGCCTTCCGTACCCGGGACCGCGGAAAATGTCCCTGTATCTTCCTCGTGAAAGATGCCCCTTCCCGTTCCTACATAGCGGTCTGCTCCGGAAAGTCCTAAAGATACTACTCGCCCCACAAAACCATTGACCTTGTCATAATAGGACAACGGAGAATTGGTCAGGATATGGAATATATTGGAAACCGTAGCCAGCCATATATTGTGATGGGCATCCTGGTAAAAATTACCATAGAAAAGATCGGTGCCCAGCATCTCCTTTGAAACAACATTCGATAACTGACCATCCGACGTGAAGAAAAACAACCCCTTCACCGAATACACCATAACCTTGCCATTATCCAGGTAAGCCATGTCCCATATACGGAAGTCTTTAAAATACCTGTCGGAACCGTTTAAAAAAAGACGGAAACGCCTGCCGGGAAGGGCATCGGGATCGAATATCCATAATTTGTTGTGGTCATCCAGCAACAGCCAGGAATTTCCGGCAAATCCTTTTATTTCCCAGACCTTGATACCCTCTAACTCTTTAGTCAGGGGGGACTCCTCAAAAGCTGTATCCTTATAAACGTGAAAGCCATTGGCATCCCATAAGGTCAATTGACCCTTCAACAGCAACAATTGGCCTGCCTTCGCAGGAAATATCGTAAAATTGTTATGGGCATACCGGAATACATAACTCCCGTTACAGAAAAAAACGGTATCTCTAATGACAATGATCTGGCCGATATCTCTGAAATTCCTGTAAGTAGCAGGAAGCCGGTCTATAAGGGAATGATACCGCGAAATTCCCCGGCCGTCCTTTTGGAGATATCCCAATTCCTTATAGGATCCGACATATAATACATCCTGGGAATCGAAAGCAAGCGAATAGACAGCTTTATTGTCAGCGATCGGTATTAGCCTCCACTCATAGCCATTAAATTGTAAAACGCCCTTGCTTTCGGCGGCATAGATCATCCCATCTTTATCCTGGGCAAAACCATAGGTCTGGTCTGATCCCCGATATACTTCCCTTGGATATTTCTGCACAAATAGCTGCTGCCCGAAGACAGTTGGACAGAGCCAAAAAAGCAAAACTATTGCCACTAAATATCTCATTATGACATCTTTATCCGAAAACAGATCGCATTAACTTCATGAATATAATAAAATATCACATATTTCCAGACAGACTGAGATAAATTGCTACAATGAACAACAGCAGAAGAGAATTACCACAGGATGACCGATGGAAATCGACCGAGGGAGATATACTATCATTTGAATATCTTAGCGAATATGAAAAGACAAGTTTTTTCGGTGGGCTGCATTATGTTCTTTCTTTTGTCCGTTGATTCGGCATGGGCGCAGCCAGCTACGGCGGTTCAGCAGGGCTTGGCGGTTCCTCAGGGCATGGCGGTTCAGCCAGCCACGGCGGCTCCTCAGGGCAGCTTAATCCGGGAGGAGGGGGCGATAAGGCAACGATTGTCGCTGGACAAGGGGTGGCTGTTTCATTTGGGGGATATTCCTTTTGCCGTCCCCATGACCCATGATCAGACTTATAACGACTCCAAGGCAGGGAATGCCTCAGGTGCGGCTGCGGTGGGATATAATGACAAGGACTGGGAGGCTGTGATGCTGCCACATGACTGGTCCGCAGGACTCGGGTTTGACTCCACGCTCAATGTCTCGGAAGGCTACAGGCACCGGGGCATCGGCTGGTACCGCCGCACCTTCCGCCTCGATCCTGCCGAAAAAGGCAAACACCTTGAATTGCAATTCGACGGCATCGCCACTTATAGCACGATTTGGGTGAACGGCACGCTGGTACACCGCAACTGGTGCGGCTATACTTCCTCTTATATCGACATTACGCAGCTAGCAAAGTATGGTGACCGGCCGAATGTCGTTGCCGTGCGCGTAGATGCCAGCGCTCACGAAGGCTGGTGGTACGAAGGTGCAGGCATTTACCGTCATGTCTGGCTGGTCAAGCGTTCGCCGGTGCATATCATCACAGATGGCGTGTATGCCAATCCCGTGCGGCAGCCTGACGGCTCGTGGATCATCCCTGCAGAAGTGACGCTGGAAAATTCAGGCAAGCAGCCGGGAACGGTGCAGGTAGAGGTAGGCCTGTACGACAGCAAGGGCAAGCTGATCGATAAAGGAATGGCTTCGGCGAATGTGCCGGCATTGCACCAGGCCGGGGCCAACGTCGGGCTGCTGGTTGCACGGCCTGAACTGTGGATGTTGGAGAGGCCGACGCTGTATACAGTGAGGGCTGTGGTCCGGCAGAATGACAGTACTGTCGACGAGGAAGCGGTGCGGTGTGGTTTTCGAACCATCCGATTCAGTGCCGACTCAGGTTTCTTCCTCAACGACCGGCATGTCAAGCTCAAGGGAGTCTGTAATCACCAGGACCATGCGGGGGTAGGGGTAGCGGTGCCGGATGCCCTCTGGGAATTCCGGTTGCGTAAATTGAAGGAAATGGGTGTGAATGCCTACCGCTGTGCGCATAATCCGCCTGCCGCAGAGTTCTTGCAGGCCTGCGACAGCCTGGGCATACTCGTGATGGATGAAAACCGGAATTTCAACACCTCGCCCGAATATATCCGGCAACTGCAATGGATGGTGCGGCGCGACAGGAACCATCCCAGCGTCATCTTATGGTCGGTCTTTAATGAAGAGCCGATGCAGGGTACGGAAAATGGCTATGAGATGGTGCGGTATATGAGCGCCAGGGTAAAGGACCTGGACACGACGCGGCCGGTGACGGCGGCGCAAAGTGGTGGTCAGCTGGAGCCAGTCAACGTATCGCAGGCGGTCGATGTAGTAGGTTTCAATTACCAGCAGTACAGCTATGATGAATTTCATCAACGCAACCCCACGATGAAGATGACGAGTTCGGAGGATGTGTCGGGGTTGATGGAAAGGGGCGTGTATGTAACAGATAAGAACACGCATCTGATCGATGCGTACGACCTGCAGGCTCCCGATTGGGGGTCTACACATCGCAAGACCTGGAAAATGATCGATGAACGGCCTTTCGTGGCGGGATGCTTCATCTGGACCGGCTTCGATTATCATGGCGAGCCTACACCCTATACATGGCCGTCTGCCAGTTCTTTCTTCGGCTGTATGGACCTCTGCGGGTTTCCTAAGACGGCCTTCTGGCTCCACGAGGCGCAGTGGCGGGACGATATCGATGTTTTGCATTTGGTACCTGACTGGAACTGGCCTGCAGACAGCATCGGCAAAAAAATCAGGGTGATGGCCTTGTCGAATGCCGACAGCGTAAAGCTGGTACTGAATGGCAAAATCATTTCCGGGCGGAAGGTGGATAAATATGAAATGAATACCTGGTTCGTACCCTATGCTCCGGGGCGGCTGGAGGCCATCGGATATAAAAAGGGAAAGATCGTGAGCCGGTATAAGACGGAAACGACCGGCGAGCCGGTGACGCTGGAGCTGGTCGCTGACCGGGATGCCCTGAAGAATGACGGATGGGATGCGATGCCGGTTACGGTGCAGGTGCTGGATAGCAAGGGGCGTCCCGTTCCGACCGCCAATATCCGGATAAAGTTCGAGGTCAGCGGTGGTGGCAGGATCATCGGTCTCGGGAATGGCGATCCCAACTCGCATGAGCCGGAGAAGGGTGACACCCGCAGCCTGTTCAACGGGCTGGCGCAGGTGATCGTGCAGTCGAAAGAGGGGGAGACCTCACCGTTAGTGTTGACAGCCATAGCACCGGGATTGAAGCCGGCGACAATAACGATACCGGTGCGTTCAGTACCTGCGGCGCCATTTGTGAAATAAGAATACCATGGTCAAAACGAGTTTATCGCTGCTGCTGTCTTTTTTTTGTTTGTATTTGCGGGCGCAGAAGCCGGTCGTCATTCGTCTTCAATGTGAATATAAGATGAACCCCATCTGCGTTGACGAGGAAAATCCGTCATTGAGCTGGCAGTTATCGGCCGCGGCAGGCAATTTGACCTCCCGGGACGCCACGCTCCAGGATGTCTCCTTTCGGAATATCAGGCAAATCGCCTATCGGATCCTCGTTGCGGACGATGCCGCCCTTTTAGCGAAGAATATCGGCGATGTGTGGGATTCCAAAAAAGTGATGTCCGATGAGTCGATACAGATACATTATGGCGGAAAGAAGCTGCAACCGGCGAAGACGTATTACTGGAAAGTAATGGTTTGGAATAATAAGGGAAGCGTGTCCGCCTGGAGTAAGTCTGCCAGCTGGCGAATGGGGCTGCCCGGTACGGCCGATTGGCGGGGAGCCCATTGGATCGCCTATGATACCCTGCCGGATTCCCTTCGAAAGGTGAGTGTGATGTCCAGCGAAGGGGCCGATAAATGGAAGGGCGTCACAGATGTGCTGCCGTTGATGAGAAAGCGATTTTCCGTGCACAAGATGGTCAAAAAGGCAACAGTGTATATCTGCGGCCTGGGACAATTCGAATTAAGCCTGAATGGTAAAAAAACAGGCGATCACTTCCTGGATCCGGGATGGACCCAATATGACAAACATGCGTTGTATGTGACTTTTGACGTGACTGACCAGCTGCTGCCCGGCCAGAATACGCTGGGCATCATGCTGGGTAATGGATTCTATTTTATTCCCGGGCAGCGGTACCGTAAGCTGAGCGGCGCCTTCGGTCATCCAAAAATGATCTGCCGGATGCTCATCGAATATCGTGATGGTACTACCGAAGATATCGTCAGCGATACTTCATGGAAAACGACTGCGGGACCGGTGACTTTTTCGAGTACTTACGGAGGGGAAGATTATGATGGGCGCCTGGAACAGTACGGATGGGACCGGCCATCTTTCAATGACGGGGCATGGAAGCCTGTCATGCTGGTGGATGGGCCGCCGGAATTGGACGCGCAGATCGCCGAACCGCTGAAAATATTCGAGCGCTTTTCTCCCAAAATGATCATGCAGCCCAAACCCGGCATATGGGTATACGATCTGGGTCAGAACGCTTCCGGCATTCCATACCTGGAAGTAGAGGGCAGGAAGGGCAGTGTGATAAAGATCACCCCGGCGGAATTGACCTCCGATGAAGGCCTGGCTATGCAAAAATGGATAGGAGAACCCGTCAATTTCAGCTATACCCTGAGAGGGTCGGGCAGGGAAATCTGGCAGCCAAGATTTATGTACTATGGATTCCGGTATGTACAGGTCGAAGGTGGTGCTCCCTTGGGGAAACCAAACCCCCATCATCTTCCCGTCGTGATCAGTATTCAGGGGCTGCATACACGGAATGCCGCTCCCAGGATCGGGAATTTTTCCTGTTCAAACGATCTTTTCAATAAGACTTTCAGGCTGATCGATTGGGCGATCCAAAGCAATACGGCCAGTATTTTCACCGATTGTCCGCATCGGGAAAAACTGGGTTGGCTGGAAGAGGCGCACCTTGTCGGTCCTTCGATCAGGTACAACTACGATATTGCCAATCTGGTACACAAGGTAATACGGGATATGATCCAGTCGCAAACACCCGAAGGTCTTATACCCGATATTGCACCGGAGTATACAAAGTTCGAGGGTGGTTTTCGCGATTCGCCGGAGTGGGGCAGCAGCGGGATAGTCCTGCCATGGTATGCTTATGAATGGTATGGAGACAAGGCGATCCTGGAGGAAAGCTATGCGATGATGAAGAGCTATGCCGGTTACCTGGAAAAGAGATCGAAAGATCATCTTCTTTTTTTCGGGCTGGGCGATTGGTATGATATCGGCCCCAACCCGCCCGGTGAATCTCAATTGACCCCATCAGGGATCACTCCCACGGCTATCTACTATTATGATCTTACGATTTTGGCCCGGGTCGCCGACTTACTGGGCAGGGATACTGATGCCGAGACTTATAGCACGCTGGCTAAACAGGTGAGGGAGGCATTTAACCGGGCTTTTTTCAATCCGGAAACAAAGCAATACGGTACCGGCAGCCAGACGGCCAACGCTGTGGCAGTGTATATGGGTTTGGTGGATTCTGCGAACAGACCTGCCGTGATCGATAATATCATAAAAGATATCCAGGCGCGGCACAATAGTCTTACGGCGGGGGATATTGGTTACCGCTATCTTTTGCGGGTGTTGGACGATGCAGGCCGGTCGGATGTCATCTATGACATGAACAGCCGGTCGGACAGGCCGGGTTATGGGTATCAGCTGGCACACGGAGCCACCGCGCTGACGGAATCCTGGCAGGCGTACCGGAATGTATCCAACGATCATTTTATGCTGGGGCACCTGATGGAATGGTTTTACAGCGGCCTGGCAGGTATCCGGCCTGCGGCCAACGCCATCGCATTCAAAGAAATCGATATCAGGCCCGAGCCGGTGGGAGATGTGACCTATGCGAATGCCAGTGTGCAGTCACCATATGGTCTGATCACCAGCCGGTGGAAAAGAGAAGGAAATGGTTTTCGGCTGGTCGTGGACATACCAGCCAATACCCGGGCCAATATATATCTTCCGGCCACGCCCGCGGCCATCATCACGGAGTCGGGGCACACCGTGTCGAAAAATAGCCTTTTAGTATTCGCAGGCTTCCGGGATGGCCGGGCCGTCTATCAGGTCGGGTCCGGTAAGTACGACTTCCGGGTAAGGGAGTGATTGCTGTGTGCGTTGTTTATTTCAGCTTATTCTTCCGGAGCGAATATTTGTAAAAATCTTCCACTTTTGTCCTGGCCCATGGGGTCTTCCGAAGGAACTTCAAACTGGATTGCACAGAGGGGTTATCCGTAAAACACCTGATCCGGATATGCGTCCCCAACTCTTCCCAGCCATAGCTTTCGGCCAGGTGTGTGACGATCCTTTCCAGGGTCAATCCATGTAACGGGTCTTTCGATGCCCCTTGTGGCTCCATATTTTCCTGATTTGACTAACAAATATAGATAACCTGGCCTAGATTTGTAACATGCAACTCCAACACCCCCAGTTGATCGACCTGTTGAAAAAAGCCTATTCAGCAGAGAAAGCGGCCGCCTTCGCCTATCAGGGTCACGCCGCCTCTGTTAAAAGCCCGGCCGAAAAAGTGGCGATCAGGCAAATAGAACTGGATGAGTGGAACCACAGGAAAGAGGTTTTGCAATTAATGGGTCAATATGGCATTCAGCCATCGAAATATTATGAGTGCAGGTTTCATATCGTGGGCAAAATAATTTCATTTAGCTGCTACGTCATCGGATGGTTCATGCCTTTTTATTTCGCCGGCAGATTAGAGAGCGGCAATGTGTGTGAATATTTTCGGATGAAGCAATACTTCAATTCTCTTGGCATACATGAGCATGACAAAATACTCTATGATATGGGGATAAAGGAAAAAGAGCATGAAGTATATTTTCTGGAGGGGATTAAAACGAACAAACTTCTGCCGATTTTCGAAAAATTATTTTCGTGGGGTGACAGGAATAGCTTTAATAATATCGATCTGGATAAAAAATATCCGGTAGAAGAATCGGGGGATTATTGTAAGAAATAGGGGGTAAAGCTTAAATTCACATTATGGAGCAAGAGCAGCATATCGTCAGCATATTGTCTATACAAGACGTCACGCATGATGTCAGGGCGTACAGGCTGGAGAAGCCGGCGGGATATCGCTTTGTGCCGGGGCAGGCGACGGACGTCGCGATCAATAAGGATGGCTGGCGGGAGGAGAAGCATCCATTCACCTTTACGAGCCTGAACGAATATCCCTATCTTGAATTTACGATCAAGTCGTATCTCGATCATCATGGGGTGACCAATGAGTTGTATACCTTAAAAGCGGGAGATCAACTGATCCTGCACGATGTCTGGGGCGCTATCTCCTACAA
>Ga0302225_10000676_pt1 | contig 24026 bp, 16 predicted proteins | sample II_Palsa_E3_2_FD_193515 | JGI IMG/M metagenome (GOLD analysis project Ga0302225, IMG submission 193515) | Peat permafrost microbial communities from Stordalen Mire near Abisko, Sweden - II_Palsa_E3_2 | ecosystem: Environmental > Terrestrial > Soil > Palsa > Peat permafrost | place: Sweden...
GCTCCCGGCCAAAGGCAGTTATGAATTTTTATCCACAGCCGAAGACCGGAGCAGGAGCACGTCTTTATGGATTGGTACAGGTGCTGTTCATAAAGCAACCAGGCTGCCAAAGTTGAAATACTTTGAGGGCATGAAAATGATGAACGGGATGATGGGAATGAATGGTGATATGGAGAAAATGGATGGCATGGCCATGTCCGGGCAATCTATGGATATGAATGCCGTAATGTACCCGGAAATAACGGGTGATGGGAAAGCTACTCCAAATAAAGCCAAATCTAAAAGCAATCAAATGCAGATGGACGGCATGGACATGAATATGGGGCAAATGAACTCAGCCGATCAAGGCGATGATAAACCAGTTACCCTGAATTATAACATGCTCAAATCTCCGGACATAACCACACTACCGGCGGGGCCTGTAAAGCTGCTGCATTTTAACCTTACGGGAAATATGAACCGTTACGTTTGGACGATAAATAACAAAACGGTATCAGAATCAGCTAAAATACTCATCAAAAAAGGTGAGAATGTTAGGATCATCCTATATAATAATACCATGATGCGCCACCCGATGCACCTGCATGGTCATTATTTCAGGCTTTTAAACGGACAAGGGGCTTACTCACCGTTAAAAAACACACTGGATATTATGCCAATGGAAACTGATACCATCGAATTCCTGGCATCTGCCAGCGGCGACTGGTTTTTTCACTGCCATATCCTTTACCATATGATGGCCGGCATGGGCCGCATATTTGAATACCAGGATTCGCCGCCAAATCCGGAAATACCAGATACTACAGTTGCCATAAAAAAGGTATATGCCGATGATCAGCATTATTACGCAGCTGCAAAAGTTGGGGTGGAAAGTAATGGGAGCCAAGGGATGTTCTCGCTTGCCAACACCCGGTGGTTGTTTTCTACTACCTGGGATATTGGGTTGAACAGCAATCGCGGCTATAACGATGAAACCATTGCCGGTAGATATATTGACCGGATGCAGTGGTTATTTGTATATGGTGGATTTGATTATCAGTACCGTAAACATTCGGCAGAAAAAAACCTTTTTGGCCAAACCAGCGATCAAAATGATCGTCATACCGCTATTGCTGGTCTTGCTTACACATTGCCTATGCTCATTGTAGCGGATGCCAGCATTGATGGTAATGGAAAGGTCAAGCTTCAGTTGGAACGAAATGATATTGTCTTAACCAGCAGGTTGCGGTTCTCTTTAATGGTAAATACAGATAAGGAATATGAAGCCGGGCTGCGTTACATTATCACCAAATATTTCTCGCTCTCCGCACGCTATGACAGCGACCTTGGATTAGGCGGAGGAGCTACGCTTACTTATTAAAAATAAATCAGTTCGGTTAACTAATAATTGAACACAATTACTAAAGAACATGAAATTCAACATATTAATTTTGAGCTTTTTAAGCTCTTTAACACTGCTGTTTATCGCAGGCGATCCACAATATACGGTTGCACAATCAAAAAGTGCCGCCAAAGAAAAGGTGATCAGGATTCCATTTGTGGCATCCCGTTTTGATACCACTTACAGGAAAGCCGAATTTATAACTTACAAAGGGGTGCAGGCAATGAAAATCCAGCCCTTTAACACCCGGCAAACAAGGCCCGTTACGTTAAAGGATTTTAATTTTACCAACGGTACTATTGAGTTTGATGCCGCGCTGCCTAAAGGTGAATATGAAAATGAGATAGCGATTAATTTTCATCAGCACGATATCTATAATTTTGAGAGCCTGTATTTGCGTACACAGGATGATGAATCTGTACAGCGAAATGACGCGATACAATATACGCCGGTAATCAATTCTGTAAACCTATGGGATATCATGACTCCGTTTCGCGGTTATGCGCCCATACACAATGAGGGTTGGAACCATTTTAAGCTGGTAGTTTCGGGTGCGCAGATGCTGGTGTATATTAACGGTGATGAAAAGCCTACACAATCGGTTTCAAGATTGGAAGGAGGCTATAGCACCGGTAGTATTTCTTTTGATGGCGAGGCGATTTTTGCTAATCTGGTTATTAAACCAGATCAAACCGAAGGCTTGTCTCCCGTAGCAGGAATAGATGTTACCGATAATGACCCCAATTATATCCGGCACTGGCAGGTAAGCTATCCCCGTATCCAGCAAAAAGGAAGCGAAATGACAGAAGATAGTTTACCAAAAGATACTGTTAAATGGATGCCAATTGCGGCTGAGCGCCGTGGCCTCATCAACCTGAACAGGAGGTTTGGAAGCCCGGAGTTGACCAGCTACCCGGTACATAACCGTTATGTATGGCTTAAAACAAACATCAAAAGCACCGTAAATAAAGTTGTAAAGTTAGACCTGGGCTTTAATAAAGAAATGGTTGTTTTTGCTAACGAGCGATTAATTTACCGCGGTAAAAATGATTGGGACGCCATTAATGAAAAAAATCCTGACGGCCGGCTAGCTATTACCAACCTAACGCTGGAAGTACTGGTAAAGCCGGGAGATAACGAAATTTTAATCGGCGTTGCATCACCGTTGTATGGATGGGGTGTTATGGCCCGGGTAGAAAATGAACGTGGTTTAACAATAGCCAATTAATAAACGCTACCGCCAATTGAAAGGCTGTACAAAATGTTTATAAGAAAAGCCGGTTATAAAGCCGGCTTTTCTTATTCATAATTGTCGAAGGTTTTTTATACCCACCTTTTCGTCGGCATGTTTCGCCTCTCCGTCTATTGTGCTTCAATTTTTGCCTCATTTTTCGTTGGTTTGCGGCCAATGATAAAAACGATTTACCCCTCTTTTTTATTCCTGATACTTTTCATAACTGCACAAGCAAAAAACCATTCAGGAACCGCAATCATCACCGGAACTATCATAGATGCCACAAGCCATAAACCGGTAGGCTATGCCACTATTGCATTAACCGATCAAGCCAGCAACAAAATCCTGGCTAACGCGCTAACGGATAGTACAGGAAAATTTGCCTTAAGACAATTGCCAGCCGGCCTTTATCAGCTAAAAATTAGCTTTGTTGGTTATACCGATAAGCTTATCCCCGGCCTGAAAATCACTGACGGGGTTACGTTAAAAGTTGGCCAGATACTGCTAAGCCCCGATACCAGGACGTTGAATGAGGTGAAAGTTACTGCTAAAAAAGCGCTCATTGAAGAAAGGATAGACCGGACTATTTACAATGCCGAAAATGATTTAACCACTCAAGGTGGCGATGCGACCGACGTAATGAAACGGGTGCCGATGGTGTCGGTTGATCTTGATGGTAATGTCAGCATTCGGGGCAGTCAAAATATTAAGGTGCTTATTAATGGCAAAACTTCGGCTATAATGTCGGCAAGTATTGCCGATGCTTTAAAGCAAATACCTGCCGACCTGATCAAAAGCGTTGAAGTTATCACCTCACCGCCAGCTAAATATGATGCAGATGGTTCGGGCGGTATCATCAATATTATCCTTAAAAAAAATACACTCGAAGGGCTTTCGCTTAATGTTAATTCTACAGCGGGCACACGTGGTTCGGGGCTTGGCCTTAATGGTGGCTATAAAGTTGGTAAGTTTGATTTTTCTTTGGGGGGATTTGGCCGCGCCAGCTACAATACGCCCGGTAATTTCACTAATGACCAAACTGTAACCGATTTAACCACCGGCGACAAGGACTTGACCACTCAATCGGCTTCAACAAAAAACAAAGGATTGTTCGGTCGTTATAATTTCGGTATGGATTATGATATCAGCGAACATAACTCGTTAAGCTTAGGTGTGGTGATAGGTGCCCATAATCAGCCTGTTCAACAGGATAATTTCCTAACCAATAATTATGTGAACGATGTTTTAACCAGCACCATGCTGCAAAATAATAAGATCACCAACAACTCCAACCAGGTAGATGCTACGTTGACCTATACCCTAACCGGGAAAAAGCCAAATCGTGAGTTTAGCTTGCTAGCCGAATACAGCCAGAATAAGCAGGCTTACGACTATGAAAATATTTTTCTGGATCAGAGCACTGATGCTGTAACCGACGGGCAAAAAAGTATCAACAACAGTATTAATCGCGAGATTACTTTTGAAGCCGATTATCAAACACCAGCTGTTAAAGACCAGCTGTTGGAATTTGGTGCTAAAGACATCGTCAGGACAGCGAGCAGTGATTATAACTATTTTTCAGCATCCGATGCATCGCTAAATTATGTACCGGTTTCATCTACCGATCTTTCTAATAATTTTAACTACCGGCAGAACGTTGCTGCTGCCTATGTTTCGTACACGCTACAGCTTTTTAAAGATTACACCCTGCGGGTTGGCACACGTTATGAGTATACCAGTATTGATGCTAATTTTGAAACCGGTTCGGCTGTAAATATACCTGGTTACGGTGTATTGGTACCCAGCTTTAATCTGGCCAGGAAACTGGATAATGGCGATATGATCAAGTTTGGTTTTACCCGCAGGATACAGCGCCCATCGCTACAGTTTTTGAATCCAAGCATCCAGGCTGCTGACCCGCTTGATATAACGGTAGGTAATCCAACCCTTCGTCCGGAATACACCAATAACTACGAACTGGGTTACAACACCAATATTAAAAGTAATAACCTCAACATATCGGCATTTATGCGTAATACCAACAATGCCATACAAACCGTACGTACAACAAGCGGTGATACCGTAATAACCAGCTATCAAAATTTAGGCAAGCAAAATGCTTATGGAATGAGTATTTCGCTTAACCTGGCCCCAACCAGTAAATTAAATATGAATATGGGTACCGATTTTTATTATCAGACCCTGGATAATGAAGACCCCGACCCGCTATTCCATTCTGCCAACCAGGGATGGGTATTTAATTACCGCTTTTTTGGCAGTTATGATCTCTCCGACAAATATTCGATTCAGGCCTTTGCATTTCGCAGATCTCGTGATATAGAATTACAAGGCTATGAGGGCGGGTTTGGGGTATATAACCTTAGCCTTAACCGCAAGTTTGCCCATAACAAAGCTACCATAGGCATTGCTGGTGATAATTTCCTTACCCATGGCTACCATATTCCAACTGTTGTTAACTCCGGAAACATCAGTCAAAATTCGGTTAACATTGATTACATCCGTAGTTTTGAAATTAAATTCAGCTACCGTATCGGTGGCTTGGTTAACAAACCTAAAAAGCCCAAAAAGACTATTAATAACGATGACTTAAAACAAGGCAGCGGGAGTGATAGTAATTAGTAGACAAATAAACAGGTTAATAAAAAAGCCTTTCAGATCATATCTGAAAGGCTTTTTTATTTAAACCACAAATACGATTAAAGTAGTGCATTTTTTTGTTTTATAAGCGCGGGCGCCCAATCAGGTAAGTGAAATGATAACGGCCAACAGCTTTACAGGGCTACTTACATCATAATCGGGGTTTAGTTTGTGATAAAGAAATTACAAAATATTTGAGAAATAAATTTAAATACTCAAACGCAATATTGTTGCATCTTTGTATATTTGCAGCATGGCTACACATAAACTGATTTCGAGGCTTGATCGTATTGGTATGACTGCTTCCACACTCTGTGCAATTCATTGTGCGGCAGTACCATTACTTATCACGGTGCTGCCATTAGTTGGATTGGGTTTTCTGGCAAATCCATGGGTGGAGTGGGGAATGATCATTCTTGCATTAATTATTGGTATATCATCTATCAGCCTTTCTTATGTCCGTACGCATCATCGCTTACTCCCTATGTTGCTGCTTATTAGTGGTTTTATGGTGGTTATGTTAGGGCATGCATTATCAAACGGATGGCAAGAAGCCGTTATCGTTCCTGTTGGAGGGTTCATTATCGCATTCGCCCATTTTGTTAATAATAAATATTCAACCAATTGCAAAAACAGTATACATATATCAGCCTAATTATTGCCCTATGAAAAAAAATGAGCGAAAATATTTCATTGCTTTTTTACTGTTTATGTGTACCCTCAATCCTGTTTGCAATGACAAAAAGGAACGCAATATAATTGCATTTAATATTACATCAGGAATAAAGCTACAGCTTTAAAGTTTCAGCATGGACAATACTAATTTTAAACGGTTACTTAAATCAAAAGGGCTTAAGGCAACCACGCCAAGATTAAAGATATTCGAAATATTTAAACGCAAGGACTGCGCAATTACATATTCGGACATTGAGCGTTGTATGGCCGAACATATGGATAGGGTAACCCTGTATCGTACACTAAAAACATTTGAAGAACGTGGCTTTATCCACAGGATAACCGGCACAGATGGTTCAGCAAATTTTGCATTGACACCTATTGACTGGAATGAATTTTGCGATGGCTCTGCTGAGCAGCATATACATTTTAGTTGCCTTAAATGTAAAAATATCTACTGCCTGGATAGCCCGGCCATGCCCGAAGTTACTTTACCCGACGAATATAAAGTTGAAGCCCTAAATATTATTATCAGTGGTATTTGCGATCGCTGCAACGGGTGATTTTTGACCTTAAGTTGTGTTTGTTTTAGTTTAGTCCAATAAAGAAGCCGCTCCCTTATGAGAGCGGCTCTTTATGTTTGAGGTCAGTCAAACTAAAAACCGAAGTTCAGGCCCAGGGTAGTTTGGGCTATACTAATCGATTGTTTTGTATCCAACCTGCCGGCATTGTTAATCCGGCTTGTATTGGTTATGGCAACACCAGGCGAGTTTACAAAGTTTTCTTTTAAAACTAACCCCAGTTTTTTACCCAGTTGATAGCGCAGATCGGCACTGCCACCATAGGCAAAGCCGATTTTGTTAGAGCTTAATTGCGCAAAAGGATAAGGGATATTTGCATCTGTAATTACGATATCCATCTCCGGTGTAGAGAAGCTTTTCACGATACCAACGTTGGCGCGCAGGTCAATCGCGAATTTGCTAAAAAAGAACGAATACTGTGGGCCGACAAGAACATTGAGGTTGCGGTACCTGTTTTTTGTACTTGCAGCACCTGTATCAACACCAAAAGCATCCTGATAGCCCGCGGCTAAGGTATGCGCGTCTTTAGCGCTTAATTGTCCCTGGTCCTGGTATGATATTGTAGCGGCAAAAGCCCAGCCAGATTTGTGAATATACCACGCGCCGTCAAGACCTATAGTATAGCCGGTTTTTGCAAATCCAGCCTTGTTATTTATCGTTCCATCAAGGAAATTGCCGTAATCCGACTTGGCAAATTGCCCTGTTGGAACCGAAGCGCCACCAAAAACAGACCAATAACTGTCATGTGTTACTTGAGCTTTAGCGGTGAATGCAAATAATGTCGCAAAAAATAAGAATGATAATGTTATAATTTTTTTCATTTTGATGAGGCTGATTAATTATTGAATAACAGTTACAAAGTTTACGTCCAAATCTGAAGAGCCGGGTGCATAGGTCCCATTTTTAGCGTTTGGCTGATGGCGTAATACCCAGCGTAATTTACCTGAGCTGGCGGCGCCTGTAGTAAATACACTCGTTAAACCAACTTGTAGCGGCGGATTGTTGGTATCCAGATCCGTTCTTACTACGCTTAGGTTTAAAGGCGCTAAATTTGGCGTAACCGCAGTACCCGGAATATATGGCGACGTGTTGCTGATTACCGGAGCACTTATGATAGGTGTTGGCTGATAAAAGAACAGGTGATAATTTTCCCGCTGCTTAATCTCGTTAGATACTACGAATACAGGACTTTGGGTTTGGTCAAGCATATAAACTACGCAGTTGTATTTGGAATTGGCTTTTAAAGTAAGCTGTGTAGAATCGACCCCGGTTACGTTATTGTTATTATCTAATAAAAAGGTGTAAGTACACGATGTCGTATCTGCCGAGTTAGCCTGGTTTGTAAATTTTAACGAAGCCTGTGTAATGGTTTCATTGGCAATGTTCGGTTGTACGGCTTCTTCCGATTTTGAACTACAGCCTGCATAGAATAGCGCTGTTCCTAACAGCGCGTATACCGCGTGTTTTAATTTGATCATGGGTTTTTAATTTAATTGTTATTATTATGGTTACTTAGAATTTCAAATGGTACCCTCAACCGAAAAATAATATTCCGGCCCGGCTCATCCGCGAAATAGCGAAAGCGGTCGAGGTAATCTTTGTAGGCTACGTTTGTGAGGTTGTTGACTGCAATGTCAATATCGGCCCTGGTTTTGTTGATGTTTAGTTTAAAACCTACATGCGCATCAATCAGGTTATAAGCATTTGGCGGCGGTGCAAAATCATAGCCGGGTGGCACATCGTATTGCTTGGCTACATAAATATCATCCGCCCCGATTAAAAAGTTTTTAAATGGGCCGAAGTTCCCGAAATGATAATTTACGCCATTTTGCAGGCGCAACGGCGGCGTATAGATCTGGTAATTATGGATAGTCTCGTTCCAGGCGTAGATCAGTGAGGTTTTTGAAATAACTTCAAGAGAATCGAGCGGTTTAACCGTAATGCCTAAATCAATCCCACGGAAATTTACATTTCCCTGCGTGTAAGCAAACTCTAATAGTTCGCCTCCCTGGGAATGATAAAACTGACCGGTTGGCTCCTCGAAAATGAAATTATTAATGTGGTTATAATAGCCTTGCAGGTCAATGTTTAAAAAATGTGTCGCATAATTCAATTGCAGATTAAAATCATTGGCTTGTTCGGTTTTCAAATTGGCATCACCTATTTCAAATTCTGCCAGCGATTCATGCACGCCATCAATATAAAGTTCATTCACAGATGGCGGGCGGAATGCATTGCTGTAATTAGCCGATAGCTTTAAATTATCTGTAAAATTATAAGTGCTGCCTAATGTGGTGCTGGCACCTGAATAATGTGTGGTAGTTACATCAATTTTGGCTGCATTCGCATCAAAAGCAAATGCCCGCAACCAGCGATAGTCATATCGCGCCCCGGCCTCAAACAGCCATTTGCCGTTCCGGTATTTTTCTATGCCGTAAGCCCCGCCATCGTAATCAACAAAATTGGGGATCAGGTATCCGTACAGCCTTACATTTCCCTGGTTCATGCCCGTTGCTCCAAAAGATCCCGAAAACCCACCGCCATCTTTATGCTCATAGTTCAAATCAACTGTTGAGGTATGGATCTGGAGATAAATAGCAGGCGCTAAACTTGCTGATAACGATAATTCTTCATACTCCTGGCGGGTATTAACCTGGTAAGCATACTGAACTTCCAGTTTGCTGCTGTCGGTAATGTGATAAAAGCCTTTAATTTTCGCGGTAGAATGATCAACCGTTTGATAAGGCCGGTCAATAAAATAGCTGAACGGATAAGTAGTGATTGGTACGGTTTCTGAAATGCGCGAAAGTAGGTCCGAATAAGAACCTACATCAGTTCCAAACTCAATACCAATTTTGGTGTAAAAATTACTGTAATAGCCCTCTATGCCATAATTTTTGTGATAATATTGAACAGCTGCCGAAAAATCGCTTTCGAACAACCCAGTATTACCCAGTAAGTAGTTAGGCGTACTTACATCGCCCGATCTTTTGAAAGTGCCTTGTAACCGGTAGCTAAGCCCGGGAAGTTTTTTTCCTAAGGCGCCTTCAAACATCGCCGAAAATGCACCAAGCCTGCTGTTGGTCATACCTACCGCGTTAACTTCACCATCCATAGTACCGGTATCTGTTGGCAAAAGCTTAGGATTAACCGAAATAACCCCGGCAATAGCATCCGCGCCATACCGGATGCCATCAGCCCCTTTAATTACTTCAATTTGATTTGCTATAAATGGATCTATTTCCGGTGCATGTTCTTGCCCCCATTGCTGGGCTTCCAATGCTACACCATTATTTAAAATCAGTACCCTTGAACCGGTCAATCCATGAATAACGGGTTTGGCTATAGAGGGCCCGGTTTGGAATGTTGTTACACCCGTTACAGATTTCAATGCGTCGCCTAAACTCAGTCCGCGGGTTTGATCCAATGCTGCGCCTTGTAGTATGGATGTACTTAGTGTTGCTAGCTCTGCATGAGGTGTCGCGGTACTATTAATAGTTACTTCGTTAAGGTTTTGTGATGCCGGGGTAAGCCGGAAACTAACCTTTATATTGCCACTAACCATTATTGTTGTGTCAATAGCATAATAGCCAACGTATTCGCATCTAAGATGCATTTGTCCTTGATTGGCTTTTAACGAATACTTTCCGGATTTATCCGTTATGGCATTATCCGATCCGCCAACTTCAGAAATTGTTGCGGCTTGTAATGGCGTTTTTGTATTAGTATCATATACATATCCGTTAATAGAATATTTTTTAGATGATAGCTGTTGGCTGTGCGCAAGCACAGGTAAGAAAATAATAATTAGCGAAAGTTTGGTCGGGATTTTAAACATCTACTGCTTTTAATGCCACAAAGATGCATTTAATAAGCAACTATGTTGCATTAAAATTGTAAAAAAAATGATAGACAAGCTTTTTTAACATCAAATCAAATCTTTTTTGGTGTCGAAAATGTGTTTAATGTTTGCTAAATTTGTATTAGATTAATTTTTTCAGCAACAGCGATGAGCCAGAAAAAGAACAATTTTCAGTTTGAAGATCTGCTTGAAAAGCATCATTTAAAAAAAACCGCTCCCCGTTTAAGGGTGCTGTCATTGCTGGCTTCCAAGCATGTAGCAACTTCCCAGCCTGATTTGGAGACTATTATGGTAGATGTAGATCGTGTTACACTATATCGAATACTTAGTGCGTTTGAAGAGAAAGGCATCATTCATAAAGTTTTTGATCTTCATGGCACCGCTAATTATGCATTGTGTAATTCTAACTGTGAAGAAAATCATCATCACGACGAACATTTGCACTTTAACTGCACCAATTGCAACAATGTGTTTTGCCTTGATGATTTAAATTTGCCGCAAATCAATCTTCCTCCTGGCTTTAAATGTGATGGGTTTGCAATGTATGCAAACGGACTTTGCCCTAAATGTAGTAAAATCATTAAATAGCTCAACATTGGTTTATTCCCGTTTATATGGGACCAAAAATGTGAAGGTATTATGAATGGTGACAAACAGTCACATTTTTAAGGCTTATTGGTGTTGAGAGCGTAGCCTTATTCCCCCAATATACTGTTTGCAATGTTTTAATAAGAAATTATACTGTTACAGGGGGTATAATTGCATACACTATGTAAGCTTACAACAGGCTATAATATTCATCTTTTTATTTACAATATGTAGAATTACGAAAATTGATTTTTATTTATCGTGGTATTACGAAATTTCGTAATGTTTTTTTAGGGTATTTAACATTATATTATTGGATATAAGGTAATTAAATTCGATAATTTTCTGGCATACTTATGGTTAAAAATATTGTTTATTTTGATTAACCACTTTACTGATTTAGGGTATTAACCTGCCTTTGAACCATTGGTGAATTATGATATTATAAGCAGGATTAATGGCGAATAATCAGATTTTCGGTGCTTTATTGATGATTTTTTCAGCAACATCATTACTGGCTTATCCTAATAATAGCAAAAATTATTCCGCGTATTCTTATACGCCAAATCATGCTAAAATTGATTCCAATCAAATAAACTCTTTGTTAAAAACCGGATATAGTTTTTTAAATAATCCCCTTTACAGCAATAGCCATAAACCCGATAGCGCACTTATATACTTTAATAAGGCGCTAAAACTAAGCATTGGTTTACATAACGATGTGCTAAGAATAAAGAGCTTAGACGGAATAGCTAATGTTGGTTCAAGTATGGGCGATCTCAAAAAACTCCATGATGCCTATGTGCAGATTATTACTTACTACCATGTTGGCGGAAATAAATTGAAAGAAGGAATTTCATGGAGCAAGTTCGGAGATCTGATTCCTGGTGTTACAGACAGTATGGAGAAACTTAGATTGCAATGCTACGTAAACTCGGCTACTTTATTTAAACAAACCCGCAATACCCTATTGTTGATTGAGGCCCAACAAAATATTGCCAGAACAAATTTGCATTTAGGTAATATAGATCTCGCTTCGCAAGAATTACAGCGTGTACAGAATGCTTACAAAAAAGCGGGCTATAATAAATTGCAGTATACCTATGATTTGATGGGGGATATAAGTAAGCTTAAGGCAGATTTGCGTGGCGAATTAGAGGAAAGGCTAAAAGTGGTGAAATTAATGCAGGAAACCGGCGATACATCACAAATAGAAACGTATTACGCCAAGTTAGCGGTAGTTTATACTAATTTAAGCATGTATGCCGAAAGCATCAGGGAGCTAAACCACTCAATTATTATATTAAAACGCAAACACAACCTGGAAGATCTTTATGGTAATTTGAGCCTGCTGGTATTGGATTATACAGAATCTAATAATGTTATGGCGGCAATTGATATTTTAAATAATACAACCAGAGATTATCCCCCTTTAAGCGTAGCCCAGCAAGTTGATATCAATGAAGAATATGGAAATTGCTATAGGAATCTTAAGAATTATGCTGAAGCTGAAAAGTATTATTTAAAGATGATGCAGTTGTATAAAATTACCGCGTTTAATAAAAAATATTATACGGATGTGCAATGGATGTATACTGACATGATAAACTATTATGAAGTTATATCCAATTTTTACATACTAACGCATCAATATCAAAAGGCTGATTTTTTTGCCACTAAAATATTAAAGTTGCGCAAAGATGTTCTTCCGCCAATATGCCGGATTGAATTTCAGGATATGAAATTTAAGATCGATTCGGCTAAAGGAAATTATATTGAGGCGATAAAGTATTTAAAGGCAAATAGAAGCTTAAGTGATTCATTATTTAACGTGACAAAAAGTAAGCAGATTTCAGAATTATTAATTAAGTATGAGACCGATAAAAAGAACAAGGATCTCGCCTTAAAATCCAACCGGATTGAGTTGTTAACCAAACAGGCCCAACTTCAGAAAAGCCAGGTTAGGCAGGCAAAAACAACAAAAAACCTTGTTGTTTTATTTGCAATTATGCTGTTATTGTTATTATGTATAAGCTATAACAGATACCGGTTAAAAAAGCATAGTAATGATTTGCTACAAAAAAAGCAACTGGAAATTAATTTACAGAATGCTTCTTTACAAAATTTGAACAAAAAACAGGAAACATTATTGGATGAAAAAGAGTGGCTGCTGCGGGAGGTTCATCATAGGGTTAGGAATAATTTGCAAACGGTAGTCAGCTTGTTAAATATGCAATCTGCATATGTTGCTCACGATGGAGGGTTAGATGCTTTTCGCAATAGCCAGCGCAGGATGTATGCTATGTCACTTATATACCAAAAATCCTATGAATCAGAAAATATGTCAACCATTAATATGGTCATATTTATAAACGAACTGGTTGAGTATTTAAAGCAAAGCCTTAGGTCTGAAAATTTGAGCTTTGATTTATACTGTGAACATATCGCTATGAATATTACCGATGCGATGCCATTAGCGCTGATCATAAACGAAGCTATTTCTAATGCGATTAAATATGCATTCCCCAATTCGAGAGCAGGTAAAATAGGTGTTGTTTTTAAACAAGATGGAGTAAATAGGTACAAACTTATAATAGAGGATGATGGCATAGCACTTTCTGAATCATTTAATAGTGATAAAAACGATTCATTGGCACTGAAATTAATAAGAGGATTAACCGATCAGCTAGATGGAGAATTATTAATTCAAAAAACAAAGGGAACCCGGATAACAATTTCTTTCAAGGCAACAGAAGCAGTATAAAGTTAACTTGGTTGATAATTAGATTTCTCGGATAGCCCAAGCCATAGAAATCAGACAGAACTACTGGCTCTGCCGATTTCTTAATGCCTCCATTACGCTCAACATTTTTATTGATTACTTAAATGCTTGTTATATAGCTTTAATAGCCGCCAATATATCAGCAGGTTCGGCACGCTTGCGATAGTCTGTATCTATAAATGCATACTTAATAATGCCGTTGGTATCTATACATAGGTCGGGGGTACGGGCAGTTCGATTGTAAATTTCCAGTTTATGAAAGTCATTATATATATCAATTAACTCATCATTAAGTGTAAAGGTGATATGAAATTGACGGGCTACTTCATTGTTGTAATCTGTTAGTACTTCAAACTCCAGGTTATTCTTTTCTTTGGTACAATAGCTCCAACCGGCATTCAACTAAATGTTTATAAACTAAACTGTACAGTACCATAAACCGCCCTTCCTTCTGATGGTATTATGCCCGGGCCGGGGAAACCTGTTGTACGCCGCGTAAAATACATTTGATTGGTTAGGTTATTGGCTGAAAAAGAAAATTTCCATTTCTTTAAAGTATAGCCAACCGTTGCATCAATGGTATGATAAGATGGAATGATACCTACACTGCCATCTGTTGATTGTGTGGCATTTGTAGCATCAGAAAATTCGGCATCAGTATAAGAGTATACCACACCGCCACTAAATTTGCCGAAAATAAAATCTACACCGTAACGATCGATCCAAGGGGCAGCGTATTCTACTTTTTTACCGTCAAATTGTTTACGATCCGGCGGGGCATCAATGTACTCGGCATTGGTATAAGATACCGAATTAAATACTGATATTTTATTAGTGCTGTGCTTGTAACCCGGAATTAAATGCAGGAGGTTAATTTCGCCATAAAGCTCCGTGCCGATACTGCGCGAATCGGCAATATTGGTTTCGTATAAATACGTATTTAAACCACCGGTGCTTGCACCGCCGTCACTTTCTTCTATTGCGCCTATCCTGTTTTTGTACAAGAGATAATAACCGCTTACATCAAGGCTAAAAACATTGAGGAATTGGCCACGGTAACCAATATCAAAGTTATACCCCTTAACATCTTTAAGATTAGGATCAACTACCATACCCGGCTGGGCAATTACAATGTCGGTGAAATCTACAGGGCTGTAATTTTGCGAAAAATTAGCGTAAGCATCCGTTTTATCGGTCACCTTATAATCTAACCCTAAACCAAACAGCGGGAATTTACGGGTGTGGGTTTGATTTGCGGGTACCTTAACATTGGTGGTTGTATCCGGTATCGAATAGCCTATAGCATTTGTTTGGATGTATTCAAAACGAGCACCGGGTGTTACTGATAGCTTATCAGAAAGTTGGAACACATTTTCCATAAATACAGCCACATTGTAGGAAGGGAATTTATAATCAATTTGCAAATCATTTGGATCATCAACCGTGAAATCAGCATTTGAACCTGTATTGTTATTTCCTTGTATGCGATGCGTATCGCCATGATAAAAACGCACACCAGCCAGGAACGATGATGACAGATCGCCAACCAATTTATAATGTTTTATGTAGCGCGATTCTAAATAAATGTTACGGTAATCATCATCCATTACCGTACGGGGTATTGATAAATTATCAACAAAATTAATAGGATTTAAGTTCCCTACGTTTTTGCGGTCAGCTATTAGCGAGTATAGCTTTACGGATAACAAGCTACTGGTATCAATCGCGTAATCAAGCGTTAATGCAGGTAAATTCCAGGTTGCTGCAAACCAGTTACGGTTGCGTAGCGACTGTCGCGGATTAGCTGCAAATTCGGCATCGGTAAGGCCGCCCGGCTGCTGCATTTGGTAGTACATAAAAGTATAATCAAACCCCAATGTTATTTTGGGCGTAAGCGCGTATTTTAAGGAGATGTAGGCATCATGCACATCAAACCCGGTGTTTTGGCGCCAGCCATCACCACGCTTAAAATCATAAAAAGCATAGTAATTCAGCTTTCCATCCTGCCCGCCTACACTGTTAAATGAATTAAAAAAGCCATAGCTGCCTGCAGTTTGCTTGGTAACAGCCTCAAATGGAACATCCGTTGGCCCTTGTTTAAGTTTAAAATTTAGCAAACCACCAAACTGGCTGCCATATTGCAGTGAGGCTGCTCCGCGTATAATCTCAATGGCATCAAGCCCATCGGCAGGTGGTGTATAATAAGTTTCGGGGTAACCAATTGGATCGGCTGGTATATCATAGCCATTTTGACGCGTATTAAATTCGGTTGTGCGGTTAGGATTTAACCCGCGGGTTGCTATACCTAGTTGTATGCCAGCTTCGTCGTTCTCAATAATGTTTATGCCGGGTACCTTGGCATAAATTTGCCTTACGCTATTGATGGCCGTATTTGCAGGTGTGTTATTTAAATCGATGATCTCATTTTTTTTACCTGAATAAATGGTTGTACCCACTGTTTGCGTAAGCATACGTACATCAGCAAGGTGCTGTTGCTGGCCTATTACATTTACTTCGGTAAGCTGATGGCTTGAGGCCGAAAGCTCAAACACCTTTTGATTAGCGGTTGAATCTATTTTCCAGGCAAAGGTTTTAGATTCAAATCCTATCGCTTTAATAGTTACTTTATAATCTCCCTTTTTTATTTTACCTAAAAAATGACCGGTACTATCACAAATAACATCTTTACCTTTTTCAAAGGAAAGTGTTGCGTAAGGTATTCTGTTGTGATTTGCGTTGTTGGTTACCAGGCCTGAAACAATGCTTTGCTGCGCCTGGCTGGCAAAAGCACAAAATACCAGGAAAAATAAAAAAGTAAGTTTTTTTAACATCTATTTATTGGTTTGGGTTAAAATCCATTTTTTTGGGGCGAAGCTATCGGTCTCCTTAAATAAATCAACTTTTGGGTCGATATAAGTTTGCCCCGCCATTTGATTGAGCGATACATAATCATCTGCAAACACCATCATCGGGTGGTGTAAGCGCTGTGCATATTTATCACCTAAAAAATGGGCGTATTGTAATATCATATCAGGTTGCGTATCCATCATACGTTCCTGTAATGGGGTGAGGTATTTTTTGGGGTATTCTATATAACGCTCATGGGTAATTTTATCTTCAACATAAAAATCAATGTAGCCGTCTTTCTCCATCAGCATAACATTCCAGGCGTAGCGGAACCCTTGTTCGGTCCACAAAACGTTTCCCGAATAGAAAAGATAACGCAACGGCATGATAAATTGCACTACAAAATACAATGAAAAGAAAGCTGTAAAAGCAACCTGATGTTTTTTGAAAACAAACACCTGAGCCGCCTGTACAGGTTTGTTTAGCCATGAAAAGCATTTCTCCAATATGCGGCGGTGCCATGCTGATGAAAAGAATATAAGTGCCACCCCTATCATAACCAATGGAAAAATGCCAATATAAAACAGCCACAAGGTCATCACGTGAAATAGCACAATAACAGCATATTCGTAAGGCCTTGTTTTTTTATTCAAGAGAAAGAATACGGCGGTTAAATCAAAAAGCATCCCGGCCCAGCTAAACACATAGGCGGTAAATGGCATTGCCAAAAACCTGCCCAAAACCGGAATGTTTTGGCAAGCCCCCAACCAGATCTTTAAAGGCTCGGCTTTGATGAGCCAATCATATTTTATTTTTGATAAGCCGGCAAAAAAGTAAACTAACCCTACTTGTAAACGCAAAACGGTTAATGTCCACCGGGATACCATTGCCGGCTGCTGATACTTGCGGGCATCCAGACTAAACGCTGCATTCATCGGCAAAAAAATCATGATAAATGAGAGCAGTGTAATAAGATAATAATGATTTAGATAGTTGGTAATATCTAATAACTCGGTATAGCTAAACAACAGAAAAAATAACGTGATTGCTACCCGGTAATATTTACCTAGTATAATCAGTATCAAAACGATGATCATCCCTATCCAGGGCAGGTACATTAAATTGCCGGGCAAGGTTTTTACCCAATAAAAGCCATAATATTTAAAAAAGAATGTAGGTTTTATATAAAACAAACTAACCCAGCCGCTCAGCAAAAAACGCACCTGGCTAAACAGCATTACGCAGCCAAATACAATACGGAAAAAAGCCAGGGATGCAGCATCCACAGGCTCTTTTAGTTTATTAATTATGTTTTGATATAATCCTGAAACGTACATTCAATCCATGCAATTAGTCGCCATCGGTATCTGTAAAGGTGATCGTAACACCCAGGTTGTTGGCAACATCAACTTTAAAGTATGCTATTAATGTTTTGATTGATGCAAATGCCGCTTGCAGCTGCGCGGTTTGGGTGCTTACAGCCGTAGCATAAGGCGGGTTAATGGCGTTTAGCTTGGTAATTGCATCATTAAATTGGTTATCAACCACAGTTGACAAGTTTTGCCCGTTATTTTGCGCTTTTACATAGTTTAATAAATCATCTAATCCCTGGCCCGAGCCGCCATCAAACGCAGCTTTCATGGCCTGCATGTTAGCAACCATAACAGGAATTGATTCTTCGGCTATGGTGTATTCTATTAATGTAGGATGGGGCTGATTATCATTTATCTTAACACCCATACCAATCGGGTTACCAATTTTCATGTTCTTAACCTGGTCCAGATAAAGCGAGATCGTATTTACCAGCTGGCTTACCGAGCTGCTTACATCATTACCTTTGGCACTTTCAAAAGAACTAAGGTAACTGCTCTTCCAGTCACTTTGTAAATTACCTGTTTGGGTAACCATATCCTGTGCTACAGAATTTAAAAATACAGCCCTGCCTGCTGCACCTGTTCCGGTGTATTTTGCCAAAACAGCCGCGTTACCGGTAGGGTCGAACAATAAATATTCCAGCCCTTTTAATCCTTTAGTATCTGCCCCTACAGCTGTAGCAGGTGTACCCGCAGTAATAGCGGCTTCAATTTTACTATCTGTTGCCGGCCATGTATCAACATCAGATTCGATAAGATTATCCTGTATCGGGCCAAAATCAATCGGGGCTACTATAGCCCAGTTTTGTGCCATGGTAGCCCAGGCAGTTTGCGCGGCAGTTAGTGTAGCACTATTAGGCGTAGCCGCAAAAGCGCTGATAGCAGCCTGTGCAGCTGTTGCACTTGTAGCTTCGGTAGTTATACCGGCCATTAATACGTTATTGCCAATATTATTTAGCATAGCAGTTTGATCGTAATTGCCAAATAATGATGAGTTTGCATTAACACTTGGGCTTTTTGAACAGGCCATAACTGTTAACGTAACTACAACTACGCCAACACCTATTGTTTTTGTGATATTATACATATGTTTTACTTATAAGTCGTTTACAAATTTGATTAACGCGGTACGATCAGCTTTTGAAAGTTTCATGAAAGCTGTTTTTGAATTAAGGGCTTCACCGCCATGCCATAGTATGGCTTCTTCTATAGTACGTGCACGCCCGTCATGCATCAGAAACATGCCTTCGCTGTTATTTACCAAACTCACTAAGCCAATACCCCAAAGCGGTGCAGTACGCCACTCGCTGCCGGTTGCCTGGTAGTCGGGCCTGCCATCTGCCAGGGCGGGGCCCATATCATGCAAAAGCAAATCGGTATAAGGATGTATGGTTTGGTTTGATAATAAAGGAACATCCGGAAAGCTTCCTGTAACCATTTGCGCCCTGTGGCAACTAACACAACCCGACTGGAAAAATAGAGCTTTACCATGTACTACGGTCGGATCGGTCCAGTTTCGCCTTTGCGGTACAGCTAAAGCTTCAGTATAAAAAACTGTATTAGTAAAAAATGGCTCGGGTAATTCAGCTTCGCCGGTAGTATCGCTACCATTAGGTAAGCTTCCGAATGAAGTTAGCTCAAACCCATAAAGGCTTGGAGCCGGGAATACCGGTGTAGTAATACCGATATCGTTACTAAACGCGTTGGCTACCTGCTCGCGCACGGTAGACTCATTAGCTTTCCAGCCGAAACGGCCTAAAACTGTTTGTTGTAATTCAACATTCCAAACATAGTTTGGTACACCAATAATTCCATCATGGTTACTATCGTTCGGATCAGCAAAAGATAAAATGGTGGCTTCGGGTACAGCTTGTAATAAGCCCATACCAATTAACTGATCGGCAATTCTGGGTGAGGTCATGAAGTTTACCGGGTGGCCATTACGTAAGCTGGTAAGCTGGTAAGTGGGTACCCTTAGGGTATCTGTAGAACCATCCGGATACGTTACAACACTGTTGGTGTAAGTTACAAATGCCTGCCCATCTGGTGTAGCTTGTAAAATAGCATTGTTTCTAAACTGCACCCCTAAATCCGGATCAGGATTTGGCCCGCCATGAGGGTCTTGCCCTGCCTGGCTTAAGCGTATTAATACCGAACTTAACTGTTCGCCAGCAGAAAAAGGTGTCCGGCCACGGCCATCTTCTACGTGGCAGCTATTGCAGGAGCTTGTGTTAAATATCGGGCCCAAACCATCTACCGCAGTGGTTGATGATGGGGCAATTACCCAATTGGTATGAAAAAATGAGCGCCCAACTTTAAAATTAATCTCATCTTCGGTTAACATTGGCGGGATTGGTTGCCCAAAAGCGTCACCTGTTTCCAGGTTGATGGTTCCGTTTACACCGCCTTGTAATGCCTCATCAGTTAATTCGTAGGCATTATCTGTTGATGGTGTCGCGCCATGTTTGGAACATCCCGCCAAATACCCACTGCCTAAAACAAAGGAAATTAATACACCAATAATAACAGGTTTTTTGTAATTCTTTCTCACTACCAAATTCTTATTAAAATACAATTCTTTATTAAACCGATAACGGATTACGCTATTTTATGGCTATAAAACAACGTAATCCGTTAGTAGGAACGTTAATGTATTATGTTATTTATTAATCGTTCTCATCAGGGATGTTTACATCAGTAAGCTTAAGATCATGTGCGATTTGTGATACCCAATCCGCAACACCACTAACACCATTTATGCCTGTTTGCACAATTTGGTTTCCTGTTGGGTTGGCACCATCAATCAGCCAATCAAAAGGCTTATTGGTTTCAATAGCTTGTAAGCTTGTTTGCGCAGTTGCTAATAAGGTTTTCATTTTTGTATCATCAGTGGCGTTTAGCGCTTTTACATAATCAGTAAGGCCTAAACCTTTTATTACAGTACCACTGGTAGTTGTGTATGATCCGTTGTATATGTTTACAATTCCTTGCATATCAAGGTATAGGTCGCGGTGTGTATTATCGCTGAAGCAAGAATGTTCCTGCTCCTGTGCATGCAACGCTAACGGTACACCCATTCTTTCTCCTGCCATTTCGCCTTTAGCAAGGCGGCCTATGCCATTAAACATGTTGGCAATCGCAGCTGCTGAATTAGACTCAAATGTTTTACGGTAATTATTTGCACTTGGTGCCCAGGCGGTTTTCATCGAATCCAGGTCGTCAACAATCAGTTGGGTTACTACCTGCAGATATAACGCCCTGCGTGCACCATTTGGCGCGGTTGCAGCAGATGTAGTTAAGTAGTCTTGAAAAGAACGCTGACCGGGGATTTTGTCCTGAGCCGGGGTATCATCCTGGCCCCAAAGCAAAAATTCAACAGCATGGTATCCGTCTGAAACCTCAACATTGTCGCCATTGGCATTGGTTGTACCGCCATCGGGCTGATTGTTGTTAATTAAAATACTTTCGCTGATAGTAGGAAACTGGGTTGGCATATTAATGATGCCTTGTGTAAAATCAGGGCCGGTAGGAAATGCAGTATAACCATGAGAATCGCCTACAAGGTAATCTATGTAACCTTCATCCAAAGGCCATGAATTTAGTTGTAAATCTCCGGCATTACCGTCAATAGGGCCGCCGTAAAAACGTGCAGCTTCAGTTTGCATATAAGGTTCGCGTGAAGCAAGCCATGCATTTTGAGCTGCTGTTAAACCAGCTGCTGTAGGATTAGCTAAAAATGCATTAATTGTTGTTTGTAGCGTAAGCGCTGCGTTATAGGAATCTGTGTAACCCGCTTCTAAAATGTTAGAATAATTTGTTACGATCTGCGCCTGTTGATCTGTTGATAAACCTGGCGTAGTTACCGGTTTGTCTTTTTTACAAGCACTGAATAAAACTGCAACAGCAACAGCTGATAGGAAAAGTTTTTTCATATTGTTTATTATGTGTGGTTGAGTGTTTTTTATTGAGTGCAAAGCAAGGCATTATTTAGAATTAATCCAAATAAATCTTAGAATAATTCTAAATAAGGTTAACTGCAGCTTAAAACGTTGGTAGAATGTTATATTTTAGAGTATCAAAGCAAAAAGCCTTTAAGATCGACTCTTAAAGGCTTTTAGATAGCTTTGAGAACTAATGTTGAACTCAATCATGAAATTATTTACGGCTTAAATTCAATATAAAGGTATTTGATCGTTATAGCATTTTGGTGAGTTTATTATCGCTGCTAGTTCTGATCAGGTAGTCTATAGACCATGGTCCGGAACCGGTAATTACAAATACAACTAGCATTACCAGTACTACAATAGATATCCAAAGTTCTGTATGAAAATAAGGCGATAAAATGTTTACAAAGAAAAGTGCCGTAAACACAATAGGGATTTGTATCAACGCTGTAAACCTGGTGAATACCCCCATCAATATAAGTGCTCCGCCACATATATGAATATAAATGATCGCGTTAATGATGAGATCTATTTTTGGAGAGGAGCTTGAAATTCCAGCATTAATCACCAAATCCCTGATATCCGATCCTTTCATCAGAAATATGGATCCTTTTATCACCAGGTATAGGCCAAGTGCCATGCGAAAGATGTCAAACGCCTTAGGATGATGTGCATCACCCCAAGATTCTATTTTGAATATTGTTTTCATGATTTGTGATTTTAATAATTAATAAGCCACTGGTGCAGGCTGGTTTGAACGCACATTGATAACTGTAGGATTTACCGACGGAAACAAAGCAATGAGCACGATAACGCTTACCAATACCCAACTGATGATTTGATAATAATCAAGCGAAAACCGAAGCTGCGATTGTACGGCAATGCTTTTGCTTAACAATCCGGTGGCAACTTTTGCAGCCTGCTCGGGCAACATACCGCGGCTGGTAAGTACCTGTTTGTAAAGTGCCATTCGTTGTACAACATCAGGGTTAAGCGAACTTAGCTGATCCTGAAAACGATTGTAATGCGAATTTTGCCCGTAAAGCTGAAAGTAGTTTATCAAAGCTATACTACTGCAAAAGCCGCAAAATCTTACAAAGATCCCTACAGCAGAGCCCGTATTGCCGTATTTAGGCGGGGAGGCTGTTATAATAAAAAGTATAATGGGCACCATCAGCATACCGGCACCAACACCTTGCAATATTAGCGGGATGATAAGGGCATTGCTATTAACCTGCGTGCTGAATATAAAACACATATAAACGTGAAATACCAGCAGGACAAAAAAACCCGATATAAATATTAGCCTTATAGATCTTTTTTGCAGCATTAACCTGGAGGTGAAAATTACACTCAGAATAATACCCGCAATATTGTAAATGAGCAAATAGCCAATATGCGCCGGATCCAGGCCTAAAACACTCCCTAAATAAGAAGTGGTGATCCCAAATGAGCCGCGGCAGATATAAAAAACAAACAACAGTACAGCGCCAAAAGTAAACTTCAGGTTTTTAAATACAGCAAGGTAAAGATAGGGTCGCCGGGTATTAAACTGCCGGATGATAAATATCAGCAGCAATAAAACAATAGCAATCAACCGGTATGTTATTCGTGGATCATCCAGCCATTCCAGTTGCTGGCCGTAAACCAGCACATAGCCAATTAAGCACAATGCTGCCGAATACAGGATAAAGCTTGGCCAGTCCAGTTTCAGCAATGGGAATTTGCGATTAAGGCGCACATTATTCATAATAATAAACATGATAATCCCGCCCGGCAAATAAGAATAGATGGCACACTTATAAATCACATTGAAATTAAAGTTATCAATGATCGAAGCTGTTATCAACGTGGTTAGCGGAATAATAATCAGTAGTATCCCATAAACCACAGAGTACCCGATTTCCTTTGAGCGCTCGGTGTGCAAGCGACTAAACATTAATGTTAATGTAATGCCGATAGTGCCGCAGGTAAGCATACCCTGCACGTACCTGCACACTAATAACAGGGCAAAGGAATTTACCTTGTAACATGCGTAGCAAGTCCCCATCAAAATACAGATACCGATCAGTAAATATTCCTTACAGGCAATATTGGTAAA
>Ga0302225_10000679_pt1 | contig 23962 bp, 23 predicted proteins | sample II_Palsa_E3_2_FD_193515 | JGI IMG/M metagenome (GOLD analysis project Ga0302225, IMG submission 193515) | Peat permafrost microbial communities from Stordalen Mire near Abisko, Sweden - II_Palsa_E3_2 | ecosystem: Environmental > Terrestrial > Soil > Palsa > Peat permafrost | place: Sweden...
GGCCGGGGCGATCGACAGTACGGTCGTGACGGACGTCTTGAAGGCGGCGCCAGCGCCAGCGCCGGCGACCGCGCCGCCCACCAGGAACAGGGCCAGGCTGGGCAGCCACACCGCCGCCGTCACGGCCGCCAGCCCGGCGGCCAGCACGCCGAGGCCGAGCCGGGCCTGGCGGCCCCGCGACAGCGGTAGCCGGCCGACCGACATCTGGGCCAGGGCGGCCGCGCCGAACACGATGAACGTGGACAGCCCGGCCAGGGCATGTGAGCTCTGGTGCAGGGTCCCGGCGATGAATCCCGGGGCCAGCGAGGTAAACAGCCCGAACAAGGCGAACGCGGCCGCTGCGGCCAGCCCGGCTGCGTAAAACGCCTGGCGCTGGCCAGCCGGAATCCGGACCCGCTGCGGGTGGTAACGCGGCCGGCGATCCGGGCGCGCCACGGTCTCCGGCGCCGCAGCCAGGGCGATCGCGCCAGCCAGCATGAGTCCCTCCGCCACCAGATAGGGCAGCATCAGCGGCGAAGCGGCGTATTCGGCGAGGAACCCCGCCAGCAGCGCCCCGAACCCAAGGCCGCCGAGGTTGGCCGCGGTGGAGACGAACTCAGCCCGTGCGGAGGGCATGCCCGGCCGGGACGAGTTGTGCAGCTCAGTGAGGAACGCGGTCGCGGTCGCGGTGAGCAGCCCGACGCTGATACCGGATACCACCCGGCCGATGAGCAGCCCGGTGACGGTTGGCCAGGCGAGGAAGACGAGCCCGGCGGCCATATTGATGCCGACCGCGGCCGCCACCATCCTGCGCCGGCCAAGCCAGTCGGATACGTGGCCTGCCGCCAGCAAGCTAGCCACCACACCGGCCGCATAGGCAGCGAAGATCACCGTGACCAGCGCCGAACCGAAATGATCGCGCGCCTGGTACAGCACGTACAGCGGGGCCGGGAGCGTGGTGAACGCCATCGTCACGGCGAAGACATAGGCTACGATCCAGAACCCGGCCCCGGCGGCCCTAGGGCTCCTGGCTGCGGCTCTGCCCTGGCCAGGCGGGCGCCCGTGGCGAGTCAGCTCCTTCGGGCTGGACTGCGGTGCCGGCGCGGTGATCTGTGCGGAAGGCGTCATGGCCAAACTCCCTGCGTGGAATGCCCCTACAGGAACTTTAACCGGGCGGCCCGCCATGATATTTATCTCTGGTAACGACAGCTAATGCTCACGGTTATCTAGTTATGAGATGAGCTGCGCCGTGGAACTCCGGCACCTGGAATATTTCGTCGCCGTAGCCGAAGAACTCTCGTTCACCCGCGCGTCCCGGCGGCTGCACATGGTCCAGTCGGGGGTCTCCAGCGCGATCCAGGCCCTGGAGCACGAACTCGACGCGGTCCTGTTCAACCGCGACCGGCACCGGGTCGCGCTGACCGACGCTGGGCGGGCGCTCCTGCCCGAGGCGCGCGCAGCCCTCGCCGCGGCCCAGGCGGCCAGGGACGCGGTCGGCGAGGCCCGTGCCGGGCTGCGCGGGACGCTGACCATAGGCACCATGCAGTCGACCGGCAAGCTGGACCTGCCTGCACTGCTCGGTGCGTTCTACGCCGCGCATCCCGGCGTGCTCGTGCGGCTCCGGCTGTCCTCGGCCGGGTCCGTCGGCTTGGCCGGCGAGGTGCTCTCCGGGGACCTGAACCTGGCGCTGCTGTCACTGCCCGGCCGGCCGCCCGCCGGACTGAACCTGACCCCCGTCGGTGACGAGCTGCTGCTGCTCGCCTGCCCGCCCCACCATGCGCTCGCCCGGCGGCAGCAGGCCAGCCTGGTACAGCTGGCCGGCGAAGCGTTCATCGACTTCACCCCCGGGTGGGGCAACCGGGCGGTGGTGGACCGGGCGTTCGCTGCGGCTGGCCTGGAACGCGAAGTGCGGTTCGAGGTAGCCGACTTCGTCACCGCGGCCAGCCTGGTCCGCAATGGCCTCGGCGTGGCTTTCCTGCCGGAGTCGTTCGCGGCCGGCCTGCCGGACCTGCCCACGGTCAGGATCGCAGGCGCGCAGCTGAGCTGGCCGGTCTCGGTGGCGACCGCGGCGAGAAGGCCGCTGTCGGCGGCGGGCCGGGCCTTCCTGGCCGAGCTGATGGCCGCTGCGCGTGGACCTGCGCACCCGGCGGACTGATGCTCTAGGAAGGGTCCGGTTCGAGGGCCGGAGGGCGCGACACCTCGCGGGTGCCGGCGCTCTTCAGGATCCGCAGTGCGACCGGCGGGTAAATGATCACCGACAACAGGCCCGCCATCACCAGGGCGGCGGCCGTGGACGCCCGCTGGTGACCGGTTTGGACCCCGATGGTGGTCGCCACGACGATGAACGTCAGAGATGTGCCTTGCATGAAACCGGCGGCGATGGCGCGAGCACGCCCAAGGGCCCGCGCGTACAGCAGCGCTGGCAGCCCTCGCACCGCCAGCAGCACGACCAGGAAGACCGGCACATCAATGATGGCGCGGGTGCTATGGAACAGCGAGGTTACGCCGAGGCCGACGCCAGTGCTCACGAAGAACACCGGGATCAGGAACCCGAAGCCGATCGCTTCCAGCTTGCCCTGGAATTCCTGCCGGGAAGCCGGCGACTCGTCCGTCCGGCGCACGATGACCCCCGCCAGGAATGTCCCCAAGATGGTGGCCAGCCCGAAATGCTCGGCCACCACTGCGAAGGCCAGGGCGAACGTGATGACCAGCCGGACCCGCAGCTGGGAGCTTGTGTGCTCCAGTCGCTGCACCACCTCCCGCAGCAGACCCCAGCCCCTGATGCGCTGGGCCACCACCACAACGACAGCGGTCAGGGCAACGAACGCGGCGAGGAGTCCCAGCTCTGTCGCCGGGTTCTTCGACGAAGCCGAGAAAAACACCGACAGCAGGACAAGCGGAGCGAGCTCGGCCAGCGAACCCGCGGCCATGATCAGACGGCCGAAGTACGTCTCCGTCTGTTCCGCATCGTTGAGAATGGGCACCAGGACCCCGACCGACGTCGACATCAACGTGATCCCCACGAGCAGGCCATCCCTGACCTCGCCGCCCAGCCGGAACCCGTAGGCGACCAGGAGAGCCAGCACCGCGGAAACAGCGAAAGCCCGCCCGACCAGGATCATGAGCCGACGGTCGAACCGCCGCAGGTCGATCTCGTAGCCGGCCATGAACAACAGGAATCCCAGGCCCAGGTCGGATACCACCCGGACAGCCGCGTCGAGATGCACCCACCCCAGAACCGCCGGTCCGACCAGGATCCCGCCGAGGATCTCCAGCACCACCGCCGGCAGCTTCACAGCCGGGACGAGCCCGAGCAGCAGCGGCACCGCGACGGCGACCATACCGACGATCAGCAGGCCAGTGAAAGAGATCATGACAGCCCGGGCAACGTTGCAGGCGGCAGCCAGAGTGCCAATCCCCGGCTCGGCGGGACAGGCGACAGTTGACCGCCGTCACAGTCACACTCCTGTTATCATCGCACCTGATCCGGCAGCGTGAAACACCCGCCGCGGCTGTTCTGTCACGAGGCGCCGTCGGCTACGTTGAGCTGGCGTCTCACCCAGTTCGGCCCGGCGGACTGGATCGCGTCGCTGGCGGTCGTGGGTGCCGCGGCCGGGATGGCAACTGGGCCGAGTGGCCTGGACTGGCTGGCCGCGGGATATCCCGGATTTCGCTGGCTGCCGCCGGTCTGGAGTCAGCGGCGGAGGGGAAACTCGTATGCGGCCGTTCTTCAAAGACGATGACTTCAACTTCCTGACCGAGATCGCCCTCGGCTCGGTGTACCGCCAGGCGGCCGATGTTGGTGAGGTGCTCACGACCGTCGATCGCATCCATGACGGCAAGGCGCGGTCGTGGGTGGCAGAGTGGACGGCCACCGCCGATCGTCTCGCGCAGGAGGCGGCCGCCAACGCCGCGGCCGGCCGCGCGTACTCAGCCGCCGGGCAGTACCTGCGCGCGTCGCTGTACTACTCGGTTGCGACGTACTCGGCGGACGGGACGGGAGACCCGGCCCTGTTCGCGTCGCTGTGGGAGAAGCACCGGGCCGCCTGGGACCAGTTCGTGAACGTGGGGGACTTCGGTGGGGCGGTCGCCGAGCGCATTGAGATCCCCTATGAGGGCACCACGCTGCCCGGGTATTTCTTCCGTTCCGGCACGGCCGGTGCGGCCCGGCGGACGCTGATCTTCAACAACGGCAGCGACGGCTCGGTCGTCGGCGCGTGGACCGACGGGATCGCGGATGCGCTCGCCCGGGGCTGGAACGCGATGACGTTTGATGGCCCGGGGCAGAACGCGGCGCTGGTGCGGCAGGGCCTGCCGTTTCGCCCAGACTGGGAAAAGGTCATCACGCCGGTCGTCGATTCCCTGTCGGCCCGCGCGGACGTTGACGGGGAGAAGCTGGCGCTGCTCGGTGTCAGCCAGGCCGGTTACTGGGTGCCCCGGGCGCTCGCTTTCGAGCACCGCATCGCGGCCGGGGTGGCAGACCCCGGTGTGGTCGACGTCTCCACGACGGTGCTCGGGCATCTGCCGCACATGATGATCAAGCTGCTTGAGGCAGGCGAGCGCGAAAAGTTCAACCGGGACATGGAGTGGACGCTGAAGATCTCGCCGTCAACACGGTCGCTGCTCGCGCTGCGCATGCGGCCCTACGGCGTCAGCACGCCGTACGAGTTCTTCTCCGCCGCCCGCGACTACGTGCTCACCGACGAGCTGATCGCCCAGATCACCACCCCCATCCTGGTCACCAACCCGGAGCACGAGCAATTCTGGCCAGGACAGTCCCAGGAACTCTTCGACAAGCTCACCGGCAAAAAAGCGATCATCGCGTTCACCGAAGCCGAGGGGGCCGACTCACACTGCGAACCCGTCGCGTCCGGCATACGCGGCGAACGGATCTTCGACTGGCTCGGTGAGCAGATCCCGGCCTAATCGCAGTGACCAGCGCGCCACCGACGGCCAGCGGGGCCAGTACGTCTGGCCGGGTTGCTGGCAGCGGCTTTGTGCTGGGCGTACTGGCCGCCGGTCAGTTCCTGATGACCCTGGACAGTTCGGTTATGAATGTCTCGATCCGCCAGGTGGCGGCCGACATCGGGACCACGGTGACCGGCATCCAGACGGCGATCACCCTGTACACGCTGGTGATGGCGTCGCTGATGATCACCGGAGGCAAGATCGGCGCCATCCTCGGCCGGCGGCGAGCCTTCTCGATCGGGCTGCTCATCTACGGTGCAGGTTCGCTCACGACGGCGCTGTCCCCGAACCTGGGTGTGCTGCTGGTGGGCTGGTCGGTGCTGGAAGGCATCGGTGCCGCGCTGATCATGCCTGCGATCGTGGCTTTGGTCGCGGGTAACTTCCCACCGGAGCGCCGGGCGGCGGCCTACGGAATGATCGCCGCAGCGGGCGCGATTGCGGTCGCGGCGGGCCCGCTCATCGGCGGGGCGGTGACCACCTTCGCTTCGTGGCGGTGGGTTTTCGTGGGTGAAGCCGTGATCGTGATCGGTATCTTCGCGGCGCTGCGCAAGGTCCACGACACCCCGCCCGCCGTCCGGGTGCATTTCGACTTCATCGGGGCGGTGCTGTCGGTTGCCGGTCTGTCCGCGCTGGTGTTCGGCGTCTTGAAGTCCGGCACCTGGGGTGTTGTGAAGGCGAAACCCGGGGGACCCCAGCTGCTGGGGACCTCGCCGGTGGTCTGGCTGGTCATCGGCGGGCTGCTGGTCATCTATGGCTTCTTCCTGTGGGAAGCTCGCGTCCAGCGCCGGGGCCGCGAGCCGCTCATCCGGCCGGCCATGCTGCGCAACTCCCAGCTGGCTGGCGGCTTGTCCATGTTCTTCTTCCAGTTCTTCATCCAGGCCGGGGTGTTCTTCACCATCCCGCTGTTCTTGTCCGTGGTGCTCGAGCTATCCGCGCTGCAGACCGGTGTGCGGCTGCTGCCGCTATCGGTTGCCCTGCTGGCCGCCGCGGTGGGCATCCCCAGGCTGGCGCCCGCCGCCCGGCCGCGCCTGATCGTCCGGCTGGGCCTATTGTCCATGACCGCCGGGATCCTGGTCCTGATCGGCGGGATCAGCCCGGGCGCGGGCGCGGGAATCGTCACCATCCCCATGGTGCTCATGGGGCTGGGCATCGGCGCGCTTGCTTCCCAGCTCGGAGCGATCACCGTCTCCGCGGTGCCCGACCGCCAAAGTGCCGAGGTGGGCGGCCTTCAGAACACCGTGAGTAATCTGGGTGCCTCGCTGGGCACGGCCCTGGCCGGTGCCGTGCTCATCGCCAGCCTGACCACCGGCCTGATCCACGGCGTGCAAGCCAGCTCGGACATCCCCGCGGACGTGAAGACCCAGGCCACCACGCAGTTCGCCGCAGGCGTCCCGTTCATCTCCGACAGCGACCTGAAAGCTCAGCTCGGCAAGGCAAACGTGCCGCCCGCGCAGGCGGACGCGGTGCTGGCAGCCAACAGCGATGCCCGCCTGGCCGCATTGCGCACCTCGCTGTGGGTCGTCGCGCTCTTCGCCGTGGCCGCCCTGTTCTTCACCGGGCTGATCCCGGTCAAGCCCATTGGACGGCCCAAGCATGACGTGGCCACCAGCAGCCGAGCTGACAGCTGACAATTACGGTAGAGCCGGCCGTGCTCGCGTTCTCGATCCTGATCGCTGCCCTGTGCCTGTCCTCCCCTGTTCATTCCGTCGTGCGGCGCCGGAAGAAGTACGAGGCCAGTGGCGCGGCGATGGCCAGGATGAGGACTGACCAGATGAGCGCTGCCTCGACCGGATGCTGCATGGGCCAGGCGTGGATGGCAGCGGAAGGGTTCGGGTTGCCCCAGAGCTGGCGGGCCCCGGCAGCCACTGCGCTTACGGGGTTCCAGTCGGCCACGGCCTGCAACCATCCGGGCATGTGCTGCGTGGGCACCAGGGCATTGGAGATGAAGGCCAGCGGGAAGAGCACGATGAAACCGAACGATGCGGCCGATTCCGGGCTCTTGCTGTTGAGGCCCACGCAGGCGGCGATCCAGGACAGCGAGTAGGTGAAAAAGAGCACCAGGGCGAAGCCCCCGATGATCGCGCCGGCGCCGGCATCCGTCCGCCAGCCGACGGCCAGGCCGCTCACGGCGACGATGAGGGCGCAGAGACACGACGTCATCAGATCGGCGAACGACCGGCCGACGAGGACCGCGGGCTGCCACATCGGCAGGGCGCGGAAGCGGTCGACGATGCCGCCGTGCAGATCAGTGCTCAGCCCAACCGCCGTGCCCATGGTCGAGGTGACCAGGTTCAGGGCGAGAAGCCCGGCCAGAGCGAAATCCGGGTAGCTGCCGTGCGGGATGGGGATGCCCCCGCCCAGGATGTAGACAAACAGCACGGTGAACAAAACCGGCTGGAGGGTGACATCCGAGAGCTGCATCGGCTCCCGGGAGATGTGCACCAGGTTGCGCCGGGTCATGCCCCATACGTTGCCGACGCGGCCCGCCACGGCGGCCGAGAGCTTTCCGGGGATGCCGGTCCCGGCCGGGCTCGGCCGCAGCGTGCTGGTTGTCATGTGCCCGCTCCTTCCATCTCGGGCCGCGCGCCTTCAGGACCGGCGGCACCGCTGCCGGGCTGGTCGTCCTCGGGGGCGAGGTGGCCTCCGGTAAGGGAGAAGAACACATCGTCGAGCGACGGCTGACGGATCTCAATGTTGTCCACCAGAACCCCGGCCGCATCCAGCGCGCGCACCACCGAGGTCGCCAGCCCCGGGGCGCTGTCCACGCCGGCGCTCAGGCGCCGCCCGTCCTCGCTGATGTGCACGGGGCCGGTGGTCAGTGATCCGATTGCTTCGGCCGCGACGGTTGCTTCGACCGCGACGGTTGCTTCGACCGCGCCGGGATAGGGGGCGGTGAGCGTCACCTCCAGCCGCGCGCTGCGGCTCGCCTCCTTCAGCTCCTGGGGTGTGCCGTTCGCGATCACCCGGCCGTGGTCGATGACCACGATCTGATCAGCCAGGGCATCGGCCTCATCGAGGTACTGGGTGGTGAGCAGCACGGTGACGCCCGCCGCGGTCAGCTCGCGGACGGCCTCCCACACTCGCTGACGGCTGACCGGATCCAGCCCGGTCGTGGGCTCGTCCAGGAACAGGACGGGGGGACGGGTCATCAGGGCCGCCGCCAGGTCCAGCCGCCGGCGCATGCCGCCCGAGTAGCCCTTCAGCACCCGGTCGCTGGCGTCGGTCAGCTCAAACTGGGCCAGCAGTTCGGTCGCCCGCTGCCGGGATGCCCTGCGCCCCATGTCGCTCAGCTCTCCGACCAGGACCAGGTTCTGGCGTCCGCTGAGCAGCCCGTCCAAGGTGGCGTCCTGAGCCGCCACCCCGATGTGGCGCCGCACTTCTGCCGGGTGCCCGACGACATCTACCCCGGCCACCCTCGCCCGGCCGGCATCGGGCAGAGCGAGGGTCGTCAGGATCCGCACCGCGGTCGTCTTCCCCGCGCCGTTCGGGCCGAGCAGGCCCAGGATGCTTCCGCCCGGCACAGCGAAGTCCACGCCAGCCAGGGCCCGGGTCTCGCCGTACCGCTTGGCCAGCTCTTCGGCCTCGATCATCATGTCGTTCGGCATAGCTGTGTCCTAACCGGCCGGCTAGTAAGATACCTGCTCATGGTAGCGTAGGTGCGCTGCTTACCGGCCGTCAAGTAGATAAAGCCGTCAAGTAGATAAAGCATCGACTGGGAGGGTGACGTGACACGAGCCACCGCCGCCAAGGACGGCCCGGCCGGTCCCCGCGGCGGCCCGGGCGGCCGGAAGGCTGAGCCCGCCCAGGACCAGCCGCCGGAGGCGGGCTCGACCCGGGAGCGCATCCTGGATGTGGCCCTCGACCTGTTCATCGAGAAGGGCTTCGACGGGACCTCGCTGCGCGAGATAGCAGAGAAGCTCGGCTTCACCAAAGCAGCGCTCTACTATCACTACGCGTCCAAGGACGACATCCTCATGGCGCTGCACATGCGCCTCCACGACGTCGGCCGGGATGGCCTGAAGCAACTGACCGATGGACCCGTCAGCCTGGCGACGTGGGAATCGCTGGTCGATACGGTGCTCGGCCAGATGCTCGCCCAGCGCAAGCTCTATCTGATGCACGAGCGCAACCAGGCGGCGCTGGAAAAGCTGCACCGCAAGGATCACGACGCCGAGCACGAGGATCTTCAGCAGAGATTCCGCCAGATGCTGGCCGACCCCGCCATCTCACTTCACGACCGGGTCAGGATGGCCTCGTCGTTCGGCGCCGTGTTCTCCGTGCTCTTCATGGCCGGTGACGCGTTCGAGGGCACGAGCACTCAAGAACTAGGCGAACTGCTCCGCCAGACGGTCCACGACATACTCGCCCCGTAAGGACAACTGGCCTAACAGTGTCGTTAGCGCAGCGACTTGAACGCCGCCCGGATCTCGGTCGCAAACAGCTCGGGCTCTTCCCGGGCGGCGAAGTGACCGCCCTGGTTAACCTCGTTGAAGTAGGTGACGTTGGGGTACGACTTCTCGACCCAGCTGCGCGGGGCCCGGAAGATCTCGCCGGGGAACGTGGTGAAGCCGACCGGGAGCTTGACCTCCGGGCGAGCCTGCCCGGCCGCACGAGCTGCGGCTTGTGCGTTCTCCCAGTACGACCGGGCCGCCGAGGCCCCGGTGCCCGTCAGCCAGTACAGCGTGACGTTGTCGACGATGTGGTCCCGCGTCAGGCCGCCGGAGGGTTGCCCGTCGAGGAAGGCGCGGGAGATCTTGTAGTAGCTGTCGGTGTCGTGATCGAGCATCCAGGCCGCCAGGGCGACGGGTGAAGCCAGCAGGGCGTAGCCGATCGTCTGCGGCCGCGTGGCCTGCTCCAGGAAGTAGCCCCGGCCGCTGGCGTTCAATGTGGCGATCGCGTCGAGCGCGGCGCGTTCCTTCGCGGCGGGGTCCGGCGACGGGTAGCCACCGGCCAGCCCCGCCAGGAGCAGGTTCAGGTGGATGCCGAGCAGCCCCTCGGGTGCCTGGCGGCCCATCGCGTCAGTGACGCCGGCGCCCGCGTCGCCGCCCTGGGCTACGTAGCGGGTATAGCCGAGGCGGTGCATCAGCTCCGCCCAGGCGCGCGCGACGCGGCCGGAGTTCCAGCCGGCCTCGGCCGGCTCGCCGGAAAAGCCGTAGCCGGGCAGGGACGGCAACACGAGGTCGAACGCGTCCTGGGCGGTTCCACCGTGCGCGGTCGGGTCGGTGAGCGGGCCGACGACCTCGAGCAGCTCGATGACCGAGCCGGGCCAGCCGTGCGTGATGATCAGCGGCAGCGCGTTCTCGTGCTCCGACTGCACGTGGATGAAGTGGATGCCCGCCCCGTCGATCTCGGTCATGAACTGCGGTAGCGCGTTCAGTTTCGCCTCGCACGCGCGCCAGTCGTAATCGGTCGCCCAGTAGCGGGCGAGCTCCTGGATCGTCGCCAGCTGCACGCCCTGCGACCGATCGGCCACCAACTCCCGGGAGGGCCAGCGCGTCGCGGCGATGCGCCGCCGAAGGTCGGTGATCGCTTCGTCGGGCATGTCGACCTGGAAGGGACGGATGCCAGTTTCCGTGGACATAAGTCTCCACCTGCCTGGATTGGTTGACGGCGGACGGCCGGACCCGTCGGCTCCGGCCGTAGGCTCCAGGCCAACGGCCTTCATCTCTGCGCCAGCGGAATGGTTCGTACTGCCTCACGATTGCGGATCGGGCGGGCGCACCGCGCCTGTGATGTCCCTGGTCTGCGAACGGTGATTCCTGCCACGGCCTGGAGGCTTTTGGCTGGTAGCCGCCGACCCGGCGCAAATCGGCGGGCAATGGTCTGGACGTCGCCCGGGCTAAGTGTCAGGCTCAGGTCAGGGGCAAACGGCGCACTACCGATCCGGGCCAGCCCGGGCCGGGTTAGCCGAACGTGGCACAGCTGGGTGCCACGGCGCCCAGGCCTACAGCTGCTCGAAGGAGAGCGTCATGAGCGTGTACAGGGTGACCGAGATCATCGGGACAAGCGAAACTTCATGGGAAGCGGCGGCAGCGGAGGCGATCAAGACCGCAGGCGGGACAATCCGCGATCTCAGGGTGGCTGAGGTCGCTAAATTGGACATTCACATGGACCCAGGCGGGGCTGTCATCTACCGCGCCAAGCTTCAGGTCTCGTTCAAGTACGAACCCGAGAACTAACCCTTAACCTGCTTCCCCGCTGACGGGTTTCGGTCCGCCAGTTCTCAAGCCAGCCCTGCTCCCCAATTCCTGGTCCTTATGAACGACCAGGAATACCCGCGCGACCAGCGGCATGTGCGGGCGGCTGCAGAGCTGCAGAACGGACCGGTCCATCCGGACAGGTTCAGTGAACCGTTGCGGAAATTTGCGCTAGCCGGCAGGGCGTGAGCGCTGCCGGCTAGCGGCTGGTTCGTGCCGGAGCGGGCTCGAGATCCGGATCGGAAATTCGGCCCGGCGCCGGGCGCTCGTTCCCCGGGGTCAGAAACGCTCCGGGGTGTTCCGCAAGCTGGTTACCCGGGTCTGGGCGTCGTTGCACTCGGCGACGATCGCGGCGATGCGCCGGCCGATGCGAGCCAGCGGACCCCGTATGCCCTGCGTGACGTGGTGGTTCATCGTTTCTCCTCGGTTTGCGGCCGGCTCATTGCCGGTCACCATTGAGTCTCGCCGTAAGCCCCTCCTTGGCGCATTGGAGAAAATCCCTATTTTGCCTGCGAGATAGGTCTTAGCCGAGCCTGAAACCGGCTTACTCGGAGTTAGCGTGCCTTAGTCCGGCTGGCATGGATTCCGGTGCGGCCGTGATCGCGCTCTGGCGGGCACCCTGCGAGCGGGGCAGGGCTCCGGCGTGTTCCGTGAATGTCTGCTGCTGTCCTCATCGAAGCCGTGGAGGTGGAGGGCTTCGGCGAGGGTGGTGTGGTCGCGCCGGCCTTCGGGGACGTGCAGGTAGCCGGCGTGTTTGATGGCCGCGATGACAGCGGCGCGTATGGCGGCCAGGTTGGCGGGCCCGCGGCCGGTACGGCTGGTGGCGGTGTAGCAGGACAATGCGCAAGGGCGCACGAGCGGTGTTCGTCTGAGCGACTCGATCAACGGCATGAGCGAAGGCCAGTACACGGCGACCACGGGCGGAATGTTCAATACGCAGAACGCTCAGTCGGAAAGCACTTATTCGATCAAGAAGTATTTCGAGTCGAAGGATTGGTTTTTCGGCGTTCTCTTACCACACTCTCACGTAATCGACCAGCATCGTCGCGCTGGAGAAGTCGGCCGGGACCGGTCCGCCCCCGTCCCCGCCCACGGCGAGGTTGAGGATCATAAACGCCGCGCCGCCCGGCATATGGCCAGGTGAGCCGAACGGCCAGTTGGGCAGGTCGCCGGGGCTAACGGTCAGGTAGACGTTATCGTCTATAGAGAACTGGATGACACCGGTATTGCCGTCCCAGCGCAGATGGTAAATGTGCCAGCCGGTGTCGACACCACCCGGGATAATCGCCTCCTTGGACGCATCGTTCCCCCTGTCATCTGCGGTGTGCACCGTAGAGTCAGCGTCCCACCCCGGCTGGCCATAGACCTCTACAATGTCGATCTCGCCGCACTGCGGCCAGCCGACACTGGGATAGTCGTCACCGATCATCCACCACGCGGGCCAGGTGCCGGTGGTGAGGTCGAATTTGATCCGGGCCTCGAAGTTGCCGTGGCTTCGCGAGAACAGGCCCTGGGTCAGCAAGCGTGCCGATGTGTAACCAGCGTGCCCGCTACCGTTACCGTTCCGCAGTGCCTTAATGACGAGGTGCCCCTGGCCGTCCAGGTAACTGTTGGCACGGCTGTTCGTGTACGTCTCCAGCTCATTGTTGTCGGTCCACCGGCCAAGATCATAGGTCCATTTGGCGGGGTCAGGGGCCGCACCATACGGCCCGTTAAACTCGTCATCGAATACGTATGCCATCCTGCTCCGTTCAGTAGGAGAGAAACCGGTGGCTAGGGTGAGCCAGCGGACGGCCCACCCCAGCACCGACCGGCGTGTCATCAACGTGACTGGCCCATGCTGACACCGGCCGCCATATCGGTGTTCGCGCCGACTGTGCTACCGCTCCCCGCGATTGTGAACGCTGAGTTAGAGATGTTCGCCGCTAGATAAGACGCACTCTGTGCCCCGTAGCCAAGCTCCAGACGGTAGCGGACATGATCTGCGTGGGCTGTCGCCTCATCGCTCTTGGCGATGTGCTGAACGAAGACGGCACCGAAGGTGCTGTCCCAGTAGGAGATCAGCCAGGGATCCTGTCCATTACCCCAGGCACCGAACGGGGCAGCGAACACGGTGGACGGCCCGCTGGCTGTCACGCCCACCTCGGACTGTATCTCCGCCAGCCCGGCCGTCGTCTCGGCCGTCACGCGCGCTTCGTACTGCGCGCCTGTCTGGCCGAAATTCCAGATGTAGTACTGGTACGTACTGGCCGTCATGTCGGCCTGATCAAGGCCAGTCAGGCACGAGGCTGGCGCGTACGGCATATATGCGTGACCGCACTCACCCGCGTGGAACTGGATAGTCCAGGTCCCGTCTGCGGCGTAGGGCACGATGGTGCTCCACAGCGCGTAGGCATTGGGGCCAGCAGTGTTGTTTGTGCCGTTGTCGATTCCCACATAGTCCCCGTTCGCGTACCCGGTGACAATGAACGCCGTAGCGTGGAATCCATACTTCTGTAGGACCGGAGTGGCCTGCGTGAAGTCCTTGGTGAACGCATCATCGAACGTAATCAGCACGGGCTTGGCGGGGAGTGTCTCGGCCTTCCCTGCCAGCCACGCCGTGTACTGGGCCGGTGTGATGGTCGCGTAACCCTCCTTGGACAGCCAGGCCATCTCAGCCGTGAAGTTTGCCAGCGTCACGTTGTAGTTGTCGACCGAGCCAGCAACCGAGGACGGCGTGCCGATGTCATGGAAGCACAACACGGGGATCTGGGTCGGCACCTTGGCGGTGGTGGTAGTAGTGGTAGTGGTGGTGGTGGTAGTGGTGGACTTACTAGCTGCGGTGAGGCCAAACACTAGCGAGAGCCCCACCAGTACCGGCACTACTATTCTTGTTATCTTCTTCTTCCAGAGCATTGGACCACCCTCCTTACTTTTGCTCGCGTGGAATGAAGCGCGCGAGCGCGACGAGCAGGGTCAGCAGGACCGTGACTAGCACGATCAGAAACAATGCTCCGGTTCCGGTAGTGTAGCTGGTGGCCGAAAGAGCAATCCCACCCCCACCTGCGACCTTTCCGACAGGTACTTGCATTTTTGAACATCTCCTTTACGATCGATGGTTCTTGATCAAGCGACATAATGACCGCACCCTCTTCCACGTGTCACTTGATCCAGCACCAGTGATTTGCTTGAAGTAGCCGCTCAAAATAGCAGCGGTGAGCACGGAGGAATACGCGATCTCGATTGGGAAGACAAGAGCAACAAGCCGTGCCTTCCATCCCGCGTGCCACGCGGTGTTCAGGCTGTCTGCGATCATGAGGCCCATGATGAGCAGGACCCACGGGGCGAAAAGGTGATCGCGACCCAGAATCATGAGATAGAGCACCGCGACACGCATAGCCAGACCCCAGGCGAGACCGGCCTGACGTATCCACGGGAATGCCGTCCAGCGCGTCACGCCGAACTGCATCAGCGTCTGGATGTATCCTCGTGCCCATCGTTCTCGCTGAATGAACAGGCCCTTGACGGTCGACACAGGGATCGTGGTGGCCAGGCAGTTCTGCGGACGTACCATATCCCAGCGAAGATGCTTGAGAGCTATGGTGAGCTTCCAGTCCTCGGTCCAGTTGGTGTCGTCGTAGACCGAACCGTACGCGGCTACAACATCACGCATCGCGCGCACCCGGTACATGGCCGCCATGCCGGTCATGCAGCCGTACCGTCCCTTGCGCCGCCCGATCATCCGGCGGTCGCGCTCATACTCCATGGCCTGGAGAAGTTCAATGGGCGTGCGCTTGTACTCGATGAGATGGTTAGAGCTGACCGCGCCGAGCCGTGGCTGATGCCAGAACAAGCTTTCCGCGTTCCTGATCATGTCGTGCTCAATGACCGTGTCCGCATCCATGCAGACCACGAGGTCATCGTCTTCCAGATCAGACAGGATGACCCGGAGGGCCTGGTTCATCGCGCCCGCCTTGCGCCCCTGGTTCTTCACGGAGTTAAGGACACGCACACCATGCCCGGTGGCAACCTCGGCCGTATTGTCAGTGCAGTTGTCGCACATAACGACAATCTCATCCGGCGGGCGTGACTGACCTTGAATTGACTTAATCGTAGTCCCGATATCCTGCGCCTCATTGTGCGCAGGAACGAGCACGGTCACCTTCGCGCGACCCTTCATTGTGGTGTGACGGTCAGTGGTCATGACCCCGGAGCAGGTTCGGTCGGCGTCGACAGCGGCGCCGTAGGTAGTGCTCATTCCTTGCCCTCCCGGTCTGTTCCGGCTTCCCGTGCTTCGGTGAGGGCTTGGTGGGCGGCTTTCCAGCGGGCGTGCGCCTCGTGGGCGGCGCCTGGCTGCCGGAGGACGTCCGGGACGCGGCCCACGGCCCGGCGGTCAGCGTCGGCACGGTTTTCGGCCTGCACGAGCTCGGCGAGCCGGATCATGAGCCTGCCTCCCGGTTCGCCTCGGCGCGGGCCGCTTCCATCGCGCTGGCCTGCTTTCCCCAGGGAGCTGAGGTGGTTCATGCCTGCGGCGAGGTTCGCCTCGACGGCGGGATTTGCTCTCATGGCTTCAGATTCGTGCGCGGCCATAGCAGCGCAGATCGCAGCCAGTTGCAGACCGATTGCAGCGGCAATTACCAATGACTTCCGCCGGGACCGCGCCGCGATGCTGGCCATGGCCGGGGCGCTGGAGCTGCAGGGTCCAGCTGTCGCGCAATGCGACCGACGTTGGCGCCGTCGTAGCGGCAGCGAGGGTCGCGCAGTTTGTAGACGCGGGCACGCCACGTGATCATGTAGGTCTCTGAGGTCTACGTGAACGAGGTGTGGCATGCCCGTAGTGGCATTGTCGCGCGTGGCTGCGCGCGTGGTCGAATCCGGTGCTGACGGCGAGAATCCGGCCGCCAATGCGTGGCACGTGACGTGGCTTGCTTCACTGACGGGTTTTCTTGGCGGGCTCATAGCTGCGGCGCTTGCGGCCTGGGTTGCATGGCGGACCAACAATGCCCGGATGGCTGCCGACATCCGGGCACGCTGGGACGCGGCCTTGCTGGAACGCGGCACCGATTTCGTGACCGCGGCACGGAGCCTGCGTCACCTAGCGGAGCGCTACGGTCGTGCTGTCGATCAGGATGAGCAGCGCAGAAGGCTCGATGCCGCGCAAGAGCAACAAGGCGAACCCGGGGCAGATCACGGTCGTGCGCGCCAGGTTCTCGCTGCCCAGCACCGCGCTCGACGGGGCAGGCAAGCTCATCAAGCCGCAAAAGTACGTACACCACTGCCACATCGTTGAGCACGAAGACAACGACATGATGGAGCGCATGATCGTAGTGCCCTGATGCAGCAGCGCGGTAACTGCCCGGCGCTGCTACGGGGCGTCGATGGGCGGCAACGGCCAAGTTCCCGGCAGACTGGACTCCCGAGGGCTTCCCGGAGAAACGAAGAAAAGAGCAGTCATGAGCGACCCCGGCGTCACCCGCGTCGCTGTCTACATCGACTTCGACAACATCGTGATCTCGCGTTACGACCAGGTGCACGGGCGGGGCCAGTTCCAGCGGGATAAGGCTCGTGGGTTCGACAAGGACGGCCGGCCGACCGATTCCGACATCGCGGCGAAGCTCCGGCGCGCCACCGTGGATGTCGGCGCGATCATCGACTTTGCCTCATCCTTCGGCACTCTGGTGCTCACCCGCGCCTACGCGGACTGGTCAGTGCCGATGAACGCCGAGTACCGCGGGCAGCTCGTCGGCCGTGCGGTGGACCTGGTGCAACTGTTCCCCGCGGCCGGCTACGCCAAGAACGGTGCCGACATCAGGCTGGCCGTGGACACCGTGGAGGATATGTTCCGCCTGCCCGATCTGACCCACGTGGTGATCGTGGCCGGTGACTCGGACTACATTGCCCTCGCCCAGCGGTGCAGGCGGCTGGGCCGTTATGTGGTGGCGGTCGGGGTCGCCGGGTCGACCAGCAGATCGCTCGCCGCGGCGTGCGACGAGCTCGTAACGTACGACGCCCTTCCGGGTATCACGACGGCTGATGCTGACCGGGAGCCGGCCGCACCGGCAGCCGGTGCACCAGCGGGCCGCGAGGACTCGGGCGCCGCGTCGTCCTCGCCGGGCCGGCGGCGTACCAGGCGGCCGGCGGCCGCCGTGATCGACGACACTGACCCCGAACCCGAAGACCCGCAGGAGCTGGCCACCAGGCTCCTGGAACGGGCGCTGCGGCTCGGCCAGGAAAAGGATGACGCGGACTGGCTGCACAGCTCCACGGTGAAGAGCCAGATGAGGCGCATGGACCCGTCATTCAGCGAGCGGGCGCTCGGCTATCGCTCATTCTCAGACTTCATCAAGTCGCGAGCAGCCATCGCCGAATTCGATGACACAAACTCGGCACGCCTCGTGCGGCTCAACCCCGCCATGCCCGCTCAGTAGGGGAAAGCGCCCCGGCCAGCAGGGCCAGCGGGGGCGGCAGATGCGACGAGCGCGGCCCGCGCGGCATGCGGCGTGACGTATTGCTTGGGGTTTCGCTCCAGGCATCGCTCATGGCTGAGCGCTTCGCAGGATGGGCAGGCCACGCGGAGGGCGGGGTTGGCGTGAGCGAGCTGGTCAGCGCTGCCCCGGTCAGCGAGCACGCGGTTGATGGCAATTTCGGATTGTGTCGCGCTAAAGGAACGCCGTGACGGCATCAGTTCATCTCATCTCCAGTATATTCCGACACTATCACCGGACGGCGAATTAACCACGGTCAGGAAATAATTCGAATTCTTTAACGATCCCAATGCAGACAGGGGGGCAGCCTGCAGCGCGCCGCCTGTCTGAGGGGTGGATCAAGCTGATCAACAGCATGAAATAGCGGTAGTTGAAGCTGACACCTATCTAACACTTGTGCTGGCTCCCGGGTCATAGCTGGTCAGCAAAGAGTGGGCGCGAGAAACCGAGGCGGCAGATGCACGCTGACAACACCGCACACCTGATCGCCACCGCCAGCCAGCGGCACGAGCTGACCCGCAGCAAGGCCATCTGGGCGATCTGTGAACTCGACGCCGCGGGCACCGCCGTGACCTTCGAGTCTGTGGCCCGGGCAGCTGGGGTGTCCCGGTCCTGGCTCTACACCCAGCCCGACATCCGCGACGAGATCCAGCGACTACGCGACCTTGGCCGCCGGGCACCCGGCACATCGGTGCCGGCACGCCGGCGCAGCAGCGACGCCTCCCTGCTGCGCCGGCTGGAAGCCGTCAATGCCCGCAACCGGGAACTGGCCCAGGACAACCAGCAGTTGCGCCACCAGCTCGCCCGAGCCCTCGGACAGCTCCGCGCCGCCGGCATCCGCCCCGATCCCGGGCCAGCGTCCCAACGATCAAGGGAAAGCTGCCCTCCGATAACAATCGGCCCGTGCTGACCACGGCCATCAGCCGTCACGCGGACTCGTCGAAGACGTTGTCGCCGACGAGTCCGCCCAGGTCAGGGCACCGCGTGAAGAAGCAGCTCCAGATAACGATTAACGACATGATTACCGGCGGAGCCGGATCGGCCGCCGCGACGCCCGGTGAACGTCGTAATTAGAAACGTTCGCCAGCCGCAGACGGCGCCGTGTCACTGAACCGGGGTCGCCAGGCCGTGCTGGTAGGCGTACCTGACGGCCTGGGCCCGGTCGCGGGCGCCGGTCTTGGCGAAGATCCGGTTGATGTGGGTCTTTACCGTGGCGTTGCTGAGGTAGAGGCGCTTGCCGATCTCGGCGTTGCTCAGCCCCGCGGCGAGCAGGGTGAGCACCTCGGCCTCGCGGGCGGTGAGCCCGCCCGGCGGCTTTTGCCCCCGGCCGGGAACGGCCGGCCCGGCGGCCGGGGCGCGGCTGAGAACCGCGCTCACCAGGCGTTCCTGCACGGCGGGGTCGAGATGGGTCTGCCCGGCATGGACCGCATAGATCGCGGCCTCGATCTGCTCGGCGCTGGCGTCCTTGGTCAGGTAACCCCGGGCTCCCTCCTGCAACGCGGGCACGATCGCGTCCTCATCCGCGTAGGTGGTCAGTACCAGGACCCGGGTGGCCGGCAGCCGCTCGCGCAGGTCCGCGGTGGCGGCGATGCCGTCGGTGCCAGGCATGCGCAGGTCCATCAGGACCAGGTCGGGGCGGTGATCCTCGGCGAGGCGCACCGCTTCGGCTCCGTCGCCGGCCGTGCCCACGACCTCCACGCCGTCGATGAGCCCCACCAGCATGCTCAGCCCGTCCCGGACGACCCGCTGGTCGTCGGCGATCAGGACCCGGATCGGGCCCGGGCGGGGTGCGCCGGTCATCCGGGCACCTCGAGCTCGACCAGCCATCCGCCGGCGGTCGGCCCGGCCCGGGCGGTGCCGCCCGCCCGCTGGGCTCGCTCGCGCATCGCGGCCAGGCCATGTCCGCCGCCCGCGCCAGCCAGCAGCCCGGGCCGGGCCCGCGGGGCCGTGCCGGGATCGGCCCCGGCTGAGCAGACGTGATCCTCGATGGTGACCAGCGTGCGGTCCGCCTGGTAGCTCACGGTAACGGCGGTGGTGGCGCCGGGCGCGTAGCGAGTGATGTTAGTCAGCGCCTCCTGAGCGCCGCGGAACAGCGCCAGGGCGGCCTCGGCGGGCAGCGGCCGGCTCGTCCCGTCGATCCGCAAGGTGGCAGCGGCCCCGGTGTCGCGGCCGAAATCTTCCACCAGGGCACCCAGCTGGGCCAGGGTGGGCAGCTGCTCGCCGCGCAGAGCGCTGACCGCCTGCCGGGCATCCGCCAGCCCGGCCTTGGTCAGCTCGGCCGACCGCTCGATGGCGGCCCGCAGGGCCTCGCTGACCGCTTCCCGCCCGGCGAGCTTGCGGGCGCCCTGGAGCTGGATTGCCAGGCCGGACAGCGAGTGGGCGAGCACGTCGTGCAGCTCGCCGGCGATGCGGCTGCGTTCGGCCAGCGCGGCCGCGGCGGCCTCGGCCTCCTGCGCGTCCTGGAGCTGGGCCAGCAGCAGCTCGGTGCGGTCCTGGCTCTGGCGGCCGCGCCGGATGAACTGGCCTGTTACCGCGAGCAGCAGGCACAGCAGCACCGCGGTGATGGCCGACTGGGCGGCGGGCTGTTCGGTCAGGCCGACCGCCACGGCGAGCGCGGCCGTGATCGCCCCAGCGGCGACCGCGGCCGGGACGGCCGGCAGCCTGACCGCAGCGATCCACACTCCCATGCTGGCCGCTATCTCGACCGGGCCGTGCGGCTGCAATATAGCCAGCGCAACCCCGCAGCCGCCGATCAGCGCGATGACCGCGGCCTGCGCGGCCGGGCCGCGGTGGGCCCAGCCGACGCTGACCGCGGTGGCGACCGCCGCGGCGTAAACCGCCAGCACGACGGCCACCGCCAGGCCGGCGCCGTGCAGGCCCGGCGCGGGATGAGCCTGCGCGCTCGCGGTCACCACGACCGCCAGGAACACCACGCCCAGCGGCCGCAGCGCTTGCCGCTGCCGGTCGCCGCGCCCGCGGGCGCGAGACCGCGCTTCGGCCACCCGGGCCGAGGCGTGCTCGCCACCGTCCGGCGCCGGAGGCGGACCAGGCCGCGCGGCGCCATGACGAAGGCCCGCCGCGGCCAGCCGTGCCTTCACAGACACAGTGTGGACCGCGGCGGGCCGCGATTCCAGATCAGGCACGGACGCCTGCCGGGATGCCAGCGGCGGTGGCCGCCGGGGCCGCCGCCAGCCGGCGTCCACGCAGGTAGATAACGACCAGCCGGGTCAGCACGTCGGCCAGGGCCATCATCACCAGCGCCGCCACCCAGGCCACCGAGCCGGTGATGTGGTGCGCGACGCTGAACCGGGCGATGGCCGGGCCCGCGCCGTTGCCGGCGGCGACCGCGAAGCCCAGCCGGGCGCCCACGCCGCCGACCCACATGCTGGCCGCCACAACACCCGCGCGGCCCAGGGGCCGGCCCTCAGCGCCCAGGCGCAGCCGGGTGGCCAGGCCGCCGAGCCCGCCCATCACCGCGCCGGCCAGCACGCACGCCGCCTCCAGCACCAGGTCGCTGCCGCCGGCAGGCACCGAATGCAAGAACAGCACCGCGGCGCAGCCCACCGCGAGCACGGGGGCCATCAGGGACCGCGCATCGAGCGGGTGCTCGCGGATCTGGCGGATGACCAGGAGGATGAGGCTTGCGTTGATCAGGTACATGGTGATGTTGTTCATGCCGTCAGCGTGCCTCCGGGCCCCCGGGCGCGGCGTCGGCCCACAGGTGGGAGCCCGGGTTGATACCCAGCCTCAACCCCTGGGTTGAGCCGCTCTTGCGAATCGGCGGGCCCTTGGACAGCTCTACGCGGTGGCATCCGCCTCCGATGCCGGGCCAGCGTCCCAACGATCAAGGGACAGCCGCCCTTCGATAACAATTGACTCCTGCTTACCACCATCATCAGCCGTCACGCGGACTCGTCGAAGACGTTGTCGCTGACGAGTCCGCCCAGGTCAGGGCACCGCATGAAGAAGCAGCTCTAGATAACGTTCGATTCTCGACACTATGAGGCTCAGGCAAGCCGCATCGGACTCGCCCGTGTTGTTCCGGACATGCTGAGGACTTGAGGCAGGACGTCCCTTCACGCACAGGGCAATTGACCCGTCCGGCTCCAAGCCGAACCGGCACAACCGCTCCGCTTCTTCACCCTGGCCCCGCATAGTCAGCAGTTCGGCCAGCCCGCCGGCGGCCTGATGGTCGCCGGTGTCGGCCCGGGTGCGCAGCCCCTCCAGGTCACCCCGCTTGGCCAGCAGCCCGGCCAGCCGCCGGGCGGCGGCGCTGTCGGCGGCGTCGGCCCGGGTGTGCAGCCCGTCGACGTCGCCGCGCCGGGCCAGCCGCCCCGCGGCCCTGCTGTCGCCGGCGTCGGCAGCGCGACGGTACAGCGGGATGGCGTAGCGGTACAGCAGCGGGTTCCCGGCGCCGTCGGCGAGCCGGGCGGCATCAGCGGTATTGCGGACGTATTTGAGGACGGCGTCCCAGCTGCCGGCGGGCACGCGGGCATAGCGGCGTTCCCAGCTGGCGTGTGCCGGTGCGGGTGGTCGTCCGGCCGGGCCGGGTCTACCTGTTCCGGGGGCGGATGTGCTCTGAAAGAATAGGCGCGTGGGCCCGGGGTGTTTACTTGAGAGTTGGCACCTCGGCCCACCTCCGACTCTCAGGAAGGTAGGCCGGACGAATCCGGAATCCGCCTCAAGTAGTGCGTCGAACACCTTGTCTAGGGACAGCTCGTCGTCCTCGATCATGAACGCTAACGACCTCGCCGCTATGGACGCGCAGATGCGTATCTGGCTAGAAGCAGAAATGTCGATCTGGCACAGGTACCTGGTGAACGCGCTTAGTGCGCCGGGGTATCGACGCGGAGGCGTGGCTCCAGAAGTGGCGCGTCGATTTCGTGGAGTCAGGAACGAGCCGGGAGTGCCTGAGCTGATCGTCCCCGATGAGATGCTGTGGTTCTTCCTCAGCGACGCCCCGGCGCTGCCGGGGGAGCCGGTCTGGTCGGGGCCTACAGCGGCGCCACCGTATCCACCGGCCGGGCCCGCTGCTGCCGGGTGAGCATGCCTGCCGCCCTCAAACAAGCTGATGGCAAACCCCTTGCCACACATGCCTAGCGCCCTAGCCGGCTGCTACCCTGATGCTCGTGGTCGAATATTTGTTCGACAGACGCCAGTGCCAGGCTGCGCGATGGCCCGCTGTCTTCGCTGTGCTGCTGCTGGTGCTGCTGCTGGTTCCCGGCCCTCGCCGTGGCCGCCACAGCGGTGTCTGGACGCTGAAATGGAGCGCCAACTTCTCCGCGCCCGTCGCCCTCGGCCAGTTCAGCGGCTGCGATGACAACGCGGACGGCCCCGATCCGTCCTGCGCGAACCTGCCCGCCTCCCTGCGCTCGCAATGGTGGGCGTACCCGTGGCCGTGGCCGGACACCGCGACGCAGCGGGGCTACCCGGTGGGCGGCTACTACGACCCGCGCCAGACGGTGTGGATCTCCGGTGGCCAGATGCATATCCGGATGTTCCGCGATGCGGCCGGGATGCATAGTGCGGCGGTCGTGCCCAAAGCGGCGATGGGCCAGCTGTACGGGAAATATGTTGAGACATTCCGGGTGCCGAAGATCGCGCCTGGGTACAAGAGCGCCCATCTTCTCTGGCCATCGGGCAATGCAGACTACGAGGTCGACTACCCGGAGAATGAATGGGACACCGGCATTTCCGCCTACGTGCATGCCGGGCAGGACCCTCAGCAGGCCTTTGACACGGGCGCCTCGTGGGGAACCTGGCACACCACCGCAATAGAGTGGACACCTAAGCGGCTATCGTTCTTCCTGGACGGCAAGCTGATCGGCACCACCACCCAGGGCGTGCCCAATGTGCCGGTGGACTGGATCATCCAGAACGAGTCCGCGCTGAATGGTGAATCAGCTGCGCCGGACTCGTCGGCGCAGATCGACATCGCTGCCGTCAGTGTCTATGCGTACACGCCCTAATTACGCGGCCACCGATCGCCCGGACGTCTACCGCCGCGCCACCAGCGCGAGCGACATCACTGGCAGCGGGTTATCCGGCTCGTTCATCCCGCACGACGGGCACAGAGCCTGTAACAGTGTGCCGCGCCTCGGCGCTGACCCGGGCGTACCTGGCCGTGCGGGGGCCTTCGCTGCGGTTGGGGCCACCCTCCCACCAACGGAAGGGACGGTTGCTCGTACATCTCCATGAGAATACGGTCGGCCCAGAGCCCCGCCTGCCGACCGGCGCTGTCGGCGCCCTCGGGTGCAACGGACATTGCCGTGCCGGTGTCGCTCAGCCGCAGTGGGTCAGCGTCCAGGTCTAGGGCATCCACCCGCCCAGTCTCGCGCCACCAAGGCCAGTGAG
>Ga0302225_10000683_pt1 | contig 23902 bp, 23 predicted proteins | sample II_Palsa_E3_2_FD_193515 | JGI IMG/M metagenome (GOLD analysis project Ga0302225, IMG submission 193515) | Peat permafrost microbial communities from Stordalen Mire near Abisko, Sweden - II_Palsa_E3_2 | ecosystem: Environmental > Terrestrial > Soil > Palsa > Peat permafrost | place: Sweden...
AAGGGTAATGCACTGCATTTAAGCTACGATAGCATAGCTACTTATTAGGAGTCAATTGAGGTGCCCGAAAAATCCAGCAACGTGGCAGCGCAAGCCAGTGGACCGGAGCCGCTACGGCGTTCCAAAGAAGCCGTGAAGGCTGCGAGCTTGGCCGCCGCCTATGAGCTGCTGACCGAGGCTGGCCTCAGCGGCGTCAGTTTCGACGAAGTGTCGCGCCGTTCGGGCGTCGCCAAGACCACGATCTATCGATATTGGCCGACGCGCTCAGCCCTACTGTTCGAGGCCGTTATGCAATTCGCCCCTCGGCTTCAGACGCCCGCCACCGGCAGTTTTCGGGGCGACCTGACCGCATTGGCACTGGGATTGGCGCAACGCTTGCGGACAGGCCGTTGGTCGTCGGCGATGCCCTCGATCATTGACGCCGCCGAGCGCGACGAGGAGGTCGCTGAGTTTCAGTCGCGCACCCATGCGGGCATGATGTCGGGGTTCGGCGCGATTGCGGCCCGGGCGCAAGAGCGCGGCGAACTGGGCCCGAATTTCGATGTATCCGATCTCACGGCGGCGATCGCTGGGCCGCTCTTTTATCGCCGGTGGTTTTCGCGGCAAGAGCTTGATGAGGCGTTTGTTCGTGGCGTCGTCGAAAGGGCCTTTGGCTGGGATTCCAGCGGCCACGGCTAGATCCAGATTGAACCTTGGCTTGTGGTTGGCCGCAAAACCAGCCCTGGAGAGGTATGCCGAGGGCATCCAGCGGCGCTCTTTTAGACTACGCCAAAGTAGCTACGAAATAGCTTCTATTTTGCCGTGCCGAGGCCCTTAGTGATACCGGTGGGGAGCGGTTAGCGGCGGTTCAGACGCAAAGGGACCACGCGTTCCCCACGGACTTTCCAAGGGACGGCTGACGCGGCGGTCGGAGTCATATGCCGATGCTGGACCCGAAGGACCGAGTTGTCAGCGTACGAATAAGGCGATTTCCGCCCACCGCCCAAAAAGTGAAAATCAGTCTGTCGAGAACTAGGCTCGCGGATCACGCCATATCGCTAAAACACCCATCCAGCAAGGCTTCTCGGAATACTCTGATGGTGAGACGCGCTGGAGAATGGTGCGTTGACGGCGCACAGAAAATTTTTTTCGATGATGCATCGTCATTGCAAATTTTCGGCCTGAATCCTTACGCTTAGAACGGTTAGCTCGTAATCAGGAAAACGAGCTCCAGGTACGATGTCGTTTCGCATGTTCAAGATTCCCCTTCACTCAGTTGCGGACCACTCTGCAGCGTGATCCTGGTTTGTGAGCGGTTTCACGCCCATATCTCCGCCTCTCAGCCTTCTGTCCTTGCTACCCGTTCCTTGCTTCGGCTCCATCTTTGGCAGCCTAGCTGATGTTGGCGCAAACTATATTCATGTCACCGAATACGAAGCATGGACATTCGATTTCTCGATAGAGCTACGCGAAATGCGCATCAGGGAAACTTCCGGTCCTTCCCACTCAAAGTTTCTTTGCGATGTCGAGCACTTCCGAAGGCTCAGGACGATAACGATAATCCGGGTCCGCCTTCGCATCGCGAATAACACCACTGCCGTCGATGACGAAACGGGCTGGGATCGGAAGTTGCCATCCACTCGCCTCATTCAAAGCCTGAATGTCCAACTTGAATACGTTGCGGTACACGTTCTTCAGGTCCTCAGGGAACGTGTAGACCAACCCAAAGGCCTTGCCGATCTCGTTATCCTTGTCCACGAGCAAATTGAATTTCAGCTTCTCGGCCGTCGCCTGCTTTTGGGTGCTGTCAGGGCTTTGCGGAGAAAGCACGACGAGCTCTATCCCAGCCTGCCGAAACTGCTCATATACTTCGTTAAGAGCACGTACCTCTGCCGCACAAAAAGGGCACCAGCTACCGCGCGTGAAGCTTACGACAAGCGGGCCGTGCTTGATCAAGTCAACAGACGATATGTCCTCGCCGCGCTGGTTCTTCAGCATGAATGCCGGCGCTTTCGTGCCAGGTTTGAGGATCTGGTCAACCGCTCCGTTTTTGCGGAGGGATTCGATATGACTTTCCATAATGGCGCTAGCGCCGTCCGGAATAATTTTCGCGAACTTGTCCCGTAGTGCGGCAAGCGTTTGTTCGAGTTGCATAAACAATCTCCCCTCGTGGTTTCGTGTTGATGCGCGACGCGCTAATTGGTCTGCGCAAGCATCGTCCGATTACACAGCAGCAAGCCCATCACTGGGACGTCGTGGATCTTCTCTGTCAATAGTGTTCATCAAGCACCGGGGCAGCGTTCGTCCGAGACCACCGATGAAGGCAAGAGCCCATCGGGATTCGAGATCCAATGGCATTGGTCTCGCAACGAAGCCGCCCTTTGGCCTTACTTCTCGGCGACCACCTGAAGCCGATGAACCTTCACCTCGGAAAACAGCCGCTCCGCATTCGCCACAAGCTCCTGGCCAGCCTCGCCGTTCAGATGGGCCTCACGGGCCGCTTCATCATTGAAGGTGTCGAAGACTCTATATACGCCAGTCTCACCTTCGATTTTCGCCGCGTGCCACGTCAGCGTTCCAGCTTCTCCTCTTACCAGCTTGGCCTCCCCGTTTAGAAACGTTTCGACTTCCGATTCCTTTCCGGGTTTAGCCTTCAACTCAACCAATAACGCGAACTTAGCCATTTGGATATTTCCTTTAAAAGTGGGTATGAGTTACATTCGATCGTACACAACTGCATTTACACTGCCCCACGCTAACTACATTCACTGAGTGGCAGTGTGGTGCCAGCGATCCAAAGAACCGCGCGGGACGCCCAGTGATCTAAACACCATGTCTGCCACAAGTAACAACGTATTTCGCGTGCTGCCACCTGTGGTTCCTACATCACTCGGTTGTTACTTCGCGACCGCGCGAGCGGCCTGCTCGATCACATCGACCACGACGTCCGGAAAAGAGACGGGGATGGCGTGCGAAGAGTTCACCTCAGTGACGTGAGAGTGAGCACGATCGGCTTCGAACTTAAATTCTTCCACGGGGATGACGGGATCCAGCATGGGCCTGATTTGCCAGCTCGGCTTGCTCGTCCACGCAGCCGATGTCAGTCGGTCGCTGAGGGCGGCCGCGTCGATGGGGCGTTGGGTGGCGATCATCAGGGCGAGCTTGCTCTCAGGCACGTCGGCGGCGAGGAGGTAGGCGTACTTGTCGGCTTTGACCAGGACATTCGTGCCGCTAGTTCCATCAGGCAAGGTGTACGGGATCAGATCGACGGACGTTGAGAAGTCGCCGCCGGGAAACCGTTCGAGACAATCGTTTGTAGATTCACCTACGCCGGGCATCGGGGAGCCCGCGTAGACAAGGGCCTTGACCTTGGGGTCGTCCCCGGCCTGGGTGATGACGGCCCCGCCGTAGGCGTGGGAAACGAGGATCACGGGCCCCTCGATCGTGTCCAGCAAGCTACGCAGGTAGGCAGCGTCGTTTGCCAAGCCCCGCAAGGGATTGGAAAAGACCTTGATCGGATAGCCGTCGCGCTGGAGCCCCTGGATCACGCCATGCGTCCAGAGCGACGAGTCTTCGACGGCCCCGTGCACAAGCACGATAGTAGGCTTAGAAGATGCGCCACTGCCCGAGGTAGGAAAGTTGTTATCTTCGATTTTTGTTTGCGTGCTCATGATAAGTTGTCCTATTTTGTATTGATCAGTTTCAATTCGCCTGCTGCAGGTAGGCGCGAAAACCCACCTACCCGTTCGTTTTCGTTGCAGCCACGCCACCTTTCACGTTATTGAACATCAATCTTACAAGCTTTATTACTTACCTTTGTTACTTAGCTATTATTAAATGCTATTTAAATTTGCAACTCAAGTTAGGGAAAACCCTTAGATCGTGTAATCTATACGTTCCGATCTAGTCGACCTCAGGGTTCACACGCGTATTTCCTTGGCGCGAAGCAAGGGTTCCATAGACGATCTGCAATGGATCTTAGGCTTTGTGTTGGCAAAGACACAGTCACCAAAGCGAGAGGCCGCCTTAACATCCTTGGATATAATTCATGCTTCTCGCAGACATTCGGACGTGCTTAGCTGCTGCGACGACAGGCTCCCTTTCCGCGGCGGCGCGCCAACCTAATGTCGCTCCGACGTTGAAACTAGTCATGGCTTTAAGGAGACACGTGCGATTGAGTTTTTACGAGGCCGGCTCATCAGCCGTCCTCTTAGCAGCGGCTCGCGCAATGGCCATGCGATATCACAGCGTCACAACCTGTAATACGCGCTGGCTGTTGTAGCAAAACCATTTGAGAATGGCATCGTCTGAGGCGGCGTTCATCAAAGTGAGCGGGCGCGATGTCAGAGCATCAAGCCGATGACCGGGTCAGGCTACAAAGAGCGCATTGACAACGCAGCCATCGCGCCTCGCCGTCGCGGATGTCATGCCTCACATTCGAGACTACGAGAATTGTCAGCAGAGACAGAAATGAACACGACCTTATTTGAAATTGCTGAAGCTAACGGAGACTCGAGGGCGTCAAAAAAAGGAACGACGCCGATGTAAGCGGTTGCGGTTCGAGTGTCCGCCGGATGCGGAAAGATCGTCTGCAGTCTGACGGTCACAAGGGATACTTCTGAGTGAGATGCGCAATCTCAGTCTCGAGTGCACCAAGGAATACACTTACACGGTTAGGCACATAACGCCGGCTCGGCATGATGGCCCAGACCGAAAGCTGCTCCATCGATGCGTTCTCGAGGTGGACTCGCACAAGCGACTTGTCTGCCAAGTGCCTGAAAACGTCCCAATACGACAACATGACGATTCCCAACCCCTGTACGGCTGCGGTACGCGCTGCTTCGACACTCGTGGTAGTGATATACGCTTCCACGCTCGTGCGTATCAACACTCCATCAACGATGATTGGCCATCGCCTCACCGAGCGCAGGCTGATGCAAGAATGGCCGTCCAACTCGGAAACCGTAGCGGGGCGGCCATACTGCTTCAGATACGCGGGCGCAGCACATATGAGCCGTGGATTGGGTGCGATTTTCTTCGCCACCAGTTCCGAGTCGCCTAACGGTGCAATTCGCAGCGCCAAATCCAGTCCCTGGCCGACGATATCGACCTGACTATCGGAAAGATCTAGATCAATACGAAGGTCAGGGTTCGATGTCAGCAGTCGAGGAAGCATCGGTAAGACGACCGATTGTCCGAATCCACTTGGAGCTGTCACTCGCAGCACACCTGACGCAGTCCCCGGCAAAGGACTGAGTTCAGCTCTTGCACCTGTTTCTGCGTCTACCATTGCTCGAGCATACGGGACAAATGCTTCGCCTTCTGCGGTCAGAGTAAGAGATCGCGTCGTCCGGTGGAAGAGACGCACACCAAGGTTTTCTTCCAACCCAGCCATCCGCCGCGACACCTGCATCGGAGCTACGTTGAGCTGACGTGCCGCGGCGGACAAACTCCCCGCAGATGCAACAGCTAGGAACGTTCGGATGTCTAAGAGAAGCATGCTTTATATCCAAAAGTGTTACAGCGGCTTCGCGTTTCACTGTCTTTTTCTCCCTCCTCGCAACGCCTAATATGCAATCACCACATATACGAGATGAGAAGCAAAATGACCGACACAAACTCTTTGATTTTATCCCCTTACAACGGCAACGGTATTGCGGTACGTAACCGTGTCGCGGTAGCTCCGATGACGCGTATTTCCGCCATGGAAGATGGGCATCCGACAGATACCATGTTCAATTATTACACGCGTTTCGCGAAGGGCGACTTCGGTTTGGTCACGACTGAAGGAATTTATACCGACAAGGCATTTTCACAAGGGTATCAGTTTCAACCTGGATTAGCAGACGACGAACAGGCGCATGGCTGGACCGAGTTTAATCGGTCAATGCGAGCCCACGGCGCGATCGTTTTCGCACAACTGATGCACGCCGGTGCATTGAGTCAGGGCAACTGCCACCAATCTCATACCGTGGGGCCATCGACCATTCGGCCCAAGGGTAAGCAGATGAAGTTCTACCATGGCGAAGGCCTCTATCCCGAACCGAGACAGATGACCGACACTGAGATCGATGATGCTATTCGGAGCTTCGCGGACGCTTCGCATCGAGCGGTGAACATCGCTGGGTTCAGTGGTGTGGAGATCCACGGCGCAAATGGTTACCTGCTAGACCAATTCCTGACGGCAGAGACCAACAGTCGAACCGATCGTTGGGGTGGCGATACAAACGCGCGAGTTCAGTTACTCGTCGAGGTTGTAAATGCAGTCAAACTCAAGGTCGGGCATGCTGCTCCGGTCGGCATTCGAATCTCGCAGGGCAAAGTTAATGATTTTACGGCGAAGTGGAAAGGTGGGGAGGCGGACGCTGAAGTAATCTTTGGTACCCTCGCCGCTACAGGTGTAAATTTCATTCACGTTACGGAGTATGAAGCGTGGCAGCCTGCATTTGAAGGCTCGGTGGATAGCCTGGTAACACTCGCACGTCGCTACGCTCCGGACGTGACAATCATCGCGAATGGCGGCTTGCATACGGCAGAGCGAATGGCAAGTGTGCTGACGAGCGGTGCCGACATAGTGACGGTCGGGCGCGCAGCTTTGGCTAATCCCGATCTACCGAAGTTAATCGCGAGCAAGCTTGAGCCTAAGGCATTCGATGGGTCCGTCCTTCACCCGATTGCCAACATCAAGAAAGAAGAGCTCGCCATGCAGTCAGCTGCATGATGGTAAGTTTGTTCCGCCACTGTCAGCGCACTGCACGTATCGTGGCCAAGTGGATTTGACGACTGCGCGTCCCGTGTACGCGCAGTCGTCGCGAGACACAGTATCGCGGCGCGAGCACAGCGACTATGCGCCGGGAGGGCACCGATCTCATTACAATCCAGTGGGCCGTTCATTGAACGCACGGCACCCGCTCGGCTCTGGGATGCCGCGGCGCTACGCCCCAGAGCCGCGCTTAGCCACATTCTGTTGGCGAGTCTGGAGGTGCGCGAGGTCAAGCACGGCCTGATCGCCATTGATGACGAGTCGGTCCACGAACGAGCACAGGACCTTGAATTCGGTGCGCGTGACGCCTTCGAACAGGACATCATTGATGCTCTGCTGGGTCGGCAGAAGCTCGTTGAGCAGCCGGCTGCCAGCCGCCGTCATCGTAAGCCGCATCTTTCGCTTGTCGTCAGGATTAGCCTTCTTGTCGATCAAGCCCAGCTTTTTCAGCTTGTTGGTCTCGACGGTGACGAACGCTCCGCTCAGATGCAGATGCTCGGCGAGTTGGTTGACCGTCACTTCGTCACACATCGATAGATGTGCAATCGAGCGTGCCAAGGAATATTGCACTCCGGTCAATCCGACGATGCTGCCAAAGCCATCCCGAATTGACAGCAAGCGGGCGGCGAACGGCAGCAACCCGTTCACGAGGCGGCGAAACTCGGCGTCCGAGCCGTCGACAAGGCAAGCTGGGCGTGTAACGGTAAGTACTTTTTTTGCTGTACTGGTTGTCATCGGACATCGCTCCTTTTAGCTAGCTTACAAAGCTTTGATCCGAATTATAACAGACAAGCCCTCCCCTTCATGAAACCATCACCGGTCACTACCTGAAGGCCCTGGGCATTGTTGAATAAATCGATCTTTCAACGCGAGAGTGGCCGCTCTGGCATGAGCTGTGGTGATGTAACCTGCAGAAAAGCTGATGCCGTACAAACACAATCAGAGCCGCCGTGCCGGCCACAGGAACCTGTAGCACTCGAGCTTATTCGCAACTCTTGGAGCTTATGCAACGGCCTGATCCTTAGCTGACTCGAACGGCACAACGGTAGCCGATGACCCCGTGCAATATTTCGACCAATGCTCCATCATCTTGCGGCGCCGCTCAAGCATGTCTCCTCGCTGGTACGCACGCCGCGCCTTGTTAGTTGTCTTGTGAGCAATCGCCTTGTCCACAAGTACCTCTGGGTATTCACCGTACTCCTCGGCCCAGTCTTGAAACGTGGAGCGAAAACCGTGGACCGTGATGTCGGTATAACCCATGCCATCAAGCAATTCCAGCATCGCCATATTCGATAGCGGAGCGTCCTTCTTGTCGCCCGGAAACAAATAGCCATACTTGGCCGTCTGCATGGCCTTCTTCGTGAGTTCGCACGCTGCATCACACAATGGGACACGATGAGGAAGGCCCAGCCGATAAAATGAGCACAGAATACAATCTATATTGTTACATTTTATTTCAACCAGCCAAAACCCGCTCTCATGGCCGACACGCTTAAGCGAGTGAAAAACGAGTACATTTCTTAGTACATATTTTAAAAAATAAAATAATATTCTTTTTATTTTCAATAGTTTGCCATCGAAATCCGAGTCCTCTCCTGCCCTGCAGCTGCGCGAAGCGCAACAACAGGAAGCCGCCATCGTCTACAAACACACTGTATTGGAGGCTTGGCGCGAAGTGGACGATGCACTCGCCGTCTACGATGCCGAACAGCGGCGCCGTGACCGGCGACCGCAGTGGCCTCCCTGAACCAGCGCGCACCCGCGATCGCGCAGCAACGCTACATGGCCGGTGCTGTCGACTATATCGATGTGCTGAACGTACAAAAGCAACTGCTCGACGCCCAGAGCAACTTGGAACAAAGCTAGGGGACTGCCGACGCAAATCTGGTCGGCCTGTGTAAAGCACTGGGCGGCGGCTGGGAATCGACTTACGGCAATCATCAGGCCGCGCGTTGACGAGCGCGCCGAGGCGGGTAGCGGTAGTGCCCGCCTCGGCGTTCCGGCTGGCTCAGAAACTTTCACCCACCATCGCTTCGCTCTTGCGCCACAGCGCCTCGGCGCGCGCAGCGTCAAGTGCATAACCGCGCACGCCTTCGCTGATGGGGGTAATCACCACATCGTCGGCCACGACCTGACTGACGTGACAGTTCTCGCAATATTTGCCGCCGATTTCTTCGGCTGACGCCACCACGGCAGCCCACACGGACGTCGCCGCACCCTGCGGCACGGTCTTGAACTGGAACGGACCTTGCCCCTGCGCCGCAAGCTGGCGGTTGATCTGTTCCAGCATCCCCGTCAATTGGCCTTGGTCCATGTGACGAGCCAGCTCTGTTTGGATTCCGCCCGGATGAACGGCGGCTGCCCGCACGCCGCGCGCCCGATGTCGCTGATCGAAAGCCAGCGCGAACAGGACATTCGCGGTCTTGGCGCGCCCATAGGCGACAAAAGGATCGTAAGGCGTATGCTCAAAACCCGGGTCCTCGAGGTCTACATTGGCGAAGCGATGCCCCGACGAAGCCAGCACGATCACGCGAGCACCAGAGGAGAGCAACGAGGCCAGGCGATTCACCAGCACAAAATGTCCCAGATGATTAGTGCCAAACTGCGTCTCGAATCCGTCTGCGGTTTTGCCAAACGGCGTCGCCATCACGCCTGCATTCGCAATGATCACGTCGAGCGGACGGCCTGCGTCTTGCAGCTTGTCTGTGGCAGCCCGCACGCTCTTCAGGCTGGCGAGATCGAGTTCCACCAGCTCTATGCCGCCGCCGGCCGCCGCAGCCTCGCGCCGCGCTCCAGCAAGCACCTGCTCGGCTTTCTGCAAGTCTCTGGCCGCGCCGATCACCTGCGCCCCGCGCGCGGCAAGCGCTCGTGCGGTCTCGACACCTAGCCCCGCGGAAACACCCGTGACAAGAATTCGCTTGCCGTGCAGATCGACGCCTGACAGCACCTCGTCTGTCGTCGAAGTCGCACCTAATTTCTCAGTCATGCTCGCCGCTCCCTCATAATAAAGTTGACGTGATTCCCAGCCCAGGATAAAACGGAGTTTCCCTCCGCTTAAATGACATAATAAACGGAGGAATCCTCCGTTTGCAAGCAATCAAGTGATACATGACCCAGTCAACGCCCAAAGAACGAAAACCGAGAGCCGATGCGCTACGCAATCGCGAACGCATCCTTGAAGAAGCCAAAGCCGCCTTTACGCGAGTGGGCGGCGACATCAGCCTGGAAGACGTGGCTCGCCAAGCAGGCGTCGGCCCCGGCACGCTGTACCGGCACTTTCCGACCCGCGATGCGCTGCTGGAGAATGTCTACCGCGCCGAAGTGACGAAGCTTGCGCAGGAACAACAAAGGCTGTCCGAAGCGCTGCCCGCGCTGGATGCGTTGCGGGCCTGGATGTTGCTGTTCGTCGACTACATCGCCACCAAGAAAATCATTGCCCCCGCCTTGAATTCGATGGTCGGGGGACCGACCAAACTGTTGGAATCGTCCGGCGTCCCGATCAAGGACGCCATTCGGTCACTGGTCACGCGCGCTGTCGCCAGCGGCGAGATCCGCGCCGATCTTGAGCCGCTGGATCTGCTGCGGGCGCTGGTCGGGGTGTCGAATGTTGCGTCGGCGCCAGACTGGCAGCAAAGCGCCAAAAGGTTGGTCGATATCCTCTTGCTCGGATCGCGCCCGCCGGGCTGACTTTCATAAACGCCACTGAGTGAAGAGCGGGCGCCTTCTATGCGGTGGCTGGCGCCGTGCCTACGCACTCCGCCGGTGAGGTTTTCTTCATACGCCACTGGTTGCGCCTACGCCGCTCTCGCATCAATGACCAATGGCGCGCGTGCTTCGTGTGGACCCCGGACGGTCCGGAATCGGTTGAAATCGTTGACTATCACTGAAAGGACAATCATGGCTCGCTTTCGAAATGGCATGCGCCCGATTCACCCCGGAGAAATTCTCCGCGAGGAATATCTGGCGCCACTCGGCATGACGCCCAACGCGCTTGCTAACGCCATGCACGTCACCGCGACCCGCATTAACGATGTGGTACGGGAACGACGTGGTGTCACGCCCGATACAGCAATTCGTCTCGCCCGATATTTCGGTGGCGATGCAGAATCGTGGCTCAACCTGCAACAGACCTATGACTTGCAAATGGCACTGAAGGAGCATGGTCGAGACATCGAGGCTGAGATTGCTCCGCGCGAGGCTGAAGTGGCCTGCTAGCTTATGCCGCCGTTTTCTTCTCAGTATGATGCTGCCGATGTTTTGGTCTAGCGTTGGAAGAAGTCGGTATACATGGATGCCGAGCCTGGCAGCAACACCGCTCAAACATGAGCACCAGTCCGCCCGTATGACCGATCCGTGCTCCATCAGGTGCGGACAGAGCGCAATTGTCCATTCCCCCTCCCCGGTACAATCGCCTACTCGCACCTGCCCGTCAATCGTTGATCCTCGGCGAGAGGAGATCTTGCAGGCCGATCGCGAAGTACATCTCGCGACGCATGCGGTCCGCCACCGCATTGACCACTTCCGCGCCGTCCTGAGACGGATCGACGTGGACGCGGAACGGACGCTTGCCGAACGGCAGGTTCACCACCTTGACGATCTCGCGCGCAACCTCCGCCGGATCGGCATCGGCCGGCTCCAGACTCGCCAGGCCTTTGAGCGCCTGGTCAGCCACGCCCGCATAGGGACCGGCGTCATACTCGGCCGCTACATCGGCATCAGCCGGCTTGCCGGAATGGGCAAAGTGATTGGTGCCTTTGGTGAAGGCGCCCGGAACCATGATGGTGCTCTCAATGCCCCAGCGCGCCAGTTCGGTCGAATACGACACAGCCAGCGCGTCCATTGCCGCCTTTGCGGCAAAATACGGAGCCAGGAACGGCGGCGTGCCGCCACGGGTTGAGGATGAACCAACCCAGACCAGCAGTCCCCTGCCCTGCTTACGCAGATGCGGCAAAGCGGCCCGGTTGACACGCTGGGCACCCAGTACATTGACGTCGTATTGCTGGATGAACTGCTCGGGCGTAAACGCTTCGGCCGGGCCAAACACCATGTGGCCGGCATTGTGGATGATCGCATCCAGACCGTTCGCATCTTTCAAGATACACTCGATCGCCGCAGCCACCGATGAGTCTGACTGTACGTCCAGCTCAACCGTGCGCAGATCGACCTCTTGTTGCTTCGACCACTGCGCAATTTCCACCACGCGCGGCGCATTGCGCCTCTGCGTTTCACGCATCGATGCATAGACGGTATGACCTGCCTGAGCCAGAAGTTGGGCGGTCATCAGACCGAAACCCGAAGATGCGCCAGTAACCAGAATTATCTGTGACATTAAAATCTCTCCATTAGATAAAGGGTTAAACAGTAGAAGCAGAACTGACTCGGATGACGCCCCATCCATACCATCCGATTAGCGGAAAAACGCACTGCGAAACACTGCAGAAATGCGAGAACCTGCTTCAGGGTCTTCCAGAAAGACCTTCGCCAAATACCGATGCGTAATACTTGCGACCGCTATCGAGGTGGCTGTTGAAAGCAAAACCCTGATCCAGCATCGCCTGCATATCAGTGTTGGTGATACGCATCACATAACTATGTTCAGTGACAACGAGCGAGCACGCGGCGCCACGTGCCGTACTGACGTTGAACCACTTCCCCGGATCGGCGTGCCCGCTTGCATATGACCGGCCGTCATGCTCGACCTTCCATCCGCCATCCAGCAAGACCCAGTAATCTCCACCCGATATGTCCGGTACACCCGCGTGATCGCATTTCGCTATCACTGCGCCAGCGTCCGCCTCCCATTCATGCGAATGCCTGATAGTCCAGCGCAACTGTTCGATGGACAGAGCCGTAAAAAACGGCGTGTGCCGCAACAAGTGCAAATAGGTAACGGAGGGTTTCATCGTCATGTTTTGCGAAGCATCGGGCACACGCTTGCCTCCGCAAGAGACAAGCCCCAACGCCGCCATGAGTGCAAGAGCTGCAAGCTGCAGGCTCTGGCGCAGCGGGACCCGGTTTCGATTCCTAGTGTGATTCGCCATAGACTGCTCGTCAGAGGCGAGCGCCCGCGCTTACGCGATGCCACCGTTCGCGCGCAGTACCTGGCCGTTAACCCATGCACCATCCGGGCCGGCGAGGAACCCCACCACATTCGCGATATCGTCCGGCTGGCCCAGGCGCTCCAGCGGCGGCATCTTCGAGAACTGCTGGATCTGTTCTTCGGTCTTGCCGTTCAGGAACAGGTCGGTTGCCACCGGCCCCGGCGCCACGCAGTTCACCGTGATACGGCGCCCACGCAATTCCTTCGCGAATACGCGCGAGAAAGCTTCGACCGCGGCCTTGGTGCCGTTATAGATCGAATAGCCCGGCAGGTTCAGCGCAAGCGTGGTGCTCGACAGATTGATGATCCGGCCACCATCGTTGATACGCGTGGCCGCCTCGCGCAGCGTGTTGAACACGCCGCCGACGTTGATCGCGAACGTCTGTGCGAACAGTTCGTCGGTAGTCTGGGCGAGGGGCACAGTCTTCAATATGCCGGCGTTGTTGACCAATACGTCGATCTTGCCCAACTGCCGCTCGACCGTTTCAAACATTCGGCGCACGTCGTCCGCCCTCGACACATCGCCTTGCACAGCAATCGCCTTGACGCCGGCTTGCGACAGTTCAGCGACAAGCTTGTTCGCTTCCGCCGAACTTGACGCATAGTTCAGGGCGACGGCAAAACCTTCACGGGCGAGTCGGCGCGCAATCGTCGCGCCTATCCCTCGGGAAGCACCCGTCACAAGCGCGACACCAGAATTTTTTACAACAGTCATGACACACCTCGTAGTTGAGTTGGAACACGGATATGATCATGAACTATTCGAATAAAAAGATAATCGCCGCTATCTTTGCATCACTATTTCATTTACTTTAACTATTGATTATACAAACGAGGCAACATGGATCGTTTTCAGGAAATGCAGGCTTTTGTGCGTACAGCCGAGCGCAGCAGTTTCTCGCAAGCGGCCGATGATCTAAATATCCCCCGGGCAACCATCACAAACCTTGTCAAACGCCTGGAAACCCGGCTGGGCACGCGATTGCTCGAACGTACCACACGCCAGGTACGCCTTACACACGACGGCGAGGCGTACTACCACCGATGCGTGCGTCTGCTGGCCGACGTGGAGGAAGCCGACGGGGCGTTTCGGGGCACGATGCCCAAGGGTCTGTTGACGGTCAATCTGCAGGGCACACTTGCACGGCACTTCGTGGTACCCGCTTTGCCCGAATTTCTGACGCGCTACCCGGGCCTTCACCTCCATATCGGTGAGGACGACCGGCTTGTTGACCTGGTACGCGAGGGCGTCGACTGTGTTCTACGGGCAGGCACACTACGCGATTCATCACTGATCGGTCGGCAAATTGCCTCGATGAAACAGGTTACCGTCGCCAGCCCGGCTTACCTGGCACGCTATGGGGAACCTGCCGGCATTGGGGATCTGGAACAGCATTTTACAGTCGACTACATTTCGAGTGCCACGGGAAAGGCTGTGCCGCTGAGTTTCAATGCCAACGGCCGCTTCACCGAAGTACCCATGCAATCCACCATCTCCGTGACGGGTGCGGACCTTTACACTGGCTCGGCAATTGCGGGTGCCGGCCTGATTCAGGTACCGCAGTATCGGATAGCTGCCGAGATTGCCTGCGGCCTTTTGAAAATCGTATTACCGACGTTGCCGCCGCCACCGATGCCGGTATCGATTCTCTATTTGCAGAGCCGGCAGTTGTCGCCACGTGTGCGAATCTTTACCCAATGGCTCGCGGAAATCTTCAGAACGGTGCCATTTCGAACGGACGAGACGTGATTTTCCTGCGTTTCCGCCTGGCCATTCCTATCCCAGCATGGCGTTATCGATCTGGACCCCCATTGGATTTGTGCATAGGCCCAGGAATGGATTTGTCCTTGGTCAATTTATTCAGCAACGCCCCTGCACGACTCCAACGTCCTGTGTAAAGCACTGGGCGGCTGGGAATCCGCTTACGGCAATCAATAAGCCGCGCGTTGACGAACATGCCGAGGCGGGTGCGCGATCATTTCCCCTCCGCCACCCCAATCAACTCCCGCGCCGTACGCGCCCGCAACCGCGGTTTCACAAAATCAAGAAAAGCCCGCAACTTCAACGGCAGCGGCGCTTGCCCTTTATGCACCAGATTAATCGGCAGCGGCGCCGACTCATAGCTGGCGAGCACCACGCGCAGCGCGTCGTGGCGTATCGCATCGGCAACCTGGTAGAACAGCACACGTATCAGTCCAACGTCGAGCATGGCGGCGGCGATGGCGGCCTCCGCCGTATTGACGGTCAGCCGTGAATGTACCGGCACGGACAGCTCCGACTTGCCGGCCCCGAACACCCAGGCACGCATCGATGCGAGGACTTCGAAGGTAATGCACTCGTGCTCGGCCAAATCATGGGGCTCGGTCGGCACGCCGTGCGCGGCCAAATAGGCGGGACTTGCGCAGATCACGCGGCGCACCGTGCCAACGCCGGTTGCCATCAGCGTGCTGTCGGGCAAGGTGCCAATTCGAACCGCGACGTCGGCGTGTTCGTCCATCAGGTGCACGACGCGATCGGTGAACACGAGGTTGATGTCGATCTCCGGGTAGTGTGCGAGAAATTCCGCCACCACCGGCACCACATGCAAGCGCCCGAATACGAGCGGCGCCGTGACCACCAGTTCGCCTTTGGGCGAGGCGTATTCGCCGGTCGCGGCGCGCTCGGCTTCGTCGATTTCTTCGAGAATGCGCCGGCACGCGGCCACGTAGGAAATCCCCGCTTCCGTCAGCGAAATTTGCCGTGTCGTGCGGTGCAGCAGGCGCGTCTTCAGATGCGATTCCAGTTCCGCCACCTTGCGGCTGACATTGGCCAGCGGTATGTCGAGGTGACGCGCGGCGGCTGACAGGCTGCCCGAATCAACCACCGCCACGAGGATAGACATGGAGTCGAGACGATTCATGGCGCCTATCAAATTATGGAAGGATGATTCCTAATCGTGAGGGATTCTCTTTGCAAATGCAAGCGCGTAAGGTTCACCACTGAAACCTGGATCGCGGCATGTTGCTGCAAATGCCAGCTACTTTGAGTCTTAAGGAGAATGCCGTGCAAGGTCTGCCCATCACACCCGATAGTTCATCCGCGCCCGCCTTGGCGTCGCGCGGCAAGATCGTCACCATGGCGGTAATCGCCGGCGCGGTGATCACCAATATTTATTGTACTCAGCCTATCTTGCCGTTGATCGCAAACGGCTTGCATGTCGGCTTGACGACGGTCGACCTGGTCGCCGCCGCGGCGCTGCTCGGCTTTTCGACTGGGCTGGCCTTGCTGCTGCCGCTCGGCGACCGCTTCGACCGCCGTAAGCTGGTGCTGGCGCAAATTGCGCTGGCCTTTGTTTTTGCGGTGACGGCGGCGATCGCGCCTGGCATCTGGGCGCTGATTGCGGCGTCCTTTGGACTGGGCATCGTCAGTTGCGTGCCGCAGCAGTTGGTGCCGTTTGCCGCCGTCATGTCACGGCCTAGCGACCGGGGGCGTTCGGTCGGCACGGTGGTCAGCGGCATCATGGTCGGAATTCTGCTCGGTCGCACCATCGCGGGTGTGGTCGGTGCGGCCTATGGCTGGCGCGCGGTTTACGGCATGGAAGCGGTGTTTATGATCCCAGTCTGGATCGCCGCTGCGTCGCTGCTGCCGCGCGGCGTGGCCAGCACCAACCTGTCCTACGGTCGGCTGCTCGCTTCACTCTGGCCATTGGTGCGCGACAATCGTCCGATTCGTGAATCGATGCTTATTCAAGCGCTGCTGTGGGCCTGTTTCAACGCCTTCTGGGTCAATCTGGCGGCCTTGCTTGCCGGCGGCCCGTGGCACTTGGGTAGTGCCTGGGCAGGCGGCTTCGGCATCATCGGTGCGGCCGGCGCGTTTGCGGCTTCGTTCGGCGGCCGTGCCTCCGACCGGCTCGGCACGCGTGGCGTGATTGCGGCCAGTATCGGCATCGCCACGCTGGCCTACGTGCTGCTCGCCGGCGCCGAGTTCTCATGGGCCTTCTTGATCATCGGTGTGATTGTGCTGGATATCGGTGTGCAGGCCGGCTTGGTGTCGAATCAAACGCGTGCCTTCGCCGTCGATCCAAAAGCACAAGGCCGCATCAACAGCCTGTATATGACGGCCACCTTCTTCGGCGGCGCCATCGGTGCGACGGTCAGCGGCTGGTTGATGAGCCGCTTTGGCTGGTCGGGCATCGTGGCCTTTGGTCTCGCGCTGGGCGTGATCGCGGCGACCATACACTGGATCGGCGAGCCGCGCCGGGTAGTGGCACAGTAGCGTGCCGATGCCGCCGCGCCGAGCAAAGCGGGCGGCATCGCAGGGGCAATCGTCCTTTTGCTGCGAAATCTGGCGCTTTCAGTCAGCCGCGTCCCGATCCCCAGCCAAGTTGGATGAGCAATGCCGGCCTTACCACCGAGCGTGATGTCGGCCTATGTGTGAAGGTCCCCCTTGCGATAAGCCGAAAGGGGTTTCTCTCAGTCGCGTAGGGCGAGCGCGGGGTATTGGATAGTCCACACCGCTTTGTCGACTAATACGCCGGCAAATCGAGCCATTTACGAGCGGTATCCACTATGGCGTCGCTTAAGAGGCGGGTAAGCGGCGTTCTGATTTTCCACTGGTGCCAATACAGCGCTATTTTTAAATCCAAGCCGGGCATAACCTCGACTAACCTCCCACTGTTCAAATCATCTCGTACCTGAATCCAGGGCGCCATGCCATACCCATGTCCAGCTTTGATAAAGGCAATAAATCCCTCCGAACTCGGGAAGTAGTTATGCGGGCAGTCTCCGCTCAGCCCTAGATGACTCAAGAATCGCCTATGCAGGCTGTCGCTCCGGTTGTAGATCAAAGCGGGCGCACGCTGCACTGCGGCAGCATCCACCCCATTCGTAAACCAGCGATTCACAAAATCAGAGGTGGCCACGCAACGATAGGACATTCCGCCAAGAGCCTGGATTGTAGTTCCGGCCACGGCCTCCGGCGAACTGGTAACACATCCGACCACTCGGCCTTCGCGCAATAGACGCAGCGTCTGATCCTGATCGTCGAGAAGTAACTCTATTCTGCAAGATGGCGCTTCCAATACTTGTCCCAACGCCTCAAGCAGCCACGTTGCGGCGCTATCGGCATTGACCGCAATGGCAAGTTCTGGGAGGTCTGTTACCTCGGACGCCTCCGTCTCGAGCCCTGCCTCCAGTAGCAGTACTTGGCGATAATGTGCGATGAGCCTATGGCCGCGGGCGGTCGCTTGCAATGGATGTGCTCGAATCACCAGCAGTTCGCCCGTCGCCTCTTCCAGAGCGCGCAGACGATGCGAGACCGCCGGCTGGCTGATCGAAAGAGCGGTGGCTGCGCGCTCGAAACTTCCTTGCTCAATAACGGCGTCCAAGGCGGCAAGACCGCGATAGTCCAAAGATCTCATAAAGTACCTGTATGAATATTTTGAATAAACCACTCATAATATTCATTATATTAATACATCATTTTTCTCTAAGGTGGTGCTCTTTCCAACGCGGAGCACGTAATGCTGAGCGGCGCATTTTTTAAGGGCATGGGCGTGGGTAGCGGCCTTATCGTAGCGATTGGTGCGCAAAATGTATTTCTATTGCGCCAAGGCCTGCAACGACATTTCGTGCTTGCTTGCGTCCTTATCTGTGTTACCTGCGACGTCACTCTCATTGCACTCGGAGCCTGCAGTGTCGGGCGCTTTGTCGCTACAAGTCCGGTTTTACTCCAAGTAATACGCGTGGGTGGAGCACTCTTCTTAATCGAATATGGGCGACGTGCAGCGTGGTCGGCTTGGATAAGTCAAGATCGGATTCTGCGAGCCAATAGCAGCAACGCATTCAGTGAACGCGGTCCGGCGCTACGCACCGCTGCTGTGCTGAGCCTTCTCAATCCACATGCGTGGCTGGACACGGTCGTACTTTTGGGCGCAATTGGCGCGCAACAGTTAGGCCAAGGCCACTTTTATTTCTCGGCGGGCGCCATGACTGCATCGGCCCTCTGGTTTAGCTGCCTTGGCTTCGGCGCACAGATGTTGGCGCCATTTTTTGCAAAACCAAACTCATGGCGCGTGCTTGACGCATTAATCGCAATGACAATGTGGACAATCGCGGCATCATTATTTATCAACTGAGGAGACACTGATGGAAGCAGCACATGAAATCCACCAAATTACGCTGGAACTTGCTGATGGAGAGTACGCCATCAGCCGCTTAAACGCCGACGCGACTATTCCCTCTTGGGCGGATGGAGGCGGTTTTGTCACGATCAGTCGCTCCGCTTTTGAATTGTCCATTGTTTGCTTGGCGGAGCGCGTACCGCATGGAACAACTACCGAACTTGGCTGGAGCTGCATGCGCTTTGTCGGCCCGTTTGCCTTCGGTGCGACAGGCATTGTACTTTCCGTGGTCCGGCCGTTGGCTGAGGGCGGCCTGGGTGTCTTTGTCGTGTCGACGTTCGATGGTGATCACGTTTTGCTTAAACAGGCGGATCTGTCACATGCGCGTGTTTTGCTGGACAGAGCCGGGCATATTCTCGTCTAACAAATACGATGGCTTTCCGATCTGGCGTGTAGAAGTGCCCCGGCACATGAGTTTTTGGCGGTACGGCACCACGCTCTATCTGCGCCCGGCGCCGCCCGTCACAAACACCGCCACCGTTCGCTCCAGCTTGTCCGCCTGCTCCTCCAGCGACTGCGCGGCCGCCGCGGCTTGTTCGACCAAAGCTGCGTTTTGCTGCGTTACTTCATCCATCTGGCCGATCGCTTGATTGACTTGCTCGATGCCGCGTCCCTGCTCTTCGGAGGCTGCGGCGATTTCGCCGATAATTTCCGCCACTCGCCGCACCGACTGCTGGACCTGCAGGGTCGTCTGGCCGACCTCCTGCGCCTGCTTGGAACCGGCATCGATGGTGCTCACCGAGCGTTCGATCAAATCCTTGATTTCCTTGGCAGCCGACGACGAACGCTGGGCCAGGCTGCGCACTTCGGACGCCACCACCGCAAAGCCCCGCCCTTGCTCTCCAGCTCGCGCGGCTTCGACCGCCGCATTCAGGGCGAGGATGTTGGTCTGGAAAGCAATGCCTTCGATCAGCGAGGTAATCTCGGCAATTTTGGCCGAGCTTGATGCAATTTCAGTCATGGTACCGACCATCCGCTCTACCGCGGCTCCGCCCTGGTCGGAAATCGCCGAGGTATCGGAGGCGAGCGTATTGGCCTGTTTCGCGCTGGCTGCATTTTGCTGCACGGTAGTGGTCAGTTGCTCCATACTGGCGGCCGTCTGCTCAAGCGAAGCCGCTTGCTGCTCGGTACGCGCCGATAAATCGAGATTGCCCGCGGCAATCTGCTTCGCCGCCACGCCTACCGCGTCGCTTGAACCGCGCACCTCGCCCACCACATCGGCCACCCGCGTAAGCAAACGATTCAGTGCGACCGCGGTATGGCCGATTTCGTCCATACGCTGGGTTTTGGCATGCAGCGACAAATCCAGCGAGGTACTGATACGCTGCAAGGTGCTTTGCAAGTTCCCCAGCCCCGTGCTGATCAGTTGGTACAAGTGCGCGCCGGAGCCGCCCGTCAACGCCAAGGCCAAGGCCATGATCGCAATCAATAGACCGAACGCGAGGCTGTAGGCCGCGGCATTCTCTTGCCGCACCGCGTCCGCATGCTTGATGACATAGTCGAGATGGGCGTGCAAGCCGTCGTTGAGCGTGACGGCGGTAAGGTGTACCGAGCCGCTGTCGTGCAGCAGCGCCAGAGCGCCATCCTTGTCGCCGGCGCGGAATTTATCGAAAAAACTGGTGCGGGCGGCACGGTAAGCCTCCATGTTTGCCTTGTCGGCATCCAACATGGCGCGATCCGTATCGTCCGCGAGATCGTTTTGCGCATAGCTGGCAAGATGCTCATCGAAGCTCTTATCGGTATCGGCTATGTTTTTTTCCATGCCAGCCTGAATCGTGCTGTCGGTTCCATCCACCACATAACGGTACAGGGTCAAGCGTAACGCGCCGACGTCGTCGAGCACCATGGAGATGGTTTTCAGGCCGGGAACCGTGCGCGTCTCCAGACTATCCACTCGCTGATATGAATGGTGCAACTGGATCAATCCATATCCACCCACAAAAACCAGCGCTAGAAGTGCGATGAACAATGTCAACATCAAGCGTCGAACGATAGTCATAAAATCTCTGGGCAAATGGAATTGATGCCAATCATAAGACAATCCGTAGAACCTCGCTCGGCGCATTATAGGCGACCAAACCGGCTATTTTAATGACAAAAATCATTCGGTGTCTTTAGCGTAACCCGAGTAACACACACGATCTGCCCACGCGATCAGACTGTCCAGATTTCTTGAGCAGGGTGAAACAGTGAAACACGTGCCGCTTATCCAGCGTGGAGTCCAGATACAAAGGTGATGAATTGAGCCGAGGTCCAAACCTTGCTGTCGTCACGTTGCCGGCCGAAGAAATAAACCGGCCGAAAACCGAAAGGTGCATTCGACGGCTCAACCTCCAGGCTGCCGGACAAGTCAACCGGCAAGGGCTTATCGGTCAAGCGTTCGGCCGCCAGGAAAAGTTCGGTTCCACCCAGCTCGTGCCTCAGCTCTCCCTGAGCCAGCAACTCCGCACCGCTGAACTCCCAGCGAAATTGCGGCGTATGCGCAAATGGGTTGCCTTGCAAGGGGTCGCCAATTTTGACAAAACTGTCGATCGTGCCTTCGACCACAATCCGGGCATTGAGCAGATTGCTTACGTCGATTTCGATACTGTCCGCGTCGCCGTAGGTATCGCTGTGGAACTCGATATCGGTCGTGCCGGTGCGCCAGGCAGCTTCCTCGATGTGCTCGAAACCCGAGGAACCGAAGTTATTGATCGTGCCGTTGCTAATGCGAATCCGCCCGCGCCAGGATGCCCAGCGGTACCGGTCGCGAATCCGCGCGCCACCCCAGCGCACACGCATTAAGCGATCCGCATACCCCAGTTCCCGGTGCAGATTGCGCTCCCAGATCAACCCCGAGTGATCGAACGCCGCGACATATTCCCAGCCCGCGCGGCCAAGCAAACGATAGTCGAGCGTGGCCGGCCCGTGGTGCGTGAAGCCGTCGCCTTGCCAGTGATCGCCGCATCGTACCAATGCGGCGCTATGCTCGCCGGTCGTAGCCCAAGTCCTGCGTGCGCGCAGCGCCCGGCCGATGGGACGGCGCTCCAGCCTATCGGCCAACACGCCCGTGAGTCCGCCATTCACCCCGAATACCTGAACCCCGGGAGCGCCGCCGCCGGGCCGGCCACGATGCTCGTCGCCGCTTGCCGCGACGCCGAGCTGGTAACCACGCGCAATCACATCGCGGTAAAGCCAATCGAAGTGGCCCCAGGTGGAAGCAATTTCGACCAGACGTTCGAGTTGCGGATGATGCCAGTCAGGGATATACCGGCGCCCTCCGACGTGCGGCATGATCAGGTGATGTTCGGCGTCGTCGACGTAGGCGTCCCACAACTCTTCGACAGGCCAGCGCCCGAGTTCGACGGTGTTGCCCTTCATGTCCTCGTTCCACACCAGCGTTCGGTTGTGCTCGCCTTTGGCGTTGTAGGGAAATCCGGGTTGCCCATCGCCGAGAAAGACCACGTTATGGTCGCCTCCCGCCGTCGAACTGCCGCACCATTCCTGAACCGGATAGACCACAAAACGCCCCGCTTCATTAAAACGCTCGACGGTGTCCAGGCCGAGCTTCCAGTTGGTATCGGTGATCTGGAAATCGTTTGCGGTGTATCCCAACACGTCGATGCCGCCGATGTCGCGTGCGTAGGCGGCGTTATATGCCGGGCTATTGGTGCCGACCGTATCGTGCGCGTGAACATGCAGGTCCGCATACAGCGAGCGGGGAACCGGCAAGTTTGCGTCGATGGTCAGAAAGGTTTGCGCAGCCCGCACGCTGTGCAGTTCGGGCACCTCCGCCACGATACGCAAAGTGCCCGCCGCGGTGGGCAGGTCATCGAGTGCGCAAGTCGCCCAGCCTGATTCAGGCAGATCCAGTTCGCGGCGATAGACTATCCGGTCATCTTCGTCATAGGCCTGCACCAGTACCGTGCCGCCGATATCACGGCATGCATTGCCCCAGCGATCCTGCAGCGATAAACGAAACGGCGCCGGCTGCGAGGGCCAGACGAAACGTGGTCCATTCAACAGCACTTGCGACGGCGCGCCCGCGCGAATATCGATGACCACGTCGCCGGGCACCGTGACAAAACGCGACGTGCCGAGCGGATCGACATAAAAGCGAAAACGGAACTGATCTTCGACAAAGGTCTGCACCCGTGTTCCAGGACCGCGGCGACGATCGCCCAGCCGGATCACGATATGGTCGCCCGCATTCAGATAACCGTCGGCAACATCGACGATCACCGCTTTCTGAAAGGGTCGCTCATGGCCCTTCTGATCGAAACGCACATTCAGCGACTGAACCGTGGCGGGACTCTGGCCTGCAGCCAGCGGCGCGGCGTGATATTCCGCGCTAATGAAGTTGGCCGCACTCGGGTCGCTGGTCTGGAACAAGGCCCAGTCGGAATAGAACTTGAAAGTCGCCTTAAGCCAGGCACCGTCGGCAACGCCTGATGCGCCGACCACATAGTCAAGCACGATCTCGCTCCAGCTACCCGCCTCCAGATAAGTGACGTTGCAGCTCACGCGACCGGCAAAAGGCAGGCCTTTGGTACGTTCATAAAGTCCTATCGGCGCCACATGCGGCCCAAGCCGGCCGCGTAATGCAATGCCTTTTGCGTCGATGCTTTCTTGATCTTGATCCATTTTTATGCCTTTCGAGATTCGCGGATGAGCGCGGTTCAGTGTGCAAATGGCCAGGGCGCGGCGGGGTTCCACAGCGGAATGCCGAGGTACGCATACCAGGGCGCCATGACACAAATGCCGTAAACAATCGCGATCAATACTGAAACGACGCCGACCTTCGCGTAGTCCGCGTTGGTGAACACGCCGCTGCTGTATGCAATCACGCCCGCGGTAATCTGTGTCGGCAGCAGATAAGCAAAGCTGTCGGTGTCGCTGATCAGCAGCGTAAAAGCGACC
>Ga0302225_10000687_pt1 | contig 23784 bp, 21 predicted proteins | sample II_Palsa_E3_2_FD_193515 | JGI IMG/M metagenome (GOLD analysis project Ga0302225, IMG submission 193515) | Peat permafrost microbial communities from Stordalen Mire near Abisko, Sweden - II_Palsa_E3_2 | ecosystem: Environmental > Terrestrial > Soil > Palsa > Peat permafrost | place: Sweden...
AGTTCGCCGAACAATTCAGGCCTCGCCACCAACGTTCTGGCCGCACTGGGGCAGCGCTACGAAATCCTGGGCGAAGCCGGTCACGGCAGCATGGGCAATGTCTACAAAGCTCGGGACCGCGAAACCGGCGAGACCGTGGCGCTGAAGCTGCTGAAGCCGGAAATCGCTTCGGACCAGGCCATGATGGACCGCTTCAAGAACGAGCTGCTCTTTGCGCGTAAGATCACCCACAAGAATGTTTGCCGCGTTTACGAATTTAATCGCGCCGCCGGCATCGCCTACACTTCGATGGAATTCGTCGAAGGCGAGAGCCTGCGTTCGGTCTTGAATCGATTCGGCGCGCTCACCCAGAAAAAAGCCAAGGATCTGGCGCTGCAGATTTGTTCGGGCCTGAAGGAAGCACACGCGCAGGGCATCGTGCACCGCGACCTGAAACCCGAAAACGTGATGATCGACGGCAGCGGCAACCTAAAGATCATGGATTTCGGCATCGCCCGCTCCATGGAAGCGGTAACCCGTCAGACCGGCGCGATGGTGGGCACGCCCGCCTACATGGCTCCCGAGCAGGTTTCGGGCAGCCCGGTGGATTACCGCACCGACATTTATTCGCTGGGATTGATGCTGTATGAAATGTTCACCGGCAAGCCGGCGTTCAGCGCCGAGAACGCCATTGCCGTCGCGCTCAAGCAAATGCGCGAGGATCCCGCTCCGCCTCGGACTATTGATCCGTCCATCCCGGTGCCTCTCGAACGAATCATCCTGAGGTGTCTGGCGAAAGAACCGGCGAAAAGATTTCAAACTGTCGCAGACCTGGAATCTGCGCTGCAAACACCACCTGCAGCGACGACATTGCCGACGCCGATAGTCGCGCCAGCCGTAGCGGCCGCCCACGCGTTGCGGCCAACGCCGGTCGCGGCAGTTCCGCTTTCGGCTCCGCCGCGCAAGTCGACCGCCGGACCCACCGTATTTTGGATTTTATTTGGTTCAGCGCTCGTTCTCGCGATGCTCGCGGGCCTGCGCTGGCTCGCGGTCACCAAAGCTGCGCTAAAAATCCCGCCGCCGGCTTCGGCTCCGGCGCCCGCACCGCCAGAATTTGCCTTCGAGATTCCGGTAGTGCCGCCCAGCGCGCCGGCGGGACCTGCAGAGAAAAACTCAGCGCCAGAAAGTTCGGCGACAAAACCCGCGGCAACCGTGCAACCTCCGCCGCCCGCGACGCACACCAAACCGGGGCCGCCCGAAGTTTTTCCGCGTATGGAGGTCCCACCCGCGAGACACACTCTCCCTGATCCCAGCAAGTGGATCGCGGCACAGAAAGCGCTGGCCAATCAGGCGAAGCAGGCCAGGCAATCCAAACAGGCGAAACAAAATGATTTCATTTACTTGAAAACCGGAATGTTTGTGCACGAAGACAAGGCCCAGGAAGCGGCGAAGAAGATACGCGATCTGGGGCTACCCGCAATCGTTAAGGCTTGGCCGGTGGCTACCGGGGATGTGTACCTCACGTTGTGCGGCCCGATCGCGGCGGGTGGCGAAAAGGCCGTTACCGAGCAACTTAGAAACGACGGTTTTCACGGCATACAAAAGGTCTCGCCCGAAGTCGCACAATGAGCAGGGCAATGATCCGTCGGCGCGAACGAATGTTGGTGAATCCGCCAAGCCGGGGAATGGGTGACACGTATGGAGTACGGAGCGCGTAGCGACCCAGGTCGCGTTCGCGGAAACAACGAAGACAATTTCAGGCTGGCGCCGGAGATGGGCCTATTCATCCTTTCCGATGGCATGGGCGGTCTCGAAGCCGGCGAAGTGGCCAGCCGGCTCGCGGTGGAGACGGTGCTAGATCACTGCCGGCAGGCCGAAGCCGATCCGACGCTGGCGGTCTTTGGCAAACATATCGACGGCGTGTCCGAAACCTCGAACCGTTTAGCCAGCGCGGTGCGGCTGGCCAACGCCGAGATTTATTCGCACGCCAAAAATCGCGGTGGCAAAGCCGCTATGGGCGCCACTATCGCGGTCCTGCGATTTGTCGAAGACCGCGTCTGCATCGCCCATGTCGGAGATAGCCGGGCTTATCTGCTGCGCGACGGGCAATTCGACCAGCTCACCGAGGATCACTCTTTCGTCGCTGATCAGGTTCGCCGCGGCATGTTGACCGAAGAAGAGGCCAGCCGCAGCAAAATGCACAACGTGCTGACTCGCGCGCTCGGAATCGATCCGCAGGTCGAAGTGGACGTCACCGAAGAACTGCTCAGGGACGGCGACATTTATGTGGTCTGCTCCGACGGTTTGTTCCGGGAGCTGACCACCTCGCAAATTTCCGGCGTGCTGCAAGAGACGGACGACCCGCAGCGCGCGGCCAGCCGCCTGATCGACCTGGCCAATCAGGCCGGCGGCGGCGACAACATCACCGTCATTGTTTTGCGGAATTCGTCGAAATCGACGCGGCCCTTTTCCAAAATCGGGCGATGGTTCAAGGGCTCCGACGAAAACGAACCAGAAGCACAATCTTGATTGGGAGGGCGTTCCCATGTCCAAGCTGGTCTTGAAATTCGAATCGGCGGTGCTGCAGGAAGTGGCGGTTGGCCAGAAAGAAGTGAGCATCGGCCGCTCGCCGGAGAACGGCATCGTCATCGACAATCCCGCAGTGTCGAATTACCACGCGCGTGTTTTCACCGAAGAAGGCCGCCTGATGCTGCAGGATTTCGGGAGCCTCAACGGGACCTTCGTGAACGGCCAGCGGGTCAAAATGATGATGCTGAAGCCCGGCGATTCCATCACCATCGGCAAGCACACCATCGTGGTTACCGATTCGGTCGAGGTCCGCGCCAGGTCGCTCGACCATGCCGACCCGAAGCCCGCGGTTCCCAAGATGAATGAAACCGTGATGCTGGACACCAAGGACCGCCGCGCGTTTCTGGAACAAATTGCTGCCGTTGGCGAAAGCGCTCAGCCCGCGCCTGGCCGCCTGAAAATTCCTACTTTGGTGGTGCGCAACGGAAACACCGACCGCAGCGAATATCCGCTGAACGATAAGCTAACCGTTGTTGGGAAATCCGCGATGGCCACGGTGAAGCTGCAAGGCTGGTTCAAGCCCAAAGCCGCGGCGCAAATTAATCGCAAAGAAGACAATACCTACTACATTGGCGCCGCCGACAAAACGCCCAGCGTCAACGGCGAGCCTATTACGCATCCGACGAAATTAACTTCCGGGGACCTAATCGAAGTGGCGGGAGTGGAATTGGAATTCGTGGTTCGCGACTAGGCGGAGCCGGGCCGAAGCGCGGAAGGTGTGGGTTCAGGCGGATTGCGAATCGGAAGTCACCGGCTCGTCTGGCAAATAGATATTGTCCTGCGCGATGGGGAATTCGACCATGAACGTCGCGCCGCCCTCCGGCCGATTGAAGCAGCGGATCAGCCCGCCGTGCTCCTGCAGAATCCCGTAGCAAATGCTCAGGCCGAGTCCGGTGCCTTTACCGACCGGTTTAGTGGTGAAGAACGGATCGAATACCTGTTGCGGCGATTTGATTCCTGGCCCAGTATCTGAGAAATCGATAAGAATGCGGTCGTCGTTCCGCGCCGCCGTAATCGTCAGTTTGCCGCCGCCGACTTCCTCCAGCGCATCCACCGCGTTGCTGATCAAATTGAAAAATACCTGCAGCACCTGATTGGCATCCCCGCGCACCGCCGGCAAATCCGCAGCGAAGTGGGTCACGACCTCGATGTGATCGCTGCGTAAATCCAGATTGCTAAGATGCAGCGCCGAGCCAATGACCAGGTTCAGATCCAGTTCGGCCTTCTCGCTGGGGACTCGCCGCGCGAAACTCAACAAGTTCGTAACCAGGGTCTTAATGCGCCGGGACAGCGTGCGTATTTTGGTCGCGATGGCCCGCTGCCTTTCTCCGAGCGATGGATCATCCACCAGCAGATCCGAATAACCCAAAATCCCGGTAAGTGGGTTGTTGATCTCATGCGCCGCGCCAGCCGCCAACTGGCCCAGCGACACCAGCTTTTCGGCTTGAACCATTTGCGCTTGGAAGTGTTTCAGATTCTCCAGCGATTCGCGCGAAGCCGCCAGCAACCGCAGGCGGTCCTGATCCACTAGGCGTTGCCGCAGGGTGATCAGCAGCGCCACCACCAGTAACGCCACCTGCGTAACTCCGATACGAAAACTGCGCACACCCGCGACGTCCCGCGACATCCACAAACTCCACAAGGCCATCAAAGGAATGGAGAACACCGCGGTCATCGCCAGCAATGCCGGCCATTGGCGCGTTTCGCTATGCGGAGTCGATACCGCCTCGCGCGCTGGCCGCAACCGGTAGGCCAGCACGCCGGCCGTGCCAAACCACACGAACGACGCCACCAGCGGCAAATCGAATGGGCTTCCGGTGTAATAATCCAGCCGGTCGATCGCGCGGTTGGTGATATACGAACCCACCGCATACAGCAGCGAAGCCGCAAAAAGATGCGAATAGACTTCGCGCCAGGCGCCCTTCGAGCGCCGCATCAAAAATGCGAAACCGCTGGCCAGCGTGATGTTTTCCACCGCAGCCAGATGGTCATAGCTCCATCCGTAACGCAGCACGTCCGGAGCGATGTACTGCCAGGGAATTACGACGAAGAGATAGAGATACACCCACCAGACGAGCAGCAGCGAAAAATCCAAATATCCCGTGTGCACGTTCAGGTCATCGCGACGGTCGTGCGGTTTCAGAGCCAGTGCGCCAATCATCGGAACCGGATGCAGGAACAGGATGACATCGCCGATGAACGGGTTTGGGGCGTCCTGGTGCAGCACCACTTCGAAGTACGTCCAGATCGACTGGCCAACCAGCCACGCCGCGCATCCCAACCCAAGCAGCGTCCAAAATAGGCGGGTGCGATGCTCAGAAACGAAGGAATTCGCGAAGAGGCCCACGCATGCGAATAGCGCGACCAGACACTGCACCACGTCGCCGAAAGCGGTTAAACGCGGACTATTGCGCTGGGTTAGTGCCGCCAGCACGTATCCGCCGACCAGCAACACCCACGCCGCGGTGAGAACCCACGACGCACGCGACATCGCGCGCGGACCTCGAGAGGGACCACTCGTATATGGACTTGCTGCGTTCATGATCTGGCGTACGGGGATGCCTGACCCTAGGATAGCTTCGAACGCAGGGCGAGCTGGAAGGCTTTAAGTGATCGCGTGCTGTGGGATGCAACAGTAACCGTTAGGCCCCAGACTGTGGGGCCCACTCGGGTTTGGATACGTATTTCTACGGATGGCTGGTCTGGCCCGCTTCTCGTTCCGCCAGGATTTTCTCGGCGTTCTGATAGAGAGCCCGAGCCTGGGGCATGGCATCAATGGCCTTTTCCAACTGCGGATCGTCCTGTAATTCGACCTTGTAGCCATCATTTAGGCCGAAATAAGAGGTGAAAACCTCGCGCTTGATCTGCCATTTTAGCCAGGTGAGATTGGCCTGAATGTCCTGTTCGGTGTACTTGATCTTCTGTTGGTCGAGATACTTGCGAAGGTCCTGGATGACGGGATCGGTCACCACGAAATCCCGAGTTACGTCCGGCTTCTCTCCTAGGTAATACCGCGTGAAATCGCCCACTCCCTGTTGCTGCGGGTAGAAAACTCCTCGGCGATAGAGCAATTGCTGGAAATCATCCGGTTTCGGTGCCGCGCTGACGATATCCGGCGTAATTCCGCCACCACCAAAAACCTGTCGGCCGCTGTCGGTCAGCTTCACTTCCGGCTTTACGGGCGGCTGCGGATTGTAGTGGTAGTCGTACAGCGAAACGTTGTTGTAATCGCGCTGGATCAGCCGGCCGCTGGGGGTGTAGTAGCGCGCTGTGGTCAGCAGCAGCGCCGTATCTTCGCTCAGTGGGAACTGGGTCTGCACCAGACCCTTGCCGAAGCTGGTCTCACCCACGACCAATCCGCGATCATGATCCTGAATTGCGCCCGACACGATTTCCGAGGCCGACGCGCTTTGCCCGTTCACCAGCACGACGACCGGAACTCCATTGCCTTGATTCCCGCGTACGGCGTAATAGCGGCGTTCTGGTGACGAGCGCCCACGATGCGAAACGACGATCTCATTCTTGTCCAGGAACATGTCCGCCATGCCCACCGCCTGATTCAGCAAGCCGCCGCCGTTGTTGCGCAGGTCGATAATCAGTCCATCGAGTTTGGTGCCGTCAAGCTGCCGCAGCGCTTCGGCCAAATCCGCGTCGGTCGTTTCGTTAAAGGTGCTCACTCGGACGTAACCAATGCCGGGCTTTACCATCGTGAAATATTCCACGCCGGGGCGAGGAATTTCATCGCGCGTTACAGTTACCTCGATCGGCTTTTCCCAGCCTTCGCGGCCCAGCGAAATATGCACCACGGTGCCTTTGGCGCCTTTCAGCATGTCGGCGACTTCCGTGGTGGTCAAGCCGTCGCAGGATTTGCCGTCGACTTTCTGGATGATGTCTCCAGGACGGATTCCAGCCTTGTAAGCGGGCGATCCGACGAACGGCGCGAGCACTACGGTCTGGTTCTCACGCTGTTGTACCGTCATTCCGACGCCGTAATATTTGCCCTGCTGTTCTTCCTTGAATAGCGCGTATTGCTTAGGATCGAAGAAATTCGAGTGCGGATCCAGCACGCGCAGCATTCCGGGAATCGCGCCGTCATAGATCAGCTTGTCGGTGTCGACCGGTTCGGCGTAGTTGCGCTCCACCACGGAGAGGACGTGGGTGAAACTCTTGACCGAATCCTGAGTGTCAGTCTGGCCGGCTGCCGTCGCCCGCACGGACGGGCCATACAGCCCACCCAGCAGCGCCGAGACCGCCAGTACCACCACCAGAACTGCGATGCCGCGTCCGGACGACCCCTTCGGTTCCATGAATCCTCGCTTCGAATCTTGAAAACGCCTTAAAGCCCAACTATAGCATACCTATTCAGTGATTTGACGCAGGCCGTGCCACTTTGGCTCGGCATAAATGGTATGATTTATCTCGAACGCCGCACGAAAACATCTGGCAAGTTCAATCCTGGCGTAGTACTGGCAGGGACGAGTCACCACAGGTCAGCTATGTTCAGCATCGCACATATCGTCATCATTTTCGTGGTCGTCTTGGTCGTGTTTGGGCCGGAAAAGTTGCCGGATCTTGCCCGGAACCTGGGCAAAGTCATGGGCGAATTTCGCCGTGCGACCGGCGACCTGCGCTCGACGTTTGAAGGCCATATGCGCGACCTCGAGCGCGAGGCTGACCTGCGCAAAGTGCGCGAAAACCAACCCGCCAGCCAAGTCACGACCCAACCGGCGAACCTCCAAACGGGAACCGAAAATCCTATTGGCGAGGGCAGCCTGATGACCAGATTGCCGGTCTCGACCGAAAGCAACACCGCGACCGCCGATCCCGCCGACGGCGTCCAAGATTTGACCCCTCCGCCGGGAACGGTGCAATCCGACCGTCCCAACGCGGCCGCGTTGGCCGAACCCGCGTCAGCTTCGCCGCAACAACTCGAATTTGGAACTCAGCAGCTGCACGCAGGCGAACGGCCCGACTCCGAGCCCGAAAAAGCGAACGATGTCCGATCCCGCCCAGCTTGATCCCGCCTTGCCCGCCGCCGCGCCCGAAGAGCCCGGCGCCCGCATGTCTTTCTTCGACCATTTGGTCGACCTGCGTAAACGCCTGATTAATTCGGCCATCGCGATCGCCATTGGCGCGGGAATCGGCCTGGCCCTTTCCAAGCATTTCATCGCCTTCATCGCTCAACCGATGCAGGAAGCGCTGCGCGCCAATCACATGGAAGACCGGCTGTACTTCACCAGCCCGGCCGGGTACATGGGCCTGGTGATCAATCTCGGCCTATATCTCGGCGTGGTGCTGGCCATGCCGTTCGTGCTCTATCAGATTTGGCTTTTCGTGGCGCCCGGACTGTACAAACACGAACGAAACGCCGTCGCCGGATTCATTTTTTCCTCGATGGTACTTTTCCTGGCCGGAATCGCCTTCGGCTATTACGTCATGCTCCCGCAGACCCTCGGATTCTTGATTCGTTTCGCTACCGACGGCCCGGTGAAACCGCTGATCAGCATCAACGAGTATTTCGATCTGATCCTGATCGTGCTGGTGGGTCTCGGCGTTATTTTTGAGCTGCCGGTCTTAATTTTTATTCTTTCGCTCTTTGGAATCGTCACACCGAAATTTCTGCTGAAGAATTTCCGCTACGCCATGCTGCTCATCACTGTCGTGGCCGCCGTGGTTACGCCAACACCCGACGCGACCACCATGCTGGTTTTCATGGCGCCGATGATTGTGCTGTACTTCCTCGGAGTCTTCGTTTCTTATGTGGTGCTGCGCCGCAAGGAAGCGGCGACGGCCAAGGTGGAGGCGTAATCGCGTGTCAGCCAGCTGGGAAAAATTATGGATGGCCGCCGGTGCGGGCGTCGTCTCTTGCGTGATTGCCTGCGGAGGCTCCGGTCAGCCCACCTCCGCCTCGTCCACCACCGCGGCTCCTGCGGCGGGTGTCGCGGCTCCTCCGGCGGCGGCTCAATCCGAGCCGGCTCCGCCCGCGGATCAAACCGGCGGATTCGACGGCGCGAAGGCCTTCGACCAGGTGGCCAAGATCGTCAGTTTCGGGCCGCGCCCTCCCGCTTCCGACGGCATCCACAAAGTTCAGGAGTACATCAGCACGCAGCTGAAAAGTGAGGGGTGCCAGGTGGAGCAGCAGGACTTCCACGCATCCACACCGAAAGGCGATGTCGCCATGCAGAACATCGTGGCCAAAGCGCCCGGAACTGGGCCCGGAATTATTTTGCTGCTGACGCACTACGATTCGCTGAGCAGCGTGGAGAATTTCGTAGGCGCCGAAGACAGCGCCTCCTCCACCGGCATGATGATCGAACTGGCGCGTCATCTTTGCGCGCAGAAGGGTCCAAATTCGGTATGGATGGCTTTCCTCGATGGCGAAGAGTCCTTCGTAAACTGGGACAAAGACAACGATCACACCTACGGCAGCCGCGAACTCGCCGCGCGGATGTCCGTTTCCGGCGAACTGAAACGCGTCAAAGCAGTAATTCTGGTGGACATGATTGGCCAGTACGGCCTGAAAATTCCCAAAGAATCCGATTCGACCAAATGGCTCGCGGATCTGGTCTGGAAAACCGCCGACCGCCTGGGCCACAAGGACGTCTTCATTAACCAGGAAGTCGGCCGCATAGACGACGACCACCAGTCGTTTTTGTCGCGCGGCCTGCCGTCGCTCGACATCATCGACCTGAACGACTACATCTCGGCGGGCTACTGGCACACGCCCCAGGACACGCTGGACAAAATCAGCCCGCGCAACGTGGCCATCGTAGGTTACGTGGTTTTGGAATCCGTGGGCGAGTTGCAAAAGAAATTTAAATAGAAATCGCCTTGCTTGCTTTCGTTCTAGAATAAAATTCATGCCAACGATTCGCATTTTATCCTCCGCGGGCGCTTATGACGTTCACTGTGCCTTCGGCTCGCTGCGCCGGGCCGGCTCGCTGCTCTCCCGCCTGAAAGACGTGACCGGTGTCTACATCCTTGCCTCGCCGACGGTCTGGAGCTACTGCGGCCGTAGCGTGATGCGCGCCTTGGCCGGACACAAGCCGCTAAAAATAATTCTGTTCGACGATTCCGAAACCTCGAAAGATCTTCAGACCATCGAAGCCCTCACCCGCCAGCTCCTTCTGGCAGGAGCCGATCGTCGCGCCGCAATCATTTCCGTCGGCGGCGGCGTGGTGGGAGACGTCGCCGGATTCGCTGCCGCCTCCTACCTGCGCGGCGTGCGCCTAATCCACATCCCCACCACTCTCGTCGCGCAGGTGGACAGCTCCATCGGCGGCAAAACCGGCGTGAATCTCACCGAGGGCAAAAATCTGGTCGGCGCCTTCTACCCGCCGAAACTGGTGGTCACCGATCCCGAATTGCTGCTGACCCTGCCGCACCGCGAGTACCGTTCCGGCCTCTATGAAGTCATCAAGTACGCGCTGATTGCCGACCTCCAGTTGTTTACGTTCCTGGAACGTCGTATGCTCGCCCTACTGCGGCGTGATGCGGACGCCCTCGCCTGGGTTATTGCCCGATGCATTCGAATCAAAGCGGATGTGGTAGCCCGCGACGAACGCGAAGGCGGCCTGCGCGAGATTCTGAATTTTGGCCACACCCTGGGTCATGCGTTGGAAGCCGCCACGAAATACCGCCGCTTCCGCCACGGCGAAGCCATTGCATGGGGCATGATTTACGCCACTCTTTTGGGCGTCGCGACCGATCGGTTTAAGGAAGCGGACGCGACGCGTTTCATTCGACTGATCGCCAGCGTCGGCCCGCTGCCGCGCCTTTCCGGCATTCGCGGGTCACAACTGCGGTCAATTCTGGCCGGTGACAAGAAATCACGAGGCGGAAAAATACGATGGGTCCTGCCGCGACGAATAGGAAAAGTCGAATGGGGCGTCGAACTGCCCTGGACGCTCGTTTCACGAACCTTCGCGGCGCTGCCGCCTTTTGCCGGAACCTCGAATTAGCGATACTTTTATACAATTCATGAGAACGTTTACCGAAGACCCTCCCCGGCTTCCCGGCACCAGGCCTGGCGGCACCCGCACCGAACGCGAAGCGTCCCAGCGCGTGCAGCAGATGTTCAGCCGCATCGCGCCGCGCTACGATTTCCTCAATCATTTACTTTCGTTTTCGCTGGACCGGCTATGGCGCCGGCGGGTGGCACGGCTGTTCCGGCGCACTCTGCGCCGCACCGACGCGCGCATCCTCGATTTGTGCTGTGGCACCGGCGATTTGACTTTCGCGCTTGAACGCGTTCGGGTGCACGAACTGCGCGACGCCACCGCGCATCGAACGCCGCTCTTCGGTAGCGATTTCGCTCAACCGATGCTCGATCGCGCACACCAGAAGGCGCTGGCCCACGGGCGCTCGGCGATTTTTACTACCGCCGACGCGCTGCATTTGCCGTTTGCCGATTCCAATTTTGATTTGATTACGACGGCGTTCGGTTTTCGCAACCTGGTCAACTACGAGGCGGGCCTGCGCGAATTTGCCCGCGTCCTAAGGCCGGGCGGGGAGCTGGCAATTCTGGAATTTTCTGAGCCGGGAGTGGGTCTGACTGCGGGCCTGTTCAAATTTTATTTCAAACAGATCTTGCCGAGGGTGGGCGCGGCGATTTCCGGAAGCAAAGAAGCGTACAGCTACCTGCCCGGTTCCGTTTCCAAATTTCCGACCAGCGCCGAACTCGCCGCTATGATGAAAAAAGTGGGATTCACCGACATCACCATCGCCCGCTGGAATTTCGGCAGCGTCTTGCTCCATACCGCGACCCGGCCCGCCGCTAAACTTTAGACCGTCGTCATCCGGAGGGGCATAGCAACGAAGGATCTCAACGAGTCAAATCTCAGCGAGGCAATCGCGGAGCCAAGACAGCCTTAATTCTCGAGACCCAACACGCGAATCTTACTCAGCAAAGTTTTGTAGGACACGCCGAGCCGTTCCGCAGCCCGGGTCTTATTCCATTTCGATTCCTGCAGCGCATTCTGAATCTTGAATCTTTCCACATGCGTCACGGCCCGCTGCGAAACCTCATCGAGGGGCCCTTCCCACAAGAACGCTTCTTCCAGCATCCCGCCAGGCAATTGCGACGCCGACGGTCGGGCCTCCGGCAGTTGCAGCGCGCTTTCGTCGATTTCACTGCCGTTCGATAAAATCGCCGCGCGTTCGATCGCGTTCTGCAACTCGCGCACATTTCCCGGCCAGGAATAAGTCAGCAACCGCGCGCGGGTCTGCTTGCCCAAGGTCAAGCCGGGTTTGCGGAATTCGCGCCGGAATTTTGCCAAGAAATATTCCGCGAGCAGTAGCACATCGTCGCCGCGATCGCGCAAAGGCGGAATCGTGATCGGCACCGCCGAAATCCGGAAGAACAAATCCTCGCGAAAAGATTTATCCGCAACAGCCGCACGCAGATCCTTGTTCGTAGCCGTTAGAATCCGCACATTTACTTCAATTTCCTGCGTGCCGCCCACCCGCTCGAACCGCTTTTCTTCCAGCACCCGCAGCAGCTTGCTCTGGGTCGCTAGCGGCAATTCCCCAATTTCGTCCAAAAACAAAGTCCCGCGATGGGCTAGTTCCATTTTGCCGATCTTGCGCGCGCCCGCGCCGGTGTAGGCCCCGCGCTCGTGCCCGAACAATTCGTTTTCCACAAGGCCTTCGGGAATCGCCGCACAATTCAACGCCACGAATGGAGCCCCGGCCCGCAAACTCAAATGGTGAATGGCTCGCGCAAAAACTTCTTTTCCCGTTCCGCTTTCACCCAGCAGCAGCACGGTCGATTCCGTGGCCGCCACCCGCTGGGTAATTTGGCTCGCGTCTTTCATCGTCGGATGTTCGCCCAGAATGCGCGGAAATCCGTAGCGCACCGCATATTCTTCGCGCAGCAGCAGATTTTCCCGCAGCAATTCCTGCTGTTGCGCGGCGCGATCCAGCAGCAATTTCAGGTGATCGAGATCGACCGGTTTCTGGATGAAATCGAAGGCGCCTTCTTTCATTGCGGTGACCGCTTCTTCCACCGAGCCATACGCGGTCATCAGAATTACCGGCAAAGTCGCCTCGACCTTGCGCGATTCGCGCAGCACATCCAGGCCTGAACTTCCGGGGAGTTTTAAATCGGAAAGAACCAACTGATATCTTCGCGTGCGGACTTTTTCGATGGCGGTGCTGCCATCCGGAGCTTCTTCTACGGTGTACCCGGCGCGCTCGAGCGCTTTGCGCAGCATGGCCCGAAGCTCGGCTTTATCTTCGACCAGTAGGACCGGTTCCATCGTCGACTGCTTCTAGCGCGACCAGCCGATATCGCCGCCGGATTTGCGCAGCTCGTCTTCCGCGTCGGAAATAGCTTGCTTGTCCGCTTCCACCGCCTGTTTGCCGGCGTCGATCTTCGCGGTCTTGGCGTTGATGTCGCTGCGGGTCAAGTTTTGCTGCAGGGCCTTGTTAGGGTCGTTGTAATACTGCACGTCGAGCACGCCCAGTTCGCGCTGCATGATGCTCAGTGCATCTTCATCCTGCTGCAGCTTGGTGCGCAGCTTGGCAAACCGCTCGCGCCAAGCCTTCTCGCCGTTTTCTGCCGGCGTTGCACTACCCGTAGGCGCCGCCGCGCCATCCGACGCTGAGCCATCGGATCCTGCCGCCGAAGCGTCTTCCGCCGCGCCCACCGAAGAAACCCCGCCTTGCTTCGGAATCGAGTCATTGTCAAAAACGCGCGCGGTAGCGGCCTGGCTCTGATCTTTCTTGGCGTCGCGAGCCTTGCGCGCGGCTGCCGCCAGGGAATCGCCCGCCGGCTGAGCCCCAATCTGGGTGGACGGCACCGGAGGCGGTGGCGGAGCCTTGTCCACCGCTGCCTTGGGTTCCTTGACCTTGTCCTCATTGACCGGCGGTTGCTGCGGCTGATCCGGCTGTTGGGCATAGGCGCTGGCCGAAACGCTCAGCAGGGCGAGCACGGCCGCACAGACGAGGGTCGAACGCATGGCGAAACCTCCCGGGAAGGGCATCCACGACTACTACTGACTAGAGTTTAGATGCGAGCGCTGCGCGAGGCAATCGGGGATGGTGTAGGCTCCTGCCGCAAAGGTAACCATAGCAAAAACTCGGCCCCGCCGCCCGCCCGGTTGCGAGCTTCGATGCTGCCGCCATGTTGCAAGGCGACCTTCTGCACCACCGCCAAACCCAGCCCGGTACCTTCCGATTTGGTGGTAAAAAATGGCAGGAAGATTTTCTGCAGGTCCGCTTCCGGAATTCCCGCTCCATTGTCTGCCACGCAGATCCGTTGCCACTTCTTGCCGGCCAATTCCTCGATGGTTCCGGACATGCTTACCCGGGGCTGTGCACTGACGCCTTCGGAAGCCTGCACGCCGTTGCGCGCCAGATTCAGCAGCGCCTGCCGCAACAACGCTTCATCTCCGGGGAGCTCCTCAAAGCTGCCTTCCCATTGCACCACGCATCCCGGAATGGTTTCCTGCAGCTCTTCCGCCACCTTGGCCACCACCGATTGCATGGGAACCGTCTCGTAGCAAATTTCTAGCGGCTTGGCGAAGCGCAGAAACTCGGTGACCACGTGGGTCAGCGCCCGGGTCTGGTCCAAAATGCGCTCGGACGAATCGCGCACGTCTCCCGTGGCTACTTCGCTACGGATCATCTGCGCGTAGCCGGAAATGGTCGCCAGGGAATTCTTAAATTCGTGCGCGATGCCTGCGGACATTTCGCCGAGGGCCGCCAAATTTTCTTTCCAGCGGATTTGTTTTTGCAGTGCGGTCAATTCGGTCAGGTCGCTCATCAGGCACAAAGCGCCGCTGACTTTCATTTCCGCGGCTGGTGGCACCAGGTCGTTGGCCATGCGCACCGGCGCGCGTACGCTGCGGTAGATCGGCGAGATCGTCACACCCAAGTGCCGCACTTCGCCTTCCGAGGTCAAATGTTCTACCTCGCCGCGCTGGAACGTTTTTCCGTCGCGGATGCAGGCGGTCAGCATTTTGGTCAGGTCGGAATCGGAGCCTAGAATTTCTTTGTACGAGCGGTAACGCAACGTCCGGATTCCCAGCGCGTCTTCCGCGGCCGGATTGGTGGACGTGATGGCTCCGGTCGCGCTGATCAGCAACAACCCAGTAGGCATGTTGCGGGTCACTTCTTCGGTGAGCCGCTCCGATTCCTGGGCACGTTCCTGCGCCAGCAAATGCAGGCGGGCCAGTTCTTTTTCCTGCGCCCGCAGCTTTTCGATCACGCCCTGCATCGAGGCGGTCATGAACGCCGACGGATTCTCGACATCCGCGTTGGGGCTGGTCCAGTCTTCGGTGGCGCTTGCAGCTTGACTGCGCATGAATTTACGCAGCATGTGGATGAGAAAAACGATCCCCCCGATCAGAATCACCAGCAAAGCGATGGAGATCTGCACATTCTCCGTGGGTACGGGCGTCATGTGCTTGGCGGCTGGAGCGAGTATGGCGAAGTTGATCATATCGTTACCGCATCATCAAAAGCGATTGATACCAGTCCACCACCGGCGTTCCAAAGAAAACTACCAGTAGCGCGCCGGCGCCCAAAAATGTTCCAAACGGCAATTCGTAATCCGCTTCTTTACGCCGGGCCAGAATCAATACGATCCCGATGATGCTGCCGAGTATCGACCCCGCCATGATCGTCAGCAGCGTCCGCTTCGCGCCCAAGAACGCCCCGGCCATCAGCATCATTTTCACGTCGCCCAGGCCCATGCCTTCGCGCCCGCGCAATTTGAAGTACGCTTCCGAAACCAGCCAGAGCAAACCGCTGCCTACGGCCGCACCCAGCAGCGCGTCTACCAGGGAAAGCACCGCATCCGGAGGAAGGAACTGGAAAATGTGACGGGAGAGCCACAACGCCGTGCCATCGGTCGGTTTCATGAACAGGCTGAGCAACAAACCCAAACCGAATCCCGTGAAATTCACCAGGTCCGGCAAAATCCGTTCGCGCAGATCGGTGAACACCAACACGATCATGATCGCTGAAAAGGTCGCCCACTTCAGGGTATCGAGCGAAATCCCAAAAGCGCAGTAGCAGGCGAAAAACAGCACGCCGGTGAGAAATTCCACCAGCGGATACATTGGCGAAATCTTGGTTTTGCATCCCCGGCATTTGCCGCCAAGAACCAGGTAGCTCAAAACCGGAATATTGTCGTACGGCCGGATCAAGTGCCCGCATTTTGGGCACGCGGACGAAGGCATTACGATGGACTTGCCACTCGGAATCCGCAGGATACAAACGTTTAGGAAGCTGCCGATAATCAGGCCAAAGAGAAATACGAACACACCGATAAGAGGCGCGGGGAGCACGCTCTAAGTCTGCCCCATGTCCCAGCCAGCCTCAAGCGAACCGTCCATCATCGTGCCCGACTTCTAACGCGCGCTTGAATTTGTGATCTAAACGGACCGCCTGAATTTGAATCGCGTCGCGCAGCTACGCTATATTCGATGGTTTACACCTCATGCCCTGGCTCGAACAGAAGGTCCTGGCTTACGAACAGATGCGCTTCGCGCAGGAGCAGAACCGCCGCGTCCTGCCGTTCGAATGGGGCCTGGAACACGTTGGCGGCGATCCGCACGACCGCGATCCTCGAGCCTGGCTCGACCAATTCATCGCGTACACCTTGGCCCATAGTGACGAATGCTTCGCCACCACACCCGCCGGCGATTACGCGCTGGAAGAAAATGTTCTGACCTTTACCAGCGCCATCGAATCGCCCTGGCTCGAAAACAATCGAGTCCACGCCCAGGTTTTCAAAGCCCGTCGTCATGGCCCCGCCGTGGTCGTGCTCGCCCAGTGGAATTCGCGCTGGGAAGAGCAGCAAAATGTCTGTCGCTGGCTGCAGTTCCTGGGTATCACCGCCGTGAAAATCAGCCTGCCATATCACGATCGCCGCGCCATTCCCGGTCATCCGCGCGCCGACCACTTGGTCAGCGCGAATATCGGCCTCACCCTGCAGGCCAATCGGCAGGCCGTCCTGGACGTTCGCCGCACGCTGCGCTGGCTCGAGCAACAAGGCTACGACCGCCTCGGCCTGCTCGGCACCAGCATTGGTTCTTGCCTCGCGTTCCTCACCCTGGCCCACGAACCGGCTCTGCGCGCCGCAGCCTTTCTCCATGTCTCCACTTATTTTGGCGACGTGGTCGCGGCCGGTCTGACCACCACGAATGTCTGGGAAGCGCTGCACCAGGATTTTTCCCTCGAAGAAGTTCGCCATTTCTGGTCCCCGATCAGCCCCTACCCGTACGTCTCGCGTCTCGCGGGGACGCGCAAAAAAGTTCTGGCCATAAGCGGCCGCTACGACCCCACCTTTCCGAACGAGTTAACTCAGGAATTTCTAGCTGAAATGAAACGAAAGGGAGTTCCGTACGAGAGTCTGTCGTTGCCGTGCGGTCACTATTCGATGGGAGTCGCGCCGTTTAGTTATGCGGTAGGGTACCGCTTCGGAACATTTCTGTTTCAGGCGCTGGCGTAGGTCAGCAAAAGCAAGCGTTTAATAAGCGGATAACGCTACGAAGAAAATTTCTAAGGTTTGCCACAGACCTGCCGATGAGGGGTTCGAGGTGAACCCGATGCCAGCTCACATCAGTTCCGTCTCAAGTTCGACGCATGCCACCCCAGCCGCAGCCAGCCAACCGCCCGCAGCCAAACCCAAAAATACCGAGAAGCCCGCCGGCCAGTCCTTTGCCCAGGATTCGGTGAAGATCAGCTCCGCCGGCCGCGTCGCCAGCCAGGCGAAATCGCCGCAAAAATAAAGCGGTAACAAATCGTAACGCTTAACCTATTCCAGAATTTTGCCGAAGGCGTTCCGGGCGATCTCTTGCTCCACCTTCGCGATGTCAGGGGCCAATGAGCGATCTTCTTCTACCATCCTCGAAAACGCCCGTACGATATCGTAGGCTTTTTGCGCTCCCGCTCCCGTGCGCAATGGCGCGAGCAGATCGATTCCTTGGCTCGCCGAAAGTAATTCGATCGCGAGCACATTCCGCAGATTCGCCAGCATCGGCTGAATCCGCCGCGCCGCCCCCATGCCCATCGACACGTAGTCTTCCTGATTCGCCGAGGTCGGAATCGAATCAACCGAATGCGGCGCCGCTTGTGTTTTCAGCTCACTCGTAAGCGCCGCGGCGGTAACCTGCAAAATCATAAAACCTGAATTGAGCCCGGCGTCCTTGACCAGAAAAGCGGGCAGCAAACTGGTCTGCGGATTGGTCAACTGCTCGATTCGGCGTTCGGAAATTCCCGCCAGCGCCACCAACGCTATTGCCAATTGATCGGCCGCAATGGCCAGCGGCTGGCCATGAAAATTTCCGCCGCTGATGACTTCGTCCGCCCGATCCGCGCCGGAACCGGCGAAGACCAACGGATTGTCCGTCGCGCTGTTCAATTCCACTTCCAGCGTCGCTCGCACTTGCGCCAATGCGTCACGCACGGCACCGTGTACTTGCGGAGTGCAGCGCAGACTGTAGGCGTCCTGCACGCGCCGGTCCTGGTCCGCCGGCCGATGCGATTCGCGAATCGCGCTGCCTGCATTCAGTCTGCGCAAATTGCGCGCCGTGGTCGCGTGCCCGGGATACGGCCGAACCATCGCAATGCGTTCGTCAAAAGCCGCTGGACTGCCGCGCAGCGCGTCGAGGGACAGCGCCGCCGCCACGTCCGCGGTGTTCACGGCGATCTCCGCTCCGCGCAGCGCCAGTGAAAGCAACGCCAACATCGCCTGGGTACCGTTCAGAAGCGCGAGTCCTTCCTTGGCCTCGAGCGCCAGTGGTGTAATCACCGCGGCCTTCATCGCCTCCGCGCCGGAAACCTTGCGTCCTTGAAAAATCGCCTCGCCTTCGCCAATCGCGACCTGCGCCAGATGCGCCAGCGGGGCCAGATCGCCCGACGCTCCCACCGAGCCCTGCGACGGAACCACCGGGTGCACGCGCTTGTTCAGCATTTCGCACAGTGTTTCCGCCACTACCGGCCGCACTCCCGAAAAGCCCTTGGCGATAGCGTTGGCGCGCAATAGCAGCATCGCACGCGTTTCCGCTTCGCTTAGCGGCGCGCCGACTCCGCAGGCGTGGCTGCGTACCAAGTTCACCTGCAGCTCGCCGATCTGCTCGCGCGAAATTCGCACCGAGGCCATTTTTCCGAATCCGGTGTTCACTCCGTAGACTGCGGTGTCCGATTGCACCAGCCGTTCGATCACTTGGCGCGAAGCGATCATCCGCTGGCGCGCCGCCGGAGAAATCTCGACCAGCGCGTGTTCGTGCACGATCTGGTAAAACTGCGCAAAACTCAGGTGCTCGCCATCAATTTGAATTGCGTTCATGATTTGAGGGAGGTCGCGTGCTCCGCGACCCGGTGCCTTTCGGTAGCAGGGAAGTATTTTCGATACTTTTCGGGGAGCGATTTCGGCCGGCCTAGTTTGTCGCAAAATACGTGCAAGGTTTCGCCGGTGGCCAGTAATTCTTTAGTTTCCGAGTGAATCACCTCGTAACCGAATTTTACCGTACGTTTCTGCGAAGAAATAATGGTCGTGCGGATCAGCAGCAGGTCATCGAACCGCGCCGGGCGCTTGTAGCGGCAGTGCGCATCCGCGACCACGATGAAACTGTCGTCCTGCAATTCCATTTGCTTGTACTCGAATCCCAGATGCCGGCAGAAATCCACGCGGCCCACTTCGAACCAGGTGAAATAATTCCCGTGGTACACCACGCCCATCTGATCCGTTTCCGCATAACGCACGCGGATGGTCGTCTCCGAGGTTTCGGTGGGATTAACTTTCATGAGTTGAAAAGTGTAGCAGAGTACTCGGGTGCGCGCCGGACAGCATAAAACCCGTCGCCGCCGATGCCGCGGTCAGCGCCCCGTCCATTTGGGCGCGCGTTTTTCCAGGAACGAAGTCACGCCTTCGCGAAAATCCGCAGTGCTGCGAATCTCGGCGTTGGCTTTGATCGCCAGCTCGATCTCGCGCTGCACGTCGCTTTCGTCGTAATGCAGCAGCAGTTGCTTGGTGTGCAGCAGGCTCGACGGGCTCGATTCCAGAAACCCCGCCGCAACTTCATGCGCCCGCTCCATCAACTTTTCCGCCGACACGATCTCCGTGACCAAGCCGAGTCGAAACGCCTCGGCTGCGTCGAAGATTCGGCCGGTCATGGCCAGCTCGCGCGCCCGTTTTTCGCCTACTTGCCGCCGCAAAATCACCGAAACCAGCGCCGGAATAAATCCGATGCGCACTTCGGTGTAGCCGAACTTCGCCTCCGGAACCGCAAGCGTAATGTCGGAGAACGTCGCCAGGCCGCACCCGCCGGCGATCGCCGCGCCGTTCACCGCGGTAATCACCGGTTTTGGAAACGCATAGACACGCTGGAACAATCGGGCCATCTGCCGCGAATCGCCCAGGTTTTCGTCCGGCGTCTGGTCGGTAACGCTCTGCAGCATTTCCAAATCCATGCCGGAACAAAACGCTTTTCCCGACCCGGTGATAATCACCACGCGCACGGCATGATCCGCTTCCGCATTCGCCAGCGCCGCCAGCAAATCTTCGATCATGTCGCTGCTGATCGCGTTGCGGCGGTCAGGGCGGTTCAGGGTAATCGTTCTTACTGCGCCGGCCAGTTCGCAGGCCAGCGTCGAATATTGGGGTTCGTGCGGCTTCTTCACGCGTGTTCCTCTGGGCGTCTTTGATCGTCCAAACTGAGAATCCGTTGCGATATTTGATTAGTTGAGTCGGCCGCTTTCCGCCGGCGCAGCCTCGGCGATCGAATATTTCTCGCGCAGCTCTTCGGTCATCGCGCACGCCAACGCCAACGATTTTGTATCGATGCCGGTCGAAACTCCGCGCGCCGCGAGCGTCGTCAGAATGGCCTCGGTGGGAATGTTGCCCACCAGCTCGTCTCCCGCGAAAGGGCACCCGCCCATCCCCGTCAATGCCCCGTCGAACCGGCGGCAACCCGCTTCGTACGCCGCCAGCACTTTTTCCGGCGCGCGATCCGGTCGACTGTGCAGGTGCACTCCAATCTCGACTCCGGCGACGCATCCGCGCACGGCTTGATAGAGTCCCGCCACCTCTTCCGGTGTAGCCGTGCCAATCGTATCCGCCAGCGAAACCGTTCGGACGCCGACGTCTTTCAGCCAAACCAGCGCGTCTTCCACAATTTCCGCTCCCCACGGTTCGTCGTAGGGATTCCCAAACGCCATCGAGATATACACCACCAGCTTTTTCCCGGCGGCTTTGGTGTCCTTCTGCAGCTTTTCCACCAACTCTCGCGATTCCGCCTTGGACATGTTGGCGTTCGCCCGCCGGAAGTAAGCCGAGATCGAATACGGATAGCCGATCGTGGTCACGCCCGGTGCCGCCAATGCCCGCTCCAGCCCTTGATCGTTTACCACGATTCCAATGATCTCCGGCGGATTTCCGGTGGGCGTCTTCACCTCGCTCAATTTTTGCATCACCGCTTCGCTGTCGGCCATTTGCGGCACGTGCTTGGGCGAAACGAAACTCACCGCATCGATATGCTCAAATCCCAGCGCAATCAGCCGGCTCAGATACTGCACTTTCTCTTCCGTCGGAATCACCGCGCGCAATCCTTGCCACGCGTCCCGCGGGCACTCCACGATGGTCACTTCGTTCGCCATAATTTAGAACCAGGGGCTCCGGTAGATATGAAAAGCATACCAGAGAAGAAAAACCGACAACACCACCGAAAGCCCCATCAAGCTTACGTAGAATTTCGAAATGGTTCCATCCGTCGCCTTGATCATGGTCAACACCGTGCCCACCAGAATTCCCACGACGCCCACATATTCCGATACCTGAAAGATAAACCACAAAGCCGAAGTGCCCACGCCTCCGCTGGACGCGACTTGCATCGAACTGAACACTGCGAACAGGGAAGGGAGACACAACAGGAGCGTCGAGATAACGAAGCCACCGCCGCGGCTCGGTTTGAAAATGCTCATGAGTTTAACGTTCAGGTTTGCAATACGCCGGTTCTAAAAGGCGCGACGTCCGGGTTCAACGAAGCGGCATCCAGCGCTTCGATCAGCGCATCGCGCGTACGCGCTGGGTCGATGATCGCATCGACCCACAAACGAGCCGCAGCATAACGCGGATCCGTCTGCGATTCGTAGGTTTTTCGCGTCGTTTCGTAAAGTTCTTTCTTCTCCGCGTCGCTCAGCTTCTGGCCCTGGCGTTCGAGTTGCTTGATCTTCACTTCCACCAGGGTGCCGGCCGCGGCGTCGCCGCTCATCACCGCGTAGCGCGCCGTGGGCCAGGCAAAAATAAACCGCGGGTCGTAGGCTTTGCCGCACATCGCGTAGTGCCCGGCGCCAAAGCTGCCGCCGCAGATCACCGCGATTTTGGGTACCACGCTATTCGCTACCGCGTTGACCATCTTGGCTCCGGCGCGAATGATCCCGCTCCACTCGGCTTCCTTGCCGACCATGAAGCCATTCACGTCGTGCAGGAAAATCAGCGGGATCCGGTTCTGGTTGCAGTCGAGGATAAACCGCGCGGCCTTGTCCGCCGCGTCGGTGTAGATCACGCCACCAAATTCAATCCGCTTCTCATCGGTGCCCGGCGCCACCGTCGTGATTTGCTTTTTCTGGTTGGCGACAATACCCACCGCCCAGCCGCCAATCCGCGCGTACCCGCAAAGCAAAGTCTGCCCGTACTCCGCGCGGTATTCTTCGAAATGGCTGCTGTCCACCACCCGCGCGATAATTTCGCGCATGTCGTATTGCTTGCCGGGGCTCGCCGAAAACACTCCGTAGATGCTCTCTTCCGGATAGGCCGGCGGTTCCGATTTTTTGTAATCGAACGCCGGACGCGGGGCCGGCGCGATTTTATCCGCCAGCGAACGCAGCCGCTTGATGCAGGCCGCGTCATCCGGCTCGCGGAAATCCACCGTTCCGCTGATCTGCGCGTGCATCTGTGCGCCGCCCAATTCTTCCGCCGACGTTTTCTGTCCGATCGCGGCCTGCACCAGCGCCGGTCCGGCGAGAAACAGCCCGCTGCCGTCCGTCATCAAAATTTTGTCGCACATCACCGGCAAGTAGGCGCCACCGGCGACACACATGCCCATGATCGCGGCGATCTGCGGAATGCCCATCGCGCTCATCACCGCATTGTTGCGGAACACGCGCCCGAAATCATCGGTGTCGGGGAAGACGTCCTCTTGCAGTGGCAGAAAAATTCCGGCGGAATCGACCAGGTAAATGGTGGGAATGTGATTTTCAATCGCGATATTCTGCGCCCGAATCACCTTCTTTGCGGTCATGGGGAAAAACGCGCCGGCTTTCACCGTGGCGTCGTTGGCGATGATCATCACCTGCCGTCCGCTGACGCGCGCCAAACCCGTGATGGTTCCAGCAGAGGGCGCGCCACCCCATTCCTCGTACATGCCGTAGGCGGCAAACGCGCTCAACTCGAAAAACTTTGTCTTGCTGTCGATCAGTTTGGCGATGCGCTCGCGCGCCGTCAGCCGCCCTTTTTTGTGCTGCGCTTCGATGGCTTTTGCGCCGCCGCCCTGGCCGATTGTTTCTTCGTCGGTCTTAATTTCCGCCACGCGCTCAATCATCAGCCGCGAGTTCTTCTCGAACTCCGCGGATTTGGGGTCGATGCGCGATTGGATCTTCGTTCCGCTCAATCTGCTGTTCTCCAGGAAGAGTGTTTTATGGCACCGTAATGGCCCAGCCCGTGCCAGACGTTCCGGGCAGGCGATGGATTCTACCACGCTGGAATGTTTTGACTTGCGCCGTTCCTGCGGCTAGAATTCGCGTGTTCACGCTTCTTGGTGAACCACTTCTCTTTGGGGGCGCCTATGTACCGCCGTGGTTTTGCCGCACAGCATCGGTCTGCCTCCAGCCTCATTTAGCGTACTTCGCTGGTCAGACTCTGGGCATAAGAATCGCTCTCTCAAAATTCTGCGCGCGTCAAATTTTTGCTCCGTCGCAGGCGCGCCGCGTTGAGACCATTACCAACGAACATCCGAACACCAAGGAGAATCACATGCAGTTTATGGATTTGGAATTAGCGCGTCGCGTGGAAATGGCCGAAGCGACCGCCTGCAGCGAATGTGCCGATGCGTTTCAGAAGTTGCATCCGGAATTTTTAGTGGCCGTAGAGCGGATCGGCGGAGGCATCGCGGTCTTTGCCGGCGTGGAGTCACCGGTGACCCAGGCCATCGGCGTCGGAATCAACGGTCCGGTGGAAGATGACGATCTCAATCGCCTGGGAGATTT
>Ga0302225_10000691_pt1 | contig 23733 bp, 16 predicted proteins | sample II_Palsa_E3_2_FD_193515 | JGI IMG/M metagenome (GOLD analysis project Ga0302225, IMG submission 193515) | Peat permafrost microbial communities from Stordalen Mire near Abisko, Sweden - II_Palsa_E3_2 | ecosystem: Environmental > Terrestrial > Soil > Palsa > Peat permafrost | place: Sweden...
CCGCCGATCGAGATCACCGCGCGCGTATGTTCGCGCAAAACACGATCAAGCGTTTTTTTCTCGATGCGCCGGTAGCCGGTCTGTCCGTACAGCGAAAAAATTTCCGCCAAGTCCATCCCCGCGTCTTTTTCGATTTCTCGGTCGAGTTCGACGAACGGAATTTCGAGATCTTCGGCCAGCTTGGAGCCGAGCGTCGATTTTCCAGCGCCGCGCAAGCCGATCAACGCAATTCGCCCGCGCCGGGCCAGATCGTTTTCTCCAAATTCGCGGCGCAAGCGCGATATGACCGTCTCGAGCTGCGCGCCTGGGACCCGTTCCAGAACCCGGCGAAGCGCGTCTTCTGCCTCCGCGTTCGGTTTATCGGCGGTGAAAACCTCGGCGATGGGAATATTCAACGCGGTGGTGATCCGGCGCAGCAGCAAGATCGAGACGTTCCCCTCGCCCAGTTCGAGTTGCGCCAGATGCCGTTCCGAAACATCTGCCTCGTGAGCCAGCATTTTTCGAGTCATTCCACGGCGACTGCGTGCTTCGCGGACCTTATTACCGACGAAAAGCAGGAACTCAGCGTCATGCAGGACGCCAACAGGCCCTGTGGGAGGTAGCGGCCGAACGAGTTGGGAAAGGCGGCTCATATCTCTGAGATGCACTATAATACACGTCGCCCTTCCCGGCAAGCATTCGCATAGGCCGTGCTTCCGTAGTTAAACATATGTATTAAATACAGTTAACTTGTCGATAGAGCCTCGTTCAAAGGAGAGGTGCACTATGATGCCCCTCTCACTCACCCTTCCAGCAAAGGAACAGTCGATCGCAAACGAGCCAGAAATTAGCCTTTTCGTACCATAGCCACGTACGCACTCTGGGACGATAGTTGCCCCATGCGCGCCCGATGCCCCCACTGTGCCGCTCAAATCGAACTGGATGATTCGCGCAATGCCGGCGGGCGAATGGCTCAAGTTCGTTGCTGGATGTGCGCCCAGAGCTCGGTGGTGGATTTGACGCCCCCGGATCAAAATTCTTCAACCATCGAATTCAATCCCATTCTGGATGCCGAGCGCCAGTTCGGCGCCAGTCGCGTGGAGCGTTCGGATGAATCGCGGGCGGCTGGTCTCGACTTGCCGGACCACAAATCGATCCAGATCTCGGTGATCCAGGGCATGTCACGCGGAGTCGAATGCGATATGACCGTCCCGCTGGTCACCATTGGGCGACTGCGTGGCGGAGCCGATATCGAAGTCGACGATCCCAAGGTCTCCCGGCTGCATTGCGCCATAGAAGTAAAAAAAGATTCGGTTCTCCTGCGTGACCTGCGATCCACCAACGGCACCTACATCGGCGAAAAAAGAGTCCTGGCTGCCCGCCTGAACGAATGCGCCGAGTTCCGCATCGGCGAAACCAAGATTCGCGTCGCCGTCGCCGCACATTAAGCGCTGCCGTTTCTCAAATCCTCCCTCGTAGAAAAGCCGCCAGAATTTGCTCCCCTGTCTCCTCGTCACATTGGGGTATGCTCATAACCTAAAATCTAAAGCCGGGTCGCTGCTGCGCGGCAGCGTTTGCCCGGTGGTCAAAATCTCTGGGGGAGAGTGTGGACCGTGAAAAGCGCGAAAAAGATTTGGGCCCGGGGCGTCCAATTGCCCGGCGGGATTTCCTTAACGGTTTTGGTATCGCGGTGGGTGGTTCGTTAGCATTTCAAAATTCCCAATGGCTCGACCTATTTGGCCTTCCTCGTTCTCCCTTTTCGTCCGCAACTTCGAATGAGTATTATCCGCCGGCGCTGACCGGCATGCGCGGCACCACCGACGCGGTCATGGAAGTCGGCCACGCCCTGCGCGACGGCAACACCTGGGGCGCCCCCACGCAGGATGCCGAAACCTACGACCTGATTATTGTGGGTGGCGGCATTAGCGGCCTCTCCGCCGCGTATTTCTATAGAAAAGTCGCCGGTCCCGACACGAAAATTCTGATTCTCGAAAACCACGACGATTTCGGCGGCCACGCGCGCCGCAATGAATTCCACACCGCCAAGGGAACCTTGCTCGGCTACGGCGGCACGCAATCCATCGCCGCACCGAAACTCTACAGCGCCCAAGCGAAAGACCTGTTTCAGGGATTGGGCATCGACGTTCAGAAATTTTACAAATACTACGATCAGGATTTTAACAAGTCGCACGGTTTGCAGCGCGGCGTGTTCTTCGACCAGAAAACATTTGGAGTCGACAAGCTGGTGGTCGGTTCCGGCAAGAAAACCGACGATCTCGACGAGGAAGGAGGCAAGACCGATCGAGCTGAATTCCTGGCCCAGACGCCGCTATCCGCCGCGGCAAAAGCTGACCTGAAACGCTTGTATGCGGATAAGGAAGACTACCTGCCGGGCATGTCGTCCTGGGACCGCAAAGTTTTGCTGGCCAGGACCAGTTACAAGGATTTCCTGCTGAAATATGCAAAGTGTAGTCCCGACACCATTCCTTTTTTGCAAACTGAAACGTACGGCCTCTACGGCATCGGCATCGACGCGGTTCCGGCTGGAGACATGGCCGGCCTGGGCTACCCGGGATTCGGCGGCATGGATTTGTCCGGCCCTCCGGGTCCGGGCCTCGGAGTCGAGATCACCAAGCAAGCCTCGGACGAGCCCTACATTTGCCATTTTCCCGATGGCAACGCTTCGATCGCGCGGCTGCTGGTGCGCTCGCTGATTCCCGCGTCCGTTCCAGGCAGCACCATGGAAGATATCGTCACCGCGAAACTGAATTACGCATCGCTCGACGATGGCTCGTCGCCGGTGCGCATCCGGCTGAACAGCACGGTGATTCACGCGCGCAATCTTGGGGATCCCGGCGCGTCGACCGAAGTAGAAATCACCTACGTGCGCGACGGAAAACCGCGCGCCGTTCGCGGGGCCACCTGCATTCTGGCCTGCTGGAATATGGTGATTCCGTTCGTGTGCCCGGAACTTCCCGAAGCGCAAAAAACTGCGCTGGCTTATGGTGTGAAAGTTCCCATCGTCTACACCAACGTGCAGATTGCGAACTGGCAATCCTTCAAAAAGCTGGGCGTCAGCGGAATGCGCTGCCCGGGAAGTTATTTCGATTCGGTGACGCTCGACTTTCCGGTCAGCATGGGCGCGTACAAATTCCCCGGCAATCCCGACGAATCGTGTTTGCTGCACCTGGAACGCGTTCCGTGCAAAGCGGGTCTGCCGGCACGCGACCAGCAACGCGCGGGGCGCATGGAGCTGTACACCACGCCCTTCTCGACTTTCGAGAAGCACATTCGCGAGCAACTCAGCGCGATACTTTCACCCGCCGGCTTCGATCCGGCGCGCGACATTCAGGCGATCACGGTCAATCGTTGGCCGCATGGCTACGCCTACGAATACAATTCGCTTTTCGATCCGGATTGGCCGGAAGATCAGCAGCCCTGCGTAGTCGGCCGTCAGCCCTTTGGACGAATCTCGATCGCGAATTCCGACGCCGAAGCTTTCGCCTACACCAACGCGGCTATCGACCAGGCCTATCGCGCGGTGAAGGAAGTGTCGCGGTTCAGCAAGGCGTCCGCCGGCTAGAAAATCTCCCGCGCCAACAGGTTTCCGCTTGGACATGGAGCGTTTTCCGTGGAATGCTACGGCTCGTACGGGAGCTCCGTCGAACGATGCGATTACTCGATCCACTCTTCGCCACCGACCGCATGCGCGAGATCTTCTCCGACGCGAACCGTCTACAGCGCTTGCTCGATTTCGAAGCGGCGCTGGCGCGAGCTCTCGCGCAGGCCGGCGTTGCTCCGGCGGCGTCGGCGCCTGCCATTCAGGCCCAATGCCACGCCAAGTTGTACTCGCATGAGGCGCTGGCGAAATCCTCGGCGCTCGCCGGCAATCTCGCGATACCGCTGGTTAAGGAACTCACTGCGCTGGTTGCCCAATCCGATTCGGCGGCCGCGGGATTCGTGCATCTTGGCGCGACCAGCCAGGACGCGATCGATACCGGCTTGGTTCTGCAATTGCGCGAGGCGTTCGACGATACCGCAGAAAAACTCGCGCGCCTGTCGGCCGCGCTTCAGCGCCTCACTATCGCTCACCGGGACTCGCTGCTCGCCGGTCGCACTTGGCTGCAGCAAGCGTCGCCCATCACGCTGGGCCTGAAATTCGCGACCTGCCTGGACGCGGTCGAACGCCATCGTGAGCGCCTGGTTGAATCTCGCAAGCGGGTCGAGGTCTTGCAATTTGGCGGCGCGGTCGGCACTCTCGCGGCGCTGGGAAAAGATGGCCCGCGCGTGGCGCAAGCGCTGGCGGGCGAATTGAAATTGGCGTTGCCGGAAATTCCCTGGCATGCGCAGCGCGATCGCATAGCGGAAGTCGCTACCACGTTCGGATTGCTCACCGGGACGCTGGGGAAAATTGCGCGCGATATTTCGCTGATGTCGCAGACCGAAATTGGCGAATTGGCTGAGCCATCCGCACCTGGCCGCGGCGGCTCTTCGACGCTGCCGCATAAACGAAACCCGGTCGGCTGCGGTGTCATTCTTGCTGCGGCGATTCGCGTGCCAGCTTTGGTTTCGACCATGCTCGCGGCCATGGTGCAGGAGCACGAGCGCGGCCTTGGCGGATGGCATGCCGAATGGGAAACGCTGCCCGAGATCTGCCTGCTCACCGCGGGAGCTCTAGCGCACTCGATTCAAATTCTCGATGGTCTGAAGATTCACCAAGCCGCCATGACCGAGAATCTGAACGCCGCTCATGGTTTGATGATGGCGGAATGTGTGGCCATGGTGCTGGCCAAGAAAATCGGAAGAGCGGCGGCTCATGAGCTCGTCGAGCGCGCCTCGCATCAGGCTATCGATACGGGTAAATCATTTCGCGAGGTGTTGCTCGGCGATGCCGAAATATCCAAAAATTTTTCCGCGGCGGATATCAATCGGTCGTTGGATCCTAAACAATATACCGGGGCTGCGCGCGAGATGATCGATCGGGTCCTGGCCGCGAGCAAAAAGACTTCGTCCTAATCCGTATTGGGAAGGGAACCGAGCATGCCGCACACCAAAATCAACGGCGCGTCGTTGCATTATCAGTTCGACGGCGCAGATAGCGCTCCAGTGATACTGTTTTCCAATTCGCTGGGCACGAACCTGCACATGTGGGACGCGCAAACGCCCACGCTGTCGAAAACCTACCGGATTTTGCGCTATGACTCTCGCGGCCACGGCCAATCGGAAGCGACTCCGGGTCCGTACACGATCGAAATCCTGGGAAAAGACGCGATTGGGCTGCTCGATGCGCTAAACATCCGTCGGGTGTTGTTCTGTGGCCTTTCGCTCGGCGGCGTAATTGCGCAGTGGCTCGGCGTGCATGCGCGTGACCGGCTCAATGCGATCGTCGTCAGCAATTCGGCGACGAAAATCGGCAACGATGATTTTTGGAACAAACGCATCGAGAAATTGCGCGAAGGCGGCATTGCGCCGGTGGCGGAGGCTCAGTTACTGCGCTGGTTCACTGCGAAATATGTCGGGGCCAATCCGGGCGTGATCGAAAGGCTGAAACAGATGTTCGTAGCTACGCCGGTGGATGGTTACATCGCCACCTGCGAGGCCATTCGCGATAGCGATTTGCGCGGCGCGATCAACCACATCCAAACTCCCACGCTGGTCATCGCCGGCGCGCACGACGTCGTCACTCCGCCGGCCGACGGAAAATTCATGGCCGTCGGGATACCCGGTGCGCAATACGCCGAAATGAACGCGTCGCATCTTTCCAATATCGAAGACGCTACGAATTTCACCTCGACGATTCTGGATTTCTTCTCGCATCAGGAGATTCGCTGATGGACGATCGCGAACGGCACAGCGCAGGGATGAAAGTGCGCCGCGAAGTTCTGGGAGCCGCGCATGTCGACCGGGCCGAAAGTACGAAGACGTCGTTCACCGAGCCGTTTCAAGATCTGATTACACGCTACGCCTGGGGCGAAATCTGGTCTCGGCCGGGCTTGCCACGCCAGACGCGGAGCCTGATTACCCTCGCGATGATGATCGCGTTGAATCGCAGCGACGAATTTCGCGTGCACGTGCGCGCCGCGCTGAATAATAAAGTTTCGCGCGAAGAAATACAGGAAGTCCTGTTGCAGTCGGCCATTTATTGCGGTGTGCCGGCGGCTAATACGGCGTTTCACCTGGCCCAGGAAGTTTTCGCGGAGATTGACGCTGCATCGTGATTACGTTTCTGCGTTAAGATGGTGATTCGTTTGGCCTGCGCCACAACGTAGTCCTGCAGTTCGCAATAATTCCTCGGAGGAAGAATCGATGGCGATCGAAAAAGTAGGAGTGGTTGGGTGCGGCCTGATGGGTTCGGGAATCGCGCAAATTGCCGCGGCTGCCGGTTGCCAGGTCACGGTGCGCGAAGTAAACGCGACGGTGCTGGAAAAGGGACTGCAGTCCATCGACAAGAACCTCCAGCGCCTGGTCGATAAAGGCACGCTTTCCGCCGAGGACCGGGATCAGATTCGCGGCCGCCTGCGCGGCACCACCAACCTCGAAGACCTGAAAGATCGCGACCTTATTATTGATGCGATCATTGAGCAACTCGCGGCCAAACGCGAAGTTTGGACCGCGCTCGACAAAATCTGCCCGAAGCATACGATTTTCGCCAGCAACACGTCGTCCTTGTCGATCACCGAAATGGCCACGTTCACCCAGCGGCCCGACCGTTTTCTCGGTCTCCACTTTTTCAACCCGGTTCCGGTGATGAAACTGGTCGAAGTGATCCGCACCATCGCCACCGACAAAAAAGTCGAGGAAGACGCGGTCGCCTTCGCGCATCGCGTGGGCAAAACTCCGGTGCGCACCACCGACCGCACCGGCTTCATCGTCAACCGCCTGCTCGTTCCGTTTCTGCTCGACGCCATTCGCGCCTTGGAAGAGGGCGTCGGCTCCATCGAAGACATCGACAATTCGATGAAGCTCGGCTGCGGCCATCCCATGGGTCCGCTCACGCTGCTCGATTTCGTGGGCAACGACACGACCTATTACATCGCCAACATCATGTTCGACGAATTCAAGGAAAAGCGTTTTGCCCCGCCACCCCTGCTCAAACGCATGGTGCTGATGGGTTGGAATGGCCGCAAAGCCGGAAAGGGTTTCTACGATTACAGCGATCCAGCCAAGCCCAAGCCGATTTCTCTCGCCTAAAATCTCCTCCATCCCCAAAAATCAAAAAGGCCCAATAAAATGGGCCTTTTTCCATTTCTAGCCGCCAGACTTTGGTACTAGCGAATTGAGAACTCCGGCCCATGGCCCGAAATTCATCCCCCACGGTACCTTCTGTTCAGCGCGAAGCAGTCGATACACCGCTTACCGTTCGCGCGGATCGTCACCTACTGGGGGAATTGCATGAAATCTGAGAGTTTTCTAATATTGCTCCGCGCCGCTCTGCTGGTCGCCGCAGCGACCGTGATGAGCCAGCCAGTTTTGGCCCAACAGCCACTTTTCCTGTTTCAGATGCCCGCGAGCGAAAGCGGCCCCGACCCAATCGCCTTCATGCGCCCGCATTTTTTTGTGCACCAGGCCGCCGGCGCGTCTCTCTCCACGCCGCCGTCTTCCGCCTTCGTTCCGTCGCAGATCCGGCACGCTTATGGTTTTGATCAGGTCGCAAATCAAGGCGCGGGCCAAATCATCGGAATCGTCGACGCTTATGATGACGCGAATGCCGAAGCGGACCTCGGCGTCTTCAGCACGAAATTTGGATTGCCTGCCTGCACCACCAGCAACGGTTGCTTTACTAAGATGTACGAAACCAGCCGCAAGCCCGTCGCCAACGCCAACTGGGCCGTCGAAATCTCGCTCGACCTGCAATGGGCGCACGCGATTGCGCCGCAAGCCAAGATCATCCTGGTCGAAGCTTCGACCAACAATCTCAGCGATCTCATCGCCAGTGTTGATGTTGCGGTGAAGCACGGCGCGTCCGCGGTCTCCATGAGCTGGACCTCCGGAGAAATTTCTTCCGAGCGCAGTTTGGATAATCATTTTGTCGCTAGCGGCGTCACTTTTCTCGCTGCATCCGGCGACACCGGTTTTGGCGTCGCTTATCCGGCGGCATCGCCGGATGTGGTCGCGGTGGGTGGCACTTCGCTCGTGCTCGACGCCCGCGGCAACTATTCTTCGGAATCCGCGTGGAGCGGCAGCGGCGGCGGCCAGAGCGCCTACGAATATGAGCCGCTGGTTCAATCCCAGTTTCCGATTCCGGACGATTCGCGCGGAAAACGCGGCTTGCCCGACGTCTCCTACAACGCGAATCCCGGAACCGGATATGCCATCTACGATTCGTTAGGCATCAGCGATGCCAGCGGATGGTTTCAAGTCGGCGGCACCAGCGCCGCCGCTCCGCAGTGGGCCGCGCTGGTGACCATCGCCAACTCCATGCGCGTGGCGCTACGCAAAGCGCATTTGACCAGCTCGAACGGCGCGCTGTACACGACCGCTAAAATCGGAATGGCCGCGAATTTTCATCCAGTCACCACCGGAACGAACGGCTCGTGCGGCCAGCTTTGTGACGCATTGGTTGGGTACGATTACGTTTCCGGCCTGGGCACGCCGCAAGCCGTCACGCTCATTCAGGCGCTGGTCGCCCAGCCGTAAGAAATTGAATTTCGCCCGGCCCGCCGCCACGGGCCGCGCCGGTTGAATTGTTTCGACACAACCCAGGTGACCTGGGGCGGCCGAACTGGCTTCGCTGGTGTATAGTTTTTTAGGCGCGGCCAGCGAACGCCAAGGGATTTACCTACCCTTTCGAATCCTACCCGCCAAGGCTTAATTCCAATGAAAAAGCAGCTGCAGGTCATGAAATTCGGCGGCACTTCTGTAGGCAATGCATCCTGCATTGCGCGCGTGTGCGAAATCGTGAAAGAAGCCTCGCGCGACCACTCTATTTTGGTCGTGGTCTCCGCTATGAGCGGCGTGACCAATCGCCTGATTGAAGCGGCTACCCGCGCCGAAGCCGGCGAACGCGACAACGCAGCGCTGCTCATCGATGCTCTGCGCAAACAACACGACGTCGCGTTGAACGCCCTGATTCACGACCCCGAGACCCGCAAACGCCTGAGCGCCCGCATCGAAGAACTGCTGAAAGAGGCCGCGCGTCTCTGCGACGGCACGGCCCTGATTCGCGAGCTAACACCGCGCACGCTCGATTCAGTTTCCAGCCTGGGCGAGCGCCTTTCCGCGCCACTGGTGGCAGCGGCGCTGAAAGAGTGTGGCGTGGAAACGGAAGCCGTCGAAGCCACGGAATTGATTGTCACCGACGGATACCATGGTGCCGCTGAACCAGCGATCGACCGCACCCGTGAACGTTGCGAAGTGAGGTTGCGGCCATTACTGCAGAAAGGAATCGTGCCGGTGGTCACCGGATTCATTGGCGCGACGCCAGAAGGCGTGCTGACCACCCTGGGCCGCGGCGGTTCCGACTATTCCGCCACGATTCTTGGCGCGGCGGTATCCGCGGATGAGATTATTATTTGGACCGACGTGAACGGCGTGCTCAGCGCCGATCCCCGGCTGGTCCCCGAAGCTCGGACTATTCCCGAAATTTCTTATCGCGAAGCCGCCGAACTCGCCTACTTCGGCGCAAAAGTTCTGCATCCTAAAACTTTGCGTGCGGTAATCGCCGCGGAAATTCCGGTTTGGATCCGCAATACCTTCGAGCCCAAAAATCCGGGAACAAAAATCACGCTGAAAGGCAGCGGCTTCACCTTAGGCGTAAAAGCCCTCACTGCCATCAAGGACGTTTCGTTGATCGCCGTGGGCGGTCCGGGAATCGTGGGTTTGCCCGACGTGGTCGGACGCACCTTCTCCACCACTGCCAGCGTGCGCGCCAACGTGCTGCTGATTTCACAGTCGTCGTCGCAGAACGACATCTGCTTCATCGTGGCTTCGACCGACGCGAAGCGCACCGTCGACGCGCTGCGCCAGCAATTCGCGCAGGATCTGGCGCATCACAAAGTCGAACACATCACGCTCGACCCGAATATTGCCATCGTCGCGGTCGTCGGAGAAAACATGCGCGGCACCGTGGGTATGGCGGGGCGCACCTTCAGCGCCCTGGGCCGCGAAGAGGTCAACATCATCGCCATCGCGCAAGGTTCGTCGGAATCGAATATTTCTTTCGTCGTTGCCAGCCAGCATATGAGCAAGGCGCTGGCGGCGGTGCACCGCGAATTTTCGCTCGATATGCGAAATGCGAACGAGTCCGCTCCAGCCGCAAAATGAACGCCCCGCACAAAACTGAGCATCAACCATCGGCGACTGCCGTACAAAAATGTATTTCGCCAGAGTGTGCCGCGGAATTCGCACTCCGTGAGCGGATTTACGTTTGCCGTAGTTGTGGCGAACCCCTCGAAATCGATTGCAGTTTGGAAAAGGCGGCGGACCTCGAATCGCTGAAAGCGCGGTGGGCCTCGCGGGCCACTTCGCGTGATCCGCGCGATCGTAGCGGCGTCTGGCGCTACCGTGAAGTACTTCCGTTCGCCGATCGTGCCCCGATCGTGACCCTCTTCGAAGGAAACACTCCGATCTACGACGCACCAAAATGCGCCCAATACGCGGGGCTGACGGCGCTCACTCTGAAACATCAGGGAGCCAATCCCACCGGCTCGTTTAAGGACACGGGAATGACCGCGGCCGTCACCCAGGCCGTTATTTCGGGCGCACGCGCGGTCGTCTGTGCCAGCACCGGCAATACCGCGGCGAGCTTGGCGGCTTATGCCGCACGCGCCAATCTGAAATGCGTGGTCTTACTGCCAGAGGGGCAAGTCAGCGCCGCGAAGTTGGCGCAGAGCATGGACTACGGCGCAACGATTCTTGAAGTGGCCGGCAATTTCGACGACTGCATGCGCCTGACGCAGGAACTCGCCGACGTCGAGTGGATTTACATCGCGAACTCGGTGAACCCATTTCGCATCGAGGGCCAAAAAACTGTCGCGTACGAATTGATGATGCAGCGCGACTGGCACGTTCCCGACCACGTGGTCGTGCCCGGCGGAAACATGGGCAACAGCTCCGCCCTCGGAAAAGGCTTTGCTGAAATGAAGAGCATGGGCCTGATCGATCATGTGCCGAAGCTCAGCATTGTGCAGGCGGAGGGAGCGGCGCCGCTCGCTCAGCTGTTTTCAAAATTGGGACAATCGAACCGCGCACCGGAAATTGAAACGGTCAGCAATCCTAAAACTCTGGCCACGGCTATCAAGATTGGCGCCCCCGTTTCCTGGAAGAAAGCGCTGCGCGCGGTTTTGCAGTCCGGCGGCAATGTGATTTCCGTGACCGAACAGGAATTGGCCGACGCCAAAGCCATGATCGGCCGGGAAGGAATCGGCTGCGAGCCGGCCTCGGCGGCGACCGTGGCGGGGATTAAAAAGCTCACCGCGGGCGGAAAGATTGGCCAAAATGAGTCGGTGGTCGCCGTACTTACCGGGAATGTCCTGAAAGATCCGGACTACGTGGCGCACTATCATCGTGGAACGCTGTCGCTGGAGACCGGTGCCCAGGTTGACGGCGCCAAGTCTCAGCCGGTTTCGGGTGCGTTCCGTAACGCACCGCGGCGTGTTGCCGCGACCAAAGACGCGATTATCGAAAGTGTGGAGCGCGCGCATTAGTTCACATCTTCGATCGCGCGAAAATTGCGCGCTGTTACCGGGCCCGGTTTTCAAAAATCATGACCCGCTCAAATCGAATTTCATTTGAAGTCCGCGTGCCAGCCTCGACCGCGAATCTCGGTTCCGGTTTCGATTGCCTGGGCCTCGCGCTGGACCTGTACCTCACTGCGCGGGTAACCGTGTCGCCGGATTCGGTCGCAAGTTCCAGCGTGCGCAGCCGCGGCGTCCCCGGTAGCGCGGCTCTTCCCAGCAGCCCTCACCAGAATCTAATCCTCCGGGTCATGAAGCATGTGGCGGATAAGGAAGGCGTAACTCTTCCGCCGGTGCGGCTGGCGGTTCAAAATGAAATTCCGATTGCGGGCGGCCTGGGTAGCAGTGCCGCCGCGATCGTTGCCGGCGTCGCGCTGGGCTACGCCGTCTGCGGAAAAAAAATCACCGAAGATGCCGCCTTGCGCTGCGCCACCTGGTTTGAAAGCCACGCCGACAACATTGGGGCCGCGCTGCTCGGCCAATTGGTTGTCTCGATGGTTCGGAGTGACGGCAGCGTGGTCGCTCTTCGTCGTACCTGGCCCGCGGAAATTCGCGTGGTTGCGGTCACTCCGGAAATTTCGCTCAAGACCGACGCTTCGCGCGCGGCGCTGCCGAAATCCGTTGCTCATTCCGACGCGGTTTTCAATTTGCAGCGCTCCGCCTTATTTCTGGCCGCGCTCGAAGCGCGCCGCTACGACCTGCTGGCGGACGCGATGCAGGACCGGCTCCATCACTCGTATCGCATGGGATTGATTCCAGGTCTTGCCCAGGTTCTGGCCATGCCGCGAATTTCGGGAATGTTGGGAGTGGCCTTGAGCGGCTCAGGCCCCACCGTGATCGCCCTGGCCACCGAAAACTTCGCCGAGATTGGCGCGACCATCGCGGACCATTTCAAGTCGAACGGATTACCCTCAACGATTCGCAATCTCTCGGTCGCCGAAGAGGGGATGCGTCTCCACGAAAAAATCGCGCAGCACAAATAACGCAACCCTTCGCGCGAACGATCCTAACGTGGTTTCTTAAGCAGGAAAATTCCAGCGAGGCCGGCAGCGAGCATGAGCAATTCCGCCGGTTCAGCCGCAGAAATGGGCGGTGTGGATGACCCGGGTGGAACCGTAGGCGGTGTTCCCGAGGATGGCGGTGGCGTCGCCGGCGGTGTTCCCGAAGTTGGGGGCGGAGTCGCCGGGCCTCCGGGCGTTCCCGGGCCGGATCCTCCCGGAGTCGATGGCGTTCCGCCGCCGCCGACCGTGAATGGCACTCCCGGAAAGAAAAATCCAAGTGGAGGCGCACCCGGGACTGGAACCACGGGTGGCGTCTCGATGGAGGTCATCGGCGGAGGTGCGACCGGCAATTCGACGGGCGATTCGTTGTTGGCGAGCAGTACGGCCGGACTAGCGGCTTCCATTGCTTCGGTCGCCGGCTCGGTTTTGGAAACTGGCGCGACGGGCGCGAGCGACAAGCGATTGCCGCAACGAGTGCGGGCCATGTGCGTGCCATCGCTCAAAACTGTTTCGCCCGCCGGAATCAGCACCGCGTTCTTGGTCCAGAAAATATTGTTTCCGATCCGGTACGAAACATAGAACGCTTGCGGCTTCTGAATCCGCTCGACCCGCGTGTTTGCCACCACAAAATCCGCATAGTGCGCCCGAACGGTCGAATCGCTCTCGACCGCATTGTGCAACTCACCCATCGTTCGGGCTCCGCCGGGAATCACCGAAAAGGGATAGAGCGCTTGAACCGCGGGAGAATCGGCGGGCGAGGAGGTGTCACGGACGGTGTCAAACGGGAGATTAAACTGATCGGCTGCGGAAAAGAAAGGCTGCGGCGTGGAACTATCCGCTGGACGGACCTGCGCCGGGGCTAGAAACGCGGCTAAAAGAAGCGCCTCCACGAGCAGAACCGCGATCGCTCCCAAGCGACCACGGACATTTGTACCGGCCGACTTTGCCCAAAACGCCTGAACCTTCCCCATGGCCTCTTATGCACTGGCAACCCCGTCGCCAGCGCATCCCCAATGGTGCTATGGCAAGGCGAGGGCCACAGTTTTCGCCTTAGGTTCCAGCCCCGGCGCCGCCGCGATCGTCTCGCAAGTGCCCAGAATTCAACGATTCGCGCTACGCCGGCTCCAGGGTGCGCAGACGCAGTCGCTTACACGAGACAAAGAAAGGGAATTAGTTTTCCAGTAAATGGTACGATAGTTCTAAGGTTGGGGAACTTCGAAGCGGGCAAGTATCAGCGTTTCTACCGAGAAAACGCGCGTCCAAAATGCGGGTTTTGCTCACACCGTAGCAGTAACCGGACTACTAGCCGCGCGCGACGTTGCCTGAAATTCCGCCCGCATTGCGCTGGCTCAAATTGCGATTGTTCTTCCACAGCGCCCAGCCCAGGCCCACAAAAGGCCCAAGCAGCACCACCAAGAAGGCGGTGAGGAAAAGGATCAGAAACGAGAGAACGATTACGATTGCTGGCATCGGACGTTCCTTTGATCAAGATTGCGGCCTTCATCGAAACCGAAGCCGCCGAACCTGGCCCTTGTCTCTTGCTGTTTCAAACACCGAAAACCGCAAAAAGTTACGGCCAATTTGGTCGCCGTTTCGCTAGCGGCCCCTATAGACCGGCACCTATCTGACGCGGCAAACTGATCATTCGTTGCGGACTAATTGCAGCTTCGAGGCGAAAACTCAGATTTTTTTTGAACTTTGGCTGGGACCCTCGTGCGGCTCGAATCAGCGGGGAATTTTAGGGCCTATTGGTACCGACCGTTGAGCGGAACCACCGGCGGCGCCGATGGCTGACATTCAAATTTAAGTTGAATCCTGAATCCTTCGCCAGCCGTCTATTCTATGAAGGCTAATTCCGCGCGGGGTACTCATAAAAGTACGATTCAGCGGCGCATGCGGCAGGCTTCTACAATAGACGCCTCGTGAGACGAAGTAATTTCGCAGGAACTTCGGGAGTCATTGATCGATGTGGATTGTAAGACTTGCGCTTCGCCGGCCCTACACCTTCGTGGTCATGTCCATTCTTCTGCTCATCCTGGGGCCCGTTTCCATTCTGCGTACTCCGACCGACATTTTTCCGAACATCGATATCCCGGTGGTCAGCGTGATCTGGAATTACACCGGCCTTTCTCCGGAAGAAATGTCGAACCGCATCATCTATCAATATGAACGCGTGCTCACCACCACCGTCAATGATATTGAGCACATTGAATCGCAGTCGCTGAACGGCATCGGCATCGTAAAGATTTTCTTCCATCCCGGAGTGCAGATTGGCAACGCGGTCGCGCAGGTTACCGCCGTTTCTCAAACGCTTCTGCGCCAGTTGCCCCCAGGTACCACGCCTCCACTCGTAATTCAATATAACGCGTCAAGCGTTCCAATTCTTCAGCTGGCCTTATCCGGCCAAGGCCTTTCCGAGCAGCAACTCGGCGACATTGGCCTGAACTTCGTCCGCACCGGGTTGGTCAGCGTTCCCGGAGCGGCAATTCCTTACCCCTACGGCGGCAAACAACGCCAGATTCAGGTCGATTTGGATACCAACGCCTTGCAGGCCAAGGGTCTTTCGCCGAACGACGTGGTCAGCGCCATCAACCTTCAAAATTTGATTCTGCCGGCGGGCACCGCGAAGATTGGCAACTACGAGTACGAAGTCGACATGAATGGTGCGCCGGTCAAGGTCGCTGAGCTGAACGATCTGCCGATCAAGGATGTAGGAACCTCCACCATCTACGTTCGCGATGTGGCCAACGTGCGCGACGGGTTCCCTCCGCAGACCAACATTGTTCGCGTGAATGGTCAGCGCGCGTCCTTGATGACCATTTTGAAGTCCGGCGATGTTTCGACCTTGGACATCATTTCCAGCGTCAAGAGTCTGCTGCCTTCGATCGCCGCCGGCCTGCCGCCCACTTTGAAAATGGACCCACTGTCGGACCAGTCCATCTTCGTGAAAGCCTCGATCACCGGCGTAATCCGCGAGGGACTGATCGCCGCCTGCCTCACCGGTTTCATGATTCTGGTGTTCCTGGGCAGTTGGCGCAGCACGCTGATCATCGCGGTGTCCATTCCACTTTCCATTCTCACCTCCATCATCGTCATGAGCGCGTTGGGCGAAACGATCAATATCATGACCCTGGGCGGGCTGGCGCTGGCCGTCGGCATTCTGGTTGACGACGCTACGGTCGAAATCGAAAACATCAATCGCAACATCGATCAGGGTAAGGAAATCGTCCAGGCGATTCTGGACGGCGCGTCGCAGATCGCCGTGCCGGCATTGGTTTCGACCCTCTCGATTTGTATCGTGTTCGTTCCGATGTTTTTCCTCGCCGGAGTCGCGCGCTACCTGTTCGTTCCGCTGGCCGAAGCGGTTTCGTTTGCCATGCTGGCGTCCTACATTCTGTCGCGCACGATTGTGCCAACCATGGCGCGCTACTTGCTCTCCGATAACACCTTGCTGGCCGAAGGCAATCCCCAGAAAAAGCCCCACATTTTCTCGCGCATGCAGCGGAAGTTCGAACATGGATTCGAGGGGCTGCGCGACCGTTATCACGGCGTGCTGGAAATTTGCGTGCGCCACAACAGACTTTTCGCCATCAGCTTTTTGGCCGTTTGTATCCTCTCCTTCGCCTTGCTGCCTTTGCTCGGCCAGGATTTTTTCCCGGCGGTCGACACCGGCGAATTCAAGCTGCACCTGCGCGCTCCCACCGGCACCCGCATTGAGGAAACCGCGGCGCTTTGCGACCACGTCGAAGACGCGATCCGCAAAGAAATTCCGCAAAACGAAATTCGCTCCGTCATCGACAACATCGGATTGCCCTACAGCGGTATCAACCTGTCGTACAGCAACTCCGCCCCGACCGGCCCCGGCGACGCCGATATTCTGGTCGCGCTGACCAAAGATCACCGTCCAACTGCCGAGTACGAACACGATATCCGGCTGAAGCTCAACCAGGAATTTCCGGGCGTTACTTTTTATTTCTTGCCGGCCGACATCGTCAGCCAAATTCTCAATTTCGGATTGCCCGCCCCGATCGACGTGCAAATCGTGGGTCAGAATCTGGATGCAAACCGCGCCTTCGCCGACCAGTTGCTCAACAAGATAAAGTTTGTTCCAGGAATCGTGGACCTCCGGATTCAGCAGACCTTCGACCAGCCGAAATTGCACATTGAGGTGGATCGCACCAAGGCCCAGCAAATCGGTTTTAGCGCGCGGGACGTCGCGACGAATGTGCTGATTTCGCTGAGCGGCAGCTTCCAGACCACGCCCAACTACTGGTTGGATACCAGGACCGGCGTCAGCTACAGCATCGCGGCGCAGACGCCGCAGTACCGCGTCGATTCGCTGCAGGACTTGGAAAACATTCCAGTCACCGGCCCCGGCACTCACCAAAACGCGATTATGGCCAGCGTAGCCAGTTTCAGCCGCGGTTCGGAGATGGCCGTCGTCTCGCATTACAACATCAAACCGGTCATCGACATTTTCGGCGCGGTGCAGGGCCGCGATTTGGGTGGCCTGGCGCGAGAGATTCAGCCGATCATTGATAAGAGCAAAAAAGATCTGCCCAAGGGTTCGCAGCTCATTGTTCGCGGGCAGATTCTCACCATGAATTCTTCTTTTTCCGGCTTGCTGTGGGGTCTCGCGTTCTCGATCGTGCTGGTCTACCTGCTGATCGTCGTAAATTTTCAGTCGTGGCTCGATCCGTTTATCATCTTGATGGCTTTACCGGGCGCGCTGGCGGGCATCGTCTGGTTTTTGTTTATTACCCGCACCACGGTCAGCGTTCCGGCGTTAACCGGCGCCATCATGTGCATGGGCGTGGCTACCGCGAACAGCATCCTGGTGGTCAGCTTCTCCAAAGAGCGGCTGGAAGAGGGCAAAACCGCTACCGAAGCGGCGCTGGAGTCGGGCTTCACTCGTTTCCGCCCGGTGTTGATGACCGCTCTGGCCATGATCATCGGCATGTTGCCGATGGCCATCGGCCTCGGTGAAGGCGGCGAACAGAACGCGCCGCTCGGCCGTGCCGTTATCGGCGGGCTGAGCTTTGCGACCTTCGCCACCCTGTTTTTTGTGCCCGTGGTTTTCAGTTTGATTCACGGCGCGCGCGAGCAAAAGCCGCAGCCTGCCGCGGAATAAGCAGTCGAAAGTTTGTAGCGGTCCAAAATTCTTAAGGTGCGAAGGTGAAGAGGAAGCAATGACCGACCAGTCCCAGAACAAATCGTCACAGCATGAAGCGGAATACCCCGGCAGACCGGCGGCACCGAGCTCCAAACACGGTTTTCTGCTGCTGATCATTGCCATCATTGTGGTGATCGTGGTCGTGATCACCGGCGTGGTCCCGCGCCTGCGCGCCAAGGCGGCGCTGAAAACCGAAACGGATAAATCCGCGGTGCCGACCGTAGACGTCATCCAGCCCAAACAGGGCGCGCCGCACCAGGAAATTGTGCTGCCCGGAAATATTCAGGCCTTTACTGACGCACCGATCTACGCCCGCACCAACGGTTATCTCAAAAGTTGGTATGTGGATATCGGGGCCCGGGTCAAAGCGGGCCAATTGCTCGCGGTCATTGATACCCCGGAAGTCGATCAACAACTGATGCAGGCTCGCGCGGACCTGAATACCGCCGAGGCCAACAGCAACCTCTCGCAGATCACTTGGAAGCGCTACGAGGACCTCAAAAACACCGATTCCGTTTCGAAGCAGGACGTCGACAACGCCAACGGTGACTATGAGGCTAAGAAAGCCACCGAGGCCGCTTCCGCCGCGAACGTCAAGCGCCTCGAAGATACCAAGGCCTTTCAAAATATTTACGCCCCTTTCGATGGCGTCATCACCGCGCGCGAGACCGACATTGGCCAGTTGATCGATCAGGGTTCAAGCAACACCCAGAAAGAGCTTTTCCACATCGCCGCGATCAAGACCTTGCGCGTGTACGTCAACGTCCCGCAGCAATATTCCATTGCCGCCAAGCCTGGCCTAACCGCAGACCTCACCCTGGGTGAATATCCCGGACGCCGCTTTCAGGGAACCCTGGTGCGCACCGCCAACTCCATTGATGTGGCTTCCCGGACCCTGCTCGTCGAAGTGGATGTAAACAACTCCACCGGCGAGCTCCTTCCGGGCGCTTACACCGAGGTGCATCTAAAGCTGCCGAACGACGTACCAAGTTACATTCTGCCGGTCAGCGCGCTCATCTTCCGTGCCCAGGGCTTGCAGGTCGCCACCGTCGACTCCAACAATAAAACGAAGCTGGTCGCCATCACCCTCGGGCGGGACTTTGGCTCGCAAGTGGAGGTTCTCTCCGGCCTCAATGCCGATGACAAGGTCATCATCAATCCGTCCGACTCGGTCGTCGATGGCGAGCAAGTGAATCCGCAACTGCCGAAAGCCGTGTCGCCAAGCCAGCCAGGCCAGCCAAACCAATCACAGCCGAAACCAGGAGGGGCCCAGTAGTGAGTCGCGCCCTGCACCGTAAAACTTCCTTACTTCGCCGTGGACCACTGTCGCCGGCCCTGCTGGCCGCCCTCATTGCCGCCAGCCTTGCGGGCTGCACCGTGGGTCCGAACTACTCCAAGCCCAAGGCGGAAGTGCCGGCCACATTCGTCGAGACTCCGGAAAATTGGAAGCTGGCCCAGCCCAACGACGCCATCGCCAAAGGGAAGTGGTGGGAGATTTATCAGGATCAGCAGCTCAACCAGCTCGAAGAGCAAGTTAACATTTCGAACCAATCCCTCAAGGCGGCGGAAGCGCAATTTGCGGAAGCGCGTGCGGCTTTGCGGGTCACCCGTGCGGCGAAGTATCCGACGATCACGGCCGACCCTTCCGGCTTTCACGATCGCGTATCCGCCAATCGCCCGCTTTTTAATTCGCAGTTGTCCAAGCAGGAATACAACGACTTCATTCTGCCGATTGACGTGTCTTACGAAGCCGACCTCTGGGGCCGGGTTCGCCGGTTAGTCGAAGCCAGCCGCTCCGAAGCGCAGGCCAGCGCCGCGGATCTGGCGAACGTCAGCCTGAGCCTGCATGCCGAACTCGCTTCCGATTATTTTCAGCTTCGCGGACTCGACGCCCAAAAAAGATTGCTCGATGACAACGTGCAGTCCTTCGAAAAAGCCCTGGAACTGACCCAAAACCGTTTTCAAGGCGGCATCGCTTCGGCTGTTGACGTGGCCCAGGCGCAGACCATTCTCGAAACGACGCGCGCGCAATCGATCGATCTCGGCGTGCAACGTTCGGCCTTCCAGCATGCCGTCGCCGTGCTGATTGGCAAGCCCGCTTCGGTTTTCGCTCTGCCCCCGCTGCCGCTCGATGCCCTGCCGCCGGTCATTCCGTCCGGTCTGCCTTCCGATTTGCTCGAACGCCGCCCCGATATTTCCGCCGCCGAACGCCGCGTGCAGGAACAAAATGCTCAAATTGGCGTGGCCAAAGCCGCGTACTATCCGCTAGTCACGCTTGGCGGGAGCGGCGGTTTTGAGAGTGAGGTGATCACCACCCTGATTCAGGGACCTTCCGGTTTGTATTCGCTCGGTGGTCAAGCCGCCCAAACTTTGTTCGACGGCGGAAAGCGCAAAGGAACCTTGGAGCAGGCGCGGGCGACTTACGATCAATCCGTCGATCAGTACCGCGCCACGATCTTGACCGCTTTTCAGGAAGTGGAGGACAACCTCGCGGCTTTGCGTATTTTGGAAGATGAGTCCGGTACCCAGGCTCGTGCCGTAGCAGCCGCCCAACATTCGCTATCTCTCTCCGAGACCCGCTACCGCGGCGGCGTGGCCAATTATCTCGAAGTCACCACCGCGCAAAGCGCGGCGCTTTCCGACGAAGTGACCGCTGTGAATTTGTTGACCCGTCGCATGGCCGCCAGCGTCTTGCTGATCAAAGCCCTCGGCGGCGGCTGGAACGTCTCCCAGATTCCCCACGTCTAGAAACTCCCAGGACTGCGCTGCCTCTGGCCTCGCGCTTGCGGCTATGATAAAGATGTTCGTCCATGGCCAATCGTTCATGTGCAGCTGACCACCGCCGGAGCCGCTCTTGACCCGCCGCAAGACCAAAAGCCTCACGGTAACCTTGCGCGATGTCGCGCTCGAAAGCGGCGTTTCGCCTGCTACCGTTTCCATTGTGTTGAACAACGCGCCGCTTTCCCGTTACATCCCTCCCTCGACCAAAGATCGCATCGAAAAAGCGGCCAAGAAACTTTCCTACCGGCCGAAAGTCGTCTCGCGTTACCTCAGCGCCAAAAGAAATCGCACCGTGGGCATCATGGTGGTCGACATCACCGACCCGTTTTGCACTTTGATCCTGCGCGGAATCGAGAATTCTCTATACCAGGCCTCCTACCTGCCGATCCTTACCGACGTGCACAACCAGCGCGGCCGCTTCGAACGCTATCTGGAAATGTTGTTGGCCCGCCCCGTGGAAGGCCTGATTTATGTTGCCAACTGGCTTTTCGTCGATATCGACTTGATCGCCGACTTGGAAAAAAGAAACATCCCGGCCGTGGTAATCAGCCGCACCCTCGGCTCGGGCACGATCAGCTCGGTGATGGTCGACAACGAAGCCGGCGGACATTTCGCCATCGAACATCTCTATTCTCTGGGCCATCGCAAGATCGCTTTCATCCGCGGTCCCAAAATGCTGGCCGATAGTTCGCCGCGCTGGCGCGGCGTTCGTTCCTACGCGCGCTCGGTCGGCTTGGAGATCGATCCCAATCTGATCGTGGACCTGCCCGATTCACTCGATCCGAATTCCGGTTACGAAGGTGGCCTGCGGCTCACCGATGAACTCTTGCGGCACAAAAAGAAATTCACCGCCTTGATGGCCTTCGACGATATGACCGCCTTTGGCGCCATTCGCGCTTTGGCTCGCGCCGGCTTGAAAGTTCCGGAAGACTGCTCGGTGATCGGTTTCGACGACATTATTCCCGCCGGACTCTCGGTTCCTTCGCTGACCACCGTGCGCCAGCCCATGGAAGCGCTGGGCACCGCCGCCGTGGGCATCGTCATGGAAAGCATCAACGCTACGATCGAAGAGCGCGAATCGCCGGCCGTCCACCGCCTGCTCGCGCCGGAACTGGTCGTCCGCGAATCCACGCGCGCGGTTTGAACCGCCGTGACGGCGATGTTTGCGCTTGACAGGAAGCACCGGACGTCAATAATACTGATGTTTAATAAAGTTTAATAAAATCGACTGGCGCACCGGCTCGCGCCTGCGCTTCTCGAGCGAGGTCGCCGCTATGCCAGGAGGAGTCATCGTGAATACGCCAAACTTGCCGGCCTGTTCCTGCCGCGTCTTGTTCCGCTCCGCAGCCTTGGCTTCGCTGCTGCTGGCTCTTGTCGTAGCGCCTCTCACCATTCGCGCCGACGCTCCGCAGGAAAGCCAGAAAGTCCCGCTCCATTCCGGGTGGGCCTTGCAGTCTTCCTGTAAATTTACCGCTACTGCGGAGCAAATCTCCACGGTCGGCTTCAAAACCGAAGGTTGGCATTCGACGGATGTGCCGTCCACCGTGGTCGCCGCGCTGGTCGCCGACAAAACCTATCCCGATCCTTACTACGGCAAAAATCTCCGCGACATTCCCGGCACTACGTATCCGATCGGCAAGAATTTCTCGTTGCTTCCGATGTCGAAAGACAGCCCGTTCCTTTGCTCCTGGTGGTATCGCACCGAATTCAGGCTCGCGCCCAATTTCGACGGCCGCCACGCCTGGCTTTATTTCGGCGGCATCAACAATCGCGCGAACATCTGGGTGAACGGCCATCCGATCGCCAATTCCCAAGATGTTGCCGGAGCCTACCAGACTTACGAATACGACATCTCGCCCTACGTGATTCGCGGCCAGCAGAACGCTCTGGCGGTAGAAGCGATCGCGCAAACCGATAAGGATCTCGGCATCAACTGGGTCGATTGGAATCCCGCCCCTCCGGATAAGGAAATGGGCTTGTGGCGTGAAGTGTACTTGCAGGACAGCGGCTCCGTCGCCATTCGCTACCCGCAGGTCATCACTCATTTCCCGTCGGCATCGCTCGACCAGGCCAACCTTACCGTCGAAAGTGAATTACATAATGCCGCGGACTCTCAAATCACCGGAGTTCTGTACGGACGCATCGGCGACATTAAATTCAATCAGACTTACATCCTGAAGCCGCACGAAGTCCGCACGGTGCGTTTCACGCCCGAGGAATATCCGCAGCTGCAGGTCAAGAATCCGAAAGTCTGGTGGCCCTATCGCATGGGCCAGCAAAATTTGCAGACGCTCGCGCTGCGCTTCGCCGTCGGCAACGAGCAATCGGACAACCAGACGCTCACCTTTGGTATTCGCGAAATTACTTCGGAACTGAATGCCCAAAGCGCGCGCCAGTTTTACATCAACGGCCAGAAAATTCTGATTCGCGGCGGCGGCTGGTCCCCGGACATGCTCCTGCGCCAGGATCTCGACCGCCTGCGCGCCGAATTCAGCTACGTCCGCGACATGAATCTCAATACCATCCGCCTGGAAGGCAAACTCGAGACCGACGATTTTTACAATCTGGCCGACCAGCAGGGCGTGCTGATCATGGCCGGCTGGTGCTGCTGCGATCATTGGGAACTGTGGAAACAGTGGAAACCGGGCGACCTGGGAATCGCTACCGCGTCGCTGCGCTCGCAAATCCTGCGCATGCGCAGCCACCCCAGCATGTTGGTCTGGCTCAATGGCAGCGACATGCCGCCTCCGGCCGACGTGGAAACCGCCTACATCAAAGTGCTGAAGGACAACGACTGGCCGAATCCTTTTATTTCTTCCGCTTCGCAGGCTTCGACCACCGTCACCGGAAAATCCGGCGTGAAAATGACTGGCCCGTATGATTACGTTCCGCCCAGCTATTGGTCGGTCGATACCAGCCGCTACGGTGGCGCCTTCGGCTTCAACACCGAAACCGGCCCGGGTCCCGCGGTGCCCATCGAGAGCTGCTTGCGAAGATTTCTGCCGGCCGATCAACTCTGGCCCCAGAATGCCTTCTGGAATTTCCACGCGGGCTCCGAAGGCTTCAAAGACCTCAGCCATTTTGATTCCGCGATGGATGCCATCTACGGCGCGCCGAAGAATCT